>Ga0307508_10005700_pt1 | contig 11799 bp, 7 predicted proteins | sample 9_EM_MG_FD_203089 | JGI IMG/M metagenome (GOLD analysis project Ga0307508, IMG submission 203089) | Populus trichocarpa ectomycorrhiza microbial communities from riparian zone in the Pacific Northwest, United States - 9_EM | ecosystem: Host-associated > Plants > Roots > Unclassified | place...
GTGTACAGCCGGTCTTGCTGAACGCGTAATTTACCTGTGCATCCAGGGTGGAATACGCGGGCGTATTACCGGTGGCCAGAAAAGACTGCCAATAATAGCTGTCCTGCCATTTCCAGCTGATGCCCGCGCCGAGTGTTTGCCAGATTTTTTCCTTTGACAGCGAGAGATTGACCATCCATTGCGGTGTATTAAAACCGTCTTCCAGGCCGTCTTCATTCGCCGACTTGCGCAACTTCGAGAAAGTGGTATTTCCGCGGGCAGTGTAACCGCCGTCCGTATAGCTAAGACCCAGGCTTGCGCCGTAGTTGTACACCTTTGTTTGCGAATTGGTCCACATGCGGTAAGGGTTTTGCTGCGTTTTATTGTAGAGGGCAATGGCAATGGAATCGGGGTTCTGTATTTTGGGCACATTCATATTGGCCTGGGCGATAAAAGACCGGTAATTGTTGAAATAAACATCGGCATCTACGTACAGCCGGCCCCGGGCAAACACGCCCTTATAACCGCCTTCGATGGAATTGACATGCTCAGGCCTGAGATAGGTATAGGGATTTTTTTGCAGCAGGGATTGATTGTGTTGTATGGCATCGGGCTGGGAAAAGCCGTTTTGGTTGATGTCTTTGAGTACCGCCTGCTGAAAAGCGGTGATAGCGCTCAGCAGCCAGGCGTTTTCAAAGATGCCGGACGACATTACCGGCAGCCCGCCTACCCGTTTGGTGCCGCCACTGTTTACGTTGGAATACGCTTCAAAAATACCGGGATAGCGGTAGCCGCTTTGAAAAGAAAGCCGGACATGGTGCGCATACGCGGGCGAATACACGGTGGTAAAGCGCGGGTTCCAGGCCAGCGGGAAATAATCGTTTTTATCAGCACGCAGGGTGGCGCCCAGCCGCAGCCTGCCGGTGAAGAGTGATTTTGCTATGGACACAAACCCGCCGGTTTTACCGTAATAAATATTATCGTAGGTTTTGCCCGGGGCGGGATTGATAAAATAATTTCCGTCGGGCACGATGATATAGGTCCGGTGATCGGCGCCGGCCAGGATATCGATACCGGTTTGATGGCCAAAATGCTGCAGCCACTGTTTGGTAAGATTGAATTGTCCCTCGGCATGAATAAAGCTGGCCCTTACCTTGAGCGCGGCGCCGCTGTCCCAATTGTTGATTTGCTGCAACCGGGCAAGCATATTATCGAATGCGGCAGTGCCGGGCTGGTAGCGGCCATTATCGGCCGCCGTGCGGGCCAGCTGGTGCGCACGGGCAATGGAGGCGCCGGAGGAGACCGCGTTGTTAAAGCCGGTCGTATAATCTGCGTACCAGGCATTGTCGGGCTTATAGCTGCGATCGATGTTTTCCGCCATCGAACGCAGGTTATACGAATTGCCCGTGTTTTCATGGTTGAAATAGGCTTTGAGCTGAAGGGCGCCCGATTGGTATTGCACCGCCTGCTGCTGTACAAAATAATCCTGTAGCCGGAAGCGGTTGGCGCGCTGGTACACATTGTCCAGCACCGCCATGTGATAGGTATAGCTGATCATGGCGCCCGAAGAAAACCGGTAGTAGATACCGGCATCGGCTTTGATGTTTCGCAGGCTGTAACGGACTACCTGTTTTTCGTCGTAACCGCTGCGCGCCACTACATAGTTTTTTCCCTGCAGTGCAATGGTTTTACGGTCCGACGATTCGTTGCCGTAACTGTTCACCGGGTCCTGTGCGGGATTATCGGCGCCGGTAAGACCGGTGCTGGTATTGGCGGCGGGGTTGAGATCGGTATGGTCATTGGCTATCCAGTCGTATCCCGTGGAAAAAGTGCCGTTCAGCTTAAATGCCAGGTGCGCCGACAGCTGTTTTGCCCAGCGAAAGCTGGTTTCCGAAAAGACCCGGGCACCGCTGTTGGCATCGCCGATATGGGTAAGCGCCGTTTTTTGCTGTATGCTGAGGCCGGCCGCGGTAAAAGGATTTTTGGTGCTGATATTGGCCAGGCCGTTGATGGTATTCATGCCATAGAGCGCCGAAGATACACCCGGTAATATTTCCACGTTGTCGATGTCCAGGTCGGAAGGGCCCAGCGAGTTGGCGATAGGACCGCCGATATGCGGCGATTGTACGTCCATGCCGTCTACCAGCTGCGCGAAACGGACATTGGTGGTATTGGCAAACCCCCTTGCATTAAGTACCTTAAAACCCATGCCGGGCGTTATCATCTGCACGCCCTGTACATTTTCCAGCGCATCAAAAAAAGACGGGGCCGCCGAGGACTGAAAGTATTTGGAGGACAGTTTCAGGATGCTGACCGGCGAGCGTAGCAGGCTTTCGGGTATGCGGGACGCAGAAACGGTTATCTCCGATAGGATATTCATCATCACAGAATCCTGCCGTAAGGTATCCGTGGTATTGCGATGACGCGCGGGATTCCCGGGGCGGGTATTTTCCTGTGCATGGGCGATGGTGGTTACAAAGCATATAATAAGCAGCAGCTGGTGGCGCATAGATACCCGGTTTACTACGTTATATTTTCAAAGATATAACGAACATCCTGGATAACCAGCGAAATTATTTCAGCTTAAAAAATGGGGTGCTACGTTTATGGTGCGAGGATTTGCTCCTCTATTCCCCGCCAGATGGCGTTGTTGATTTCCCTGGTTTTTCCGGTCTGCCGTTCTTCCGACTGCACATGCCCGTTTTCGTCAAATTCAATGTACCCGCCGGCAATATCATCCAGCAAATTTTCGCCCTGGTCGGGTGTGGCCCTGTAGACGGTTTCGTTTTCATCGTGCAGGATTTCCACAGAGAAGGAGTATTCCTTGTCCCGGATATAGACCAGTATTTTTTCGATGTCCATGGTATACTGTTTTGATCCGGTAGTATGCCTTCAATTAGTATACCAGGGCAGAAAGCCGGTCTGCCAGTGGAGCGGGATATGACACAATACCCCCACCGGCGGGGTGGGGGCTGGTAAATCGAACCATTCATAGGAACTATATCGTTCGGGGAAATATGGGTAGCGTGATATAACAGCGGTTGCCTTGTCCCCATTCGCTTTCTATCCTGAACAGGCCATGGTTAAGCTCTATAAACTCACGGCAGAGGAGCAGGCCGATACCTGTTCCTTTTTCATTGGCGCTACCGAAGCTGGTAACGATCCTTTTCTCTTTAATTTTATCGAGCACGTTCTTTTCTATGCCCATACCGGTATCGGCCACGCAGATCTCAACGGCTTCACCGTTCGGTTGCCCGCTGATGGTAATAGCATCGCCGGGCCGGCAGAATTTAAGGGCATTGGAGATGAGGTTGCGCATAACGAGGTGCATCATGTCTTTATCGGCATAGCCTGCCACGGCCGGGTCCAGCTCATTGCGCAAGGCAATCTTTTTTTCGGCCGCCTGCGCGGGAAACAGGCCCAGTACGTCGTCTGTCAGTTGCCGCAGGTGCAGCGTAACGGGAACGGCGGCTATCCCGTTCAGCTGGCTGTTGGCCCAATACAGCAGGTTTTTAACCAGCCCGGACGAAAAATCGGCGTCCCGCTTCAGCTCATCCATCATCCGGGTGACCTGGTATTCGGACAGGGCTTTTGTTTTCAACAGGTCCAGTGTCATATTCAGGGATTGCAAGGGCGTTTTCAGATCGTGGGCGATGATGCCGAATAATTTGTCTTTTTGCTGGTTGCTGATCAGCAGCTGCAGGGATTGGTGCTCTATTTCTCTTTTCTGGCGGCTGATTTTGGTATTCATGGCTACCAGCGCCAGGTTGGCCTTTTGCTTGGCTTTCCTGCTGCACCATATCTGGTAAACCAATACACTTAAAAAAATGATCACTATTATGGCAAGCCCTATTTCCAACCGCTGGGCCCTGACAACGGCCTCATGCCGGATATCTTTTTTTGCCTGTTCTTCCTTTAACAGCATTTCTTTTCTTTCATACTCATACTTCGCTTCCAGCCGGGCCATCTTGCTCCGCATTTGTTCGTTGGAGAGCGTATCCGAAATATCGGCAACACGCTCTGTGTATTTCAGGGCATTCCGGTAGTCGCCCATAGCCTTATAAATATCTACCAGTATGCAGCCGGCATTCTTCATTTCAAGGGTTGACCCAAGCGTCGAAGCCGTTTGGTAGCTCAGCTGTGCATATGTCAATGCCTCGGGGTATTTTTTAAGTCCTTTATAGGAGAGCGCCACCATGGTAGCAGACATGGAGCCGAGCAACCTGTTTTCGGTACGGGTAGAATAGTCCAGCGAGTGCAGGTAATAGGAAAGGGCCTGGTGGTATTGCTCCTTTGCGTACAGCACTTTGGCTATCTGGTCGGTACCGATAATATACAGGTATTCGTTTTTCATGGCCGCGGCCACCCGCATGGACTGCTGGAAATATTGCAATGCCTTGTCGTATTGTTTTCGGCGGTACCATATCTCGCCCGTGCCGTCCAGGCTTTTATTGAGGGTGCCGCTGTCGCCGGTTTGCGCGGAAAGTTTTGCCGCGCGTTCCAGCAATACCAGCGCTTCGTCGGTTTTCCTCATCTCCAAATAGGGTTGGGCTATACTGACAAGGGTTTTGGCTATCATCGTGGTATCGTGTGTTTTTTCGGCCACGGTAAGCGCCTGCTGGTAAGAAGATAGCATGTTGACATAATCGCCTTTCAGCCGGTAGCCGTTGCCCATTTGCCGCAGGGCTACCAATTCGCCCATGCCATAGCCCGTTTTTTTTGCGTAGTCCAGGGCCTGCCGGGCATATAAAAAAACACTGTCGGCGCTGACAGTGTAATAGGCAAAGGCCAGTTGATTCAGTACATTGATATAGCCGGTATCTGCAGCATAGTTTTTTTGCGCTTGTTTTTCAAGCAGTATTGCCTGCAGGCGTTGCCGCGCTCCCGGCTGTGCATAACATGCCGAATGGATAAAAAATCCTCCTAGTAGTAAAGAGGTAAAGTGCCTTAACCGCATTGTAGCCTGTGATTGTATTGACTAAGATAGCAGCAAAATAACAGAATGCCTGTAATAAATTGTTGATATATACATACGGAAAAGTTATGCCGGGTGCGGAGGAGTTGGCAGGGTAATGAAACAGCGGTAGCCCTGTCCCCATTCGCTTTCTACCCTGAACTGGCCATGGTTCAGCTCAATAAGCTCACGGCAGAGAAGCAGGCCAAGACCCGTGCCTTTTTCATTGGCGCTGCCAAAGCTGGTAACAATTCTTTGTTCTTTGATTTTATCAAGCACCTCTTTCCTGACGCCCATGCCGGTATCGCCCACGCAAATCTCAACGGCGTCGCCGGTCATTTGGCCGGTAATGGTAATGGCATCGCCGGTGCGGCAGAATTTGACGCTGTTGAAGACGAGATTGCGCATAATAAGGTGCATCATGTCTTTGTCGGCATAGCCCGCCAGCGCAGGGCTCAGCTCATTGTGCAGTACAATCTTTTTTTCGGCCGCCTGTGTAAGAACGACGCCTAATACATCATCCATCAGTTGCCGCAGGTGCAGCGTAACGGGCGCGGCGGCTATTCCTTTCAGTTGGCTGTTGGCCCAAAACAGCAGGTTTTTGACCAGCCCGGCCGAATATTCGGCGTCCCGCCTGAGCTCTTCCATCATACGGGTGATCTGGCCTTCAGACAGCGATTTCGCTTTCAACAAATCAAGCGCGGTATTCAGCGATTGTAAGGACGTTTTCAAATCATGGGCAATAATGCCGAATAGTTTATCTTTCTGCTGGTTGTTAAGCAGCAGTTGCAGGGATTGGTGTTCTATCTCTTCTTTCTGGCGGCTGATTTCCGTGTTCTTTACCTCGAGCGCCAGGTTAGCTTTTTGTTTGACGGCCCTGCTGCGAAACAATACAAAGGCAAGCGCCGTCAAAAGGACGATGACCATGATGGCAAAAGATATTTCCAGCTCTTTGATCCGTACAATGTCCCGGTGTGATTGCGCATAGCTATCCCGGCACATAAAAAGCACCAAAAGCAAGCTCATAGCCGCCTTAACCATTTTTTCAATCCGCGTTTAGTATAAATAATAGTTCCTTCACACACATCCATCCATCGTCACCGCCTAATGGCGTATCACCAATTTTTTATTTTCATGATTCGTTCCGTCGTCCAGCTGCAACAGGTAGATACCGGCAGGTACCGACTGTAACCCATATACATAGATGGTGTTCGTTCCCTGGTGAACGGGATATTGTTTTGACAGCACGGTATTACCCTGCAAATCTGTCAACCGTATAGACAGCAGCGTATTGCGCGTGGCAAAAAAACGGATTCCGGCGCTGGTGGCTACAGGGTTGGGCGATACCGTCATCTCAATACCATGTGTTTCCCTGCTTACTTCAATGGTCTTGCTCAGTATGTCATACCCGCCAGGCAGTTTGCAGCGCACGCGGTAATAAAGGCCAGGATGGTTATTGCCTGCGGGCACATCCCTGTACATATAGCTGTTGGTTTCCTGGGTATGTTGTCCGTAAGCTATGCTTCCTGCTACCGAGAACGTGGCGCCGTCAAAACTTTTTTCAATGATATAGGTGGTCGCGGCCACTTCATTATCCATTTGCCAGTAAATGGTCACATTTTCAGCAGAGGAAGATGCGGACATCAATGAAAAGCTGCTGGCCAGTAAGGTGTTGCACATAACGGGGAAGGTGGGTGTCAGCCCGATAGCAACTACCTGGCTGGTGCCTGCGGTGCCTGCCGTAGCGCCAAAAGTAGCGGGGGCGATGCCCTGCGTGGTGCCAGGCACTCCACCGGTGACGGTACTGGATGCATTGAGCGCCCCGATGCTGTAAATAACGCCGCCGGCCCCGCCGCCGCCGGTACCGTGTGGTGAACCGGCGCCGGTATTGCTTGCCCCGTCGCTGCCATTGGCGCGAGCGGTAATGCCCGAGAGGCCGCTGGCCGCAATAACAAGTATGCTGCCGCCCGCGCCACCGCCGCCGGCGCCATCATTCAGCAGGGTCGTATTGGGACTGGCTCCATTGGCCGTAATGGTGCCCGTGCCGCTGATGCTGCCCGCACGAACGATAACGATTCCTCCGCCGGGTGCGCCACTGCTGGCCAAACCATTGGCCGGGGTACCTGTGCCGCCATCACTGCTGCCGGAGCCGCCGCCACCGCCCATGACCAGCCGCGAAGGACTGGCCTGCGCAAAGGCAGCGCCGCCCACTCCACCGGTAAATAACTGCGAAGACCAGCTTCTGCCGCCGCCGCCGCCGGCAGCGCCATTGCCACCGCCGCCGCCGCCGGCATTATTACTGTTGCTTAAAGGATTGCCATCGGTGGCGCCACCCCCGGCATTACCCGGCGCGCCACGGTCCACGCAGCCGTTCTGGTAGCCTTCCAGCGGACTGCCGTAATCCACGAGCGAGGTATTGCCTGTAGCGAAGATGTAACGCGGCGTGCCTGCAAGGCCTTCTCCTTTGGTTCCGCAGGCTAACGAGGTGGAAAGCGCCCTGATATCGGTATTGGAGCCCGAAACATTGGGATTGCTATGGTTTATCCCGCCTCCCCCGCGAAAACCTCTTGCAGAAGCATTTATCGTTTGACCGTTCATATTAATATTATTGGTGGCGGTAAGCGCTACAACGCCGCCGCTTGTGCCATTCCAGGCAGGCGCCGTAATGCTGCCTGTCAGCGTAACATTATAATACAGCGGCACGCGGATGACCTGGTAGCGACATTGCCCCAGGGTGCCGGTGTAGCTGGAATTTTTATAGGCGTTTGCCAGCCCAGACTGAACGGTAAGCGTGCCTCCCGCCGTGGGGACGGCGCTGGTGGCAATGGCAAATTCCATATTGCCGGCTACCAGCTGCCCGTTGTTCAGGTATCCCTGCCCTGTGCCGGCGTTGCCACCATAGTTAGTACCATTGGTGGCGTTTATCTGCGCACCCTGCATTTGAATGATCAATACCACATCCCATGCGCTGATGGCAACAGTACCATAGGTAACCGCTCCCAGCGTAATACTGGTACTGCCCGCAGCCACCGTGGCCGCTGTACCCGGGTAGTAGGTGCCACCGTTGGAAGAAAGGCTGGTGGTGCCGGACACGGGACAGGTTTGTGCACCGGCAGGGTTGTATAATATGGATAAAACGGCCAGCAAGGCCAGCGTATACCGGCAGGCTATGCCGCGGGTACGGGTAAGGGGTAGAATCATAGAGTAGTTTTTAAAAGATATTGGTTAGCAAATAATTTACAGTTAACTGTAACTTATACGCGTAAATGTAGACAGGTTGGCGAAGAAATTCAACCAAATGGCAATAAAAATTATCTAAGGCAATCACTAAGGACACTTGGACGATTTACTACAAATAACCCCAAAGGCACATTGTATATTCCGTTAGTAAACAGAGGTACGCACAGGGGCGTACAGCCGGGATTCTATTTCGCGGCTGCATACCTGTTAAGCATGTTGAAAACCGTTAGGGTAGGAATGCCGGGGATATTATTCGTGGGCGTCGGTAAATAACTTCGCCATCTTGTTAAGGTCAATCAGATTATCCACGCCGAGCTTTTGCATGATACGGGATTTATGCGTGCCTATGGTAGAGGTGTGCACCGATAATATACCGGCTATCTGCGACACGCTCCGGCCTTCCACGAGGTGCATCATTACCTGCAGTTCGCGCGAAGAAAGCCTTTCGAAGGGGTTGGATTTGTTATGACCGATGATGTCTTTGTTGAGCTGTTCCTGGAGCTGCGTGCTCATATATCGCTTGTTGTCTAATATGGTAGCGATGGCTGTGCGCAGCTCGGCGGGAGGTGCATCTTTGGTGATAAATCCACGTACGCCCAGCTGCATGTATTTCCTGCCATAGATTTCCTCGCTGGACATAGTGAGGATCAGAATTTTCTGCCGGGGATGCAACGTAAGAACGTTCTTTAATAAGTGGATGGTATCGGTGCCGGGCATGCCAATATCGATTATGGCAAGATCATATTCGGTTGCCTGCAGCTTTTTCCAGGTACTTTCTCCGTCCCAGCCTTCATCTATGTCAACGTTCATGAACATTTCTTTCAGCAGCATAGTAAGGCCGGTCCGGACGATAAAGTGATCATCAGCGATTAGGATTTTTTTCATATATAGCGCCATTGTTTAGTGACATGTAAGCAGTTATCGAAGATCCAGGAGGGTAAGCAGGCGGGAGCGGATACTATTGAACGTAATGTTACAATAATTTTACATACAATAGTTGCGATTTTTCGAAAACGTTATCGTTACCTGTTAGTACCCAACTCTTTGTAGTGTTTTTTCTACAAAACGATAAGCGCATTTCTAATTCACTTACCGGAAAAAATCAACTACTTGCATATAATTACCAATTCTTATGAAACACCGTTCTTCCAACATCTACCATACCAGCAGCCTGCACGGCTTATATTTTCCATCCCGGTTCATACGCTATATAAAACGAATTCAATGCCGGCTACAGCAATGTCAATCCGGGCCCGACACCTGCGGTCCGGCATTACCCTTTTCTTCAGGTCCATTTTTCCTACGGAGAATCCCGTTTAAAATCCAAAGTATGCATCCCGTGAGGGGCTCTGCATAGTAGCGCAAAACCAAAGAGCCCCGCTTTCCAGCGGGGTTCTTTTTTGAAAAGTATGGTCGCCTGACCCTTTTCACCAGTTAGAAAACTGATGCGGCGAAAGTAATATTACAAAAGCACGGTATTTGTCATAATTCATCCAGTTTAGGCATAACCCGCGATGATTACCAGGAACGAGGGTATCCCGGAACTGCCGAAAGAAAGTTGAGAGGAGCATAAAAAAATGCTTTCTTTGCCGCCAAACAGGTCAGTATGAACCGTCGGGAGCTCATCAATCAAATCCGTTTAAAACAATCATATCTCTGCGTAGGACTGGATACAGACCTTTCCAAAATACCCACTTACCTGCAGCAGCAGGCCGACCCGGTATTTGCCTTCAATAAAGCCATCATCGACGCCACCAAAGACCTTTGCGTGGCCTATAAAATCAATACGGCGTTTTACGAAGCCATGGGCCTGCCCGGCTGGCAGGCCATGCAGAAAACGGTAGCGTATATACCCAAAGACATTCTTACCATTGCCGATGCCAAGCGCGGCGATATCGGCAATACGTCCACCCAGTATGCAAAAGCGTTTTTCGAAGCGTTTAGCTTCGATGCCATCACCGTAGCCCCGTACATGGGGGCCGACAGCGTAAAACCCTTTCTCGCTTATAAAGATAAATGGACTATCCTGCTGGGGCTTACTTCCAATGAGGGCGCGGCCGATTTTGAATTGCAGCAGATGGGAGAGGAGAAGCTGTATGAAAAAGTATTGCGCACCGCGGCTGCCTGGGATACAAACGACAACCTCATGTTTGTTATCGGCGCCACGCAGGCCGGTGAATTTGAGAACATCCGCAGGACAGTGCCCAACCACTTCTTCCTGGTACCCGGCGTAGGCGCGCAGGGCGGCAGCCTGAAAGAGATTTCGCAAAAAGCGATGAATAAAGACGTGGGCCTGCTGGTCAATGCCAGCCGCGCCATTATATATGCCTCGGGCAAGGAAGATTTTGCCGAAGCGGCCCGGAAGGCGGCACAGGAATACCAGGCTGAAATGGCGTCTTATTTATAGCTCCCCGTAAGAAATAAGGATACAATCCCGCCGCCGGGAAGAAAAATACAACCGGTAAAAAGCTCGTACTTGCCTCTCCCGGAGGGGCAGGTATCTTTACCCCTGTCCGGATATTCTATTTAATTACCTTAAATCCAATTCTATGCAATCACGCTGTACGCAGCTTACCCTGCTCTTGTTTGTTCTTATTTCCCTTGTTGCCTGCAAAAAAGATCATACGCCTCCCGCGCCACCGGCGCCTCCGGTAGTCAAAGTAAAAACAATCGCCGCCGGCACTGTCCTGAACACCTACTTTTACGATAACAAAGGACGCGTTGCCCGGATCGAGTTTGACGGATATGGGAAAACGGAGTATATATATGCCGATACAGGCATTGTTGTGAGCTTTTACGATACTACCGGGGCCTTCAAAGGAAAAGAGGTATATAAATTAGGCGCCAACGGACTGGCGGTAAGTTCTTACAACTCGAATACCACGACCGACCAGTACGTTTACACGTATACCTCGTCGGGGCAGCTTTCAACCTCCAGCACTATCAGGACCCTGGCCGGTCCGCTCATCCGCCGCTGGGATTATTCTTACTATTACACCAATAACAATCTCGACAGCACACTGGTCAGCTATACGAATGGTTCCTCGGTAACCAAATCCGTATATGCTTATTATGATGAATATTATACCGATAAGACCAATACAACGGGCAACGATAATTTAGGCCAGGCATTCCGGGGTGCAAGCAGTAAAAATCCTGTTAAAGCCGCCAGGGATATTGGTATGGACAGCCAGGGAAACATGCCACAAACGAACTATAGCTATGAATACGATGTGCAGGGCAATATCACGAAGGTGCTTCATGTCTGGGGCAGCTCTCCTTTCACCCCGGTAATATATACTTATTATTAAAGCGGGATGTTTATGAAAAGAGGCTATTGGCTGGTTGAAATAGATCAGCCCTTCTTTTTTTTCGGGTAGGCCACCACAAATGATCCTGCGCCTGCAGGGAACAGATGCCCGCAAGCGCAAGAATAAAAACAAATAAGAAGGGAGTAGTAAAAATAAGCAACGGTTAATTGAATTTGATGCTGCCAAAACTTGATTTCACTTTTACCTTGCAGGCCCCGCTGCCGCTTTTGCCCGAATAGTCTTTGTCGAATTTGGGGCCATGGTCATCATCGTCTTTTTCCTCTTTAATGGGGAGCTGGGTATTGTTTTTAAAAT
>Ga0307508_10005701_pt1 | contig 11797 bp, 7 predicted proteins | sample 9_EM_MG_FD_203089 | JGI IMG/M metagenome (GOLD analysis project Ga0307508, IMG submission 203089) | Populus trichocarpa ectomycorrhiza microbial communities from riparian zone in the Pacific Northwest, United States - 9_EM | ecosystem: Host-associated > Plants > Roots > Unclassified | place...
TTTATATTCTGTCTATTTGGGTTGATATCGCACTATATCTGAAATTTTAACTCAATTAGACATCATTTACTTTAGGTTCCAGATTCGGACTTAACTCGTCGTAAATGAGTCTGTTTTGCGTCAACTTTTGAAATTCGCTTGCTTTCTGTTGTTTTTGTTTATTACAGTTTATTTTCATCATATCCAACATATTTGGGTGTTGATTCATCATTTTGCATATTTTTTGTTTCTGTTTTTATTCGAGTCTTTAGTTTCGTACATATTTCGGATAGACTCGCTTGCTACTCGCGAGACTATCATCGCAGTTTTGTTTTGCTTGTTTTCTAGTTTTTATTGCTTCTTGAGTCATATATATATGTGGATTGCGCTGCCAAGTTGGTTCTATTTGGCGATGGTTTCAGTTTCGCAAGAACCGCAAGAAGGTGAGACGAGAGGTGTGAGCTTTGAGGATAATTACTTCTGAATTTTTCAGTTTTAACGTGTGAGAGTGATTCTTGCATTTTTTAGTTCTTGAACGAACTGAATCTAGCTTATCGAAGATTAACTTGCTTCGTGGCGTCATTTTACTCAATCCAATAGTGTTGGTGCCTTGTGGCAGGTTTTCATTGTGTCACACTCCTATCAGACTTATTTTCGGCTTTCCAGGATCAGATCTCAATCTTGATTGTGAGTTGTGTGACCACGTGATCACGAGGTTCGCGTCAATTGGTATCAGAGCTAGGCTCTAAAACAAGGTCATATCCTTCTGTTATTTTTGTTTTTTTAGTGTTCCTTTAAGTTTTTCAGTGTTTGCGTCCATCTTCTTGTTCTTCGTGTCTGCGTCATCTAAGCAAAAAAAAAAAAGGTTATATTTCATCTTGTTACTGTCTCTAATCATATCAGTATATTAAAAAGAAGAAAAAAAAAGAAAGAGAGAGAGAGGGATTAGTTGAAATTTGAAGGATCATTCAATTTTTGTCACAGAAACACAACTCTTGGTGAACCATAAGCAAACCACCTCGGAATCAATTGAAACTTCATATTCAGTCTATTGGGGGTGTTATCGCATCATATGTCAGATTTGGGCTTATCATATTGTTTGCTTGAGGTTTTAATTCGAGGTTCAATTCTGCTGTAAAAACACTACTCTTAGCGAACCATAAGTAAACCACCTTAGAATCAATTGAAACTTCATATTCTGTGTATTGGGGATGAGATCGCACCATATATTGAATTTGGGCTTATTTTGAAATCGGCTTCTTGAGGTTTTAATTGGAGGTTCAAATTTACCGCAAACTGATCATACACGGGGTTTGGGTACCTAGACATAATAGAACGATCTATAAACTGAGATTTGTTGTTTTCTTGGTATCCTAATACTATATATTAAATTCAAGGTCATTTTGATTGTGTTTTCTTTAGGTTCCAGAATCGGGTTTTGTCTTGCTGTAACGAGTTTGTTTTGCGTTGTCTTTCAAAACTTGTTTTGTTTCTGTTGATTTTGTTCCTTCCAGTATATTATCATCATATTTGGGATATTTGGCTATTGTTTGAGTCATTCTTATCAATTTCATATTTGTTTGTTTTCGATCAGTTTTTGTCCAAACGATAGTTAGATTTGTAATTTCGAGTCTAAATTAGTGTTCTTCTTTTATAAACTCTATTCTTGTCTTCGTCTTCTTCTTGTTTTTTTCCCTATTTGTGTCATGTGAACACCAAGGAAGAGGGAACAGAGGAGGATTGTAGATCAACGATGCGAAAAACTAAGCCATGGTTTGGGGGTTTTAGAACGAGAAGTTGATAAGTATAGAAGATTATTCTATGAACTTCAAGCTTCATGGGAAAAAGAGGTATAGCGCCAAAAGAATGAAAGACGAAGGAGAGCCGTTGTGGTTATCATTCAAAAGTATTTTCGCAAGTGGTTAGTACGACGTGCTTATTTGAAATTCTTGTTGGTCACTACTTCTATACAGTGATTTTGGAGAAAGATGTTAGCAATAAGGGAATTCTGAAGGCTTAAACAAGAGGCCACTGGAGTTGCTACTAATCCTATTCAAGATTCGAGGGCGAATCTTCTTAAAAAGGGAGGGAATGATACGGATCAGCCTTGTGATACGACCCAAGTAAGGTCAGATTCGGATTTTGGCGTAAAAAGCGCAACAGTCCAGGTTTACAACAACAGTTATAATTCTCAATCCGACCGTTGGATCGGGCTAAAAGTTTATGTGGACTCTCCAGACATGTTTTCCTACCACGGGTTAAAATTTTTAGATCAATAAACTTCTTTGCTGCACTTATTGTGTGTTGGTGGGATAATCTCCCTTCCTTGGTTCTCTAAACAACTGAAAACGACTTATCGAAGAACAACTGTCTTCATGGCGTCATCCTTATACTTCTCGTTCGCGAATCAATATTTGTTGGGTGGGGGTCTCCGTTTCCAATAGTGCTGGTGCCTAGGTACAAGTTATCTTTGTGTCACACTCTTATCAAACTTGATTTACTTGGCTTTTTCAAGAATTGGTGTCTTTGCGTGTGGGTTGTGTGACCATGTGATCACAAGGTTCGCATCAAAAGGCTTCAACAATAGGCTAAGGAATTGTCCATTAAACCAGTTGGTGATTCGAGGATGAATCATCTTGAAGAGAGAGGAAATGATACTATCCTGGCAAAAAAAAAACAATCAGATTTGGATTTTGACGTAAAATGCACAATTATCTAGTTTTACGACAATAGTTATAATTCCTCATCCGATCATTGGACCAGGCAAAACTTTTTTGCGGAGTCTCTTGACATATTGTCCTACCTTGCGTGAAAATATCAGGTGAATCGGAGTTCAGGAAGGCATCACAATACGGGTCACCAGAGGGTGTATGAATTTTGTTAGTTACTTTCTTTTGACTTGTAGACTTTCTATTTGGTTAGGATTTTTTTCCTACAAGGATGTGATAGCTTGTTTTGGAAATCTCTACGCTCTACAAGGATCTTTAATGGGCTGAAACATGGTTTCCAAGTGTGGCAAGGATTCATAAATGTTTCAGAATCCTTTTCTTACAAGGATTCGTTATTCATCCTAGCTACAATAAGAAAAGAAGATTTCAGAATTAATTCTACCTTTAGATCAAATCTCCTAATCTATTTAGGACTTCTTAAGGGTAACAAATATGATCCTATCATATTTAGGCTATTAAATTCAGATTTATTATTGTTATTATTATTTTCTTCTTAGTTTAGGGTTTATTTATATTATTTGGGTTTAATTGTAAGTGGGCATCATATAAGTCTATATAAGGGGTGCATTAGGGTTTATTTTTAGTTTGGAGTCACTATAAATAAGGGCATAACCATACATATAAGGTTACACAATTTTCAGATCAATAAACTTCTTTTGCCACACTTGTTGTGTGTTGGTGGGATAATCTCCCTTCCTTGGTTCTCTAAAGAGCTGAAAATGACTTATCCAAGAACAACTGGCTTCCTGGTGTCATCCTTATACTTCTCGTTCATGAATCAATATTCGTTGGGTGGAGGTTTTCCGTTTCTAATAGTGCTGGTGCCTAGATACAAGTTATCTTTGTGTCACACTCCTATCAAACCTGATTTACTTGGCTTTCCAAGAATTGGTGTCTTTGCGTGTGAGTTGCGTGACTACGTGATCACGAGGTTCACATCAAATATAAACTTTTCAACTTCTCATTTAGAGAGTTTTCTTCCATTTCCAGAATTGGTTGAAGAATAATTCAAACTTATCACTCTTTATATAAAAAAGGCATGGCATCTTTATCCTGATAGGATTTTCTTTGTGATGTCTCTAACTTATCAACGAGTTTCATTCAGACTCTATACCTCATTTCCATTACAAATAATGTAATTTTCAGCTTAAACATCATAAAAAAAACATATAACCAAACCTACCTTCCTTCATCTTCATATTAGATTACTAGTTTTTCGGGTTAGAAAGCTAAGGCACATCATCTTGGTATTATAGCTAAGGTTTCAGAACTAATTTGAGACTTTGTATGTGGACTGCAACAAATTGTTTTCTTTGACTTGGATTTGGATTGGAACAAGTTTTCTTTTGATGATTGTGGTGTTTGTTCGTATTCTTCATTGAATTTTTTATCTAAGTTAAAAGACATTGTTGTTCGGATTTGTGTGTGAATTATGAGAAATTGATATACTATGGGTAGAGAAAGAGATGAAATTCTGAAGGGAATTAGTTTGGAACAAGTGCAACTTATTGGCTTGCAATGATTTCATGACCAGATTTAAAGGAACAATTTGCAACCCCATCTGATGCGAACCTCGTGATCACATAGTTCGCATCAGTTGGTATCAGAGCTAGGCTTCGAAACAAGGTCATATCCTTCTGTTATTTTCGTATTTTTTAGTGTTCTTTTAGGTTTTTCAGTGTTTGCATCCATCTTCTTATTCTTCGTGTCTGCGTCATCTAAGCAAAAAAAAGTGTTATATTATATTCAGTCTATTGGGGGTGCTATCGCATGACATGTCAAATTTGGGCTTATTCTGATATTGTTTGCTTGAGGTTTTAATTCGAGGTTCAATTCTGCTGCAGAAACACTACTCTTAGTGAACCATAAGTAAACCACCTTAGAATCAATTGAAACTTCATATTCTGTTTATTGGGTGTGATATCGCATTGTATGTCTCTAATACCAACTGATGCGAACCTCGTGATCACGTGGTCACGCAACCCACAATCAAGATTGAGATCTAATCCCGAAAAGCCAAAATAGGTCTGATAGGAGTGTGACACAAAGGAAACCTGCCCCAAGGCACCAACATTATTGGATTGAGTAGAATGACGTCACGAAGCCAGTTAATCTTCGATAAGTCAGATTCAGTTCGTTCAAGAACTGAAGAATGCAAGAATCACTCTCACACGTTAAAACTGAAAAATTCAGAAGTAATTATCATCAAAAGCTGCCGAAATTTTGGCTTACATGAGTTTAAATAGTTCTTGAAAAATTAACCCTAATGGACCCCTTATGTGGACTTATATGAGGTCTACTCAAAACTGACCCAAAACCCTAAACTGAAAAGCCCATAACTTAATCCAAACAAGCCTTGGATCCTAACTGAAAACAAAATATTAAGTAAGCCCAATCAAGCCTTGGGCTGTAGCTAACAAAATAAAATAATAAAAATAACTAATTTGTCATTAAATACCACCAGCCTTTCTTTCCTTGTGTAGCTAGGATGAATAAGGAATCCTTATAAGAAAATAGTGTTGGTGCCTTGGGGCAGGTTTCCATTGTGTCACACTCCTATCAGACCTATTTCGGCTTTTCGGGATTAGATCTCAATCTTGATTGCGGGTTGCGTGATCACGTGTTCATGAGGTTCGCATCACCATCAAAGGTAACCTCATAAGGCACAACAAAATTGAAACGATCCAAGCAATGAAAAAACAATTAAATTCAGAATCTAACGTAAAATGCACAACTATCCAATTTCACGACAATAGTTAGAATTCTCAATCCAACCGTTGAATCGGGATGCAATTTTATGTGGAGTCTCTAGACAGGTTATCCTACCTTGGGTTAACAATTTAGGTCAATCGGAGTTCGGGAAGGCATCACAATACTGGTCAACAGAGGCTGCATGAATGTTTTTTTTACTTCCTTTTGACTTGTGGACTTCCTATTTGGCTAGGATTCTTTTCCTACAAGGATGTGACATCTTGTTTTGGAAATCTCCTAGCTCTACAAGGATTTTTAATGGGCTGCAACATAGTTTACAAGTGTGGCAAGGATTCATAAATGTTTCAAAATTCTTTTCTTACAAGGATTCCTTATTCATCCTACCTACAACAAGGAAAGAAGATTTTAGAATTAATTTTACCTTCAGATTCGATTCTCCTAGCTTATATTGGAATTCTAAAGGATAACAAATATGATTCTATCATATTTAAGATATTAAATTCAGATTTATTATTGTTATTATTATTATTTTCTTCTTAGTTTAGGGTTTATTTATATTATTTGCGTTTAATGGTAAGTGAACATTATATAAGTCCACATAAGTGGTCCATTAGGGTTTATTTTTAGTTTGGAGTCACTATAAATAAGGGCATAATTAGAAATGTAAGGTTACACAATTTTTAGATCAATAAACTATTTTTGTCGTACTTGTTATGTGTTGGTGGGATAATCTCCCTTCCTTGGTTCTCTAAAGAACCGAGAACAACTTATCGAAGAACAACTGACTTCATGGCGTCATCCTTATGTAGCTAGGATGAATAAGGGATTCTGAAACATTAATGAATTCTTGTCACACTTGGAAATTATGTTGCAGCCCATTAAAAATCCTTGTAGAACTAGGAGATTCCTAGAACAAGCTGTTACATCCTTGTAGGAAAAGGAACATTGCCAATAGGAAGTCTACAAGTCAATAGAAACTAAATAACAAAAATTTTATAGCTTGTTTTGACCTATATCGTAAGTCATTCTTGAACTCTGATTCACCTTAAAGTTTACCCTAACATAGACTGATACCTATGGAATCTTTTGGTTAAGTTCCGCTCGATCCAACGGTTGGATTTAGAGTTATGCTTAATAGTGTAAAACTAGACGGTAGGAAATTTTACGTCAAAATCTGAATCTGACCTTGCTTGGATCGTATCACAGAGTTAACCTCATCCTTTAGTCCCAACTATCCAATATGGATATCGTTAGCCAAAGGTAATCTTCAGTTCTTATTCCTGGCTATCCAATATGGATGCCATTAGTCGAAGCTAATCTGACCATCAATTCCCAGCTATCCAACATGAATACCATTAGTCAAAGCTAATTTCAACATTCTTTACAATTCATGAAGAAATTAAGCAATTAAATTCGGATAGCAATACTATACAAGAGTACTTTAAGAATTTAATAGAATTAGATGAAGGTGGAAATTACCTACCTAATTTAACTATTTCATGAAATTTCCCATGCAGAATCTCATCCCATTCCAAACATTTACCATGCCCAAGAAATCTACATCCATTGTCTCATCGTATCCAATTTAAACTCACAATTACATTAATACATAGTTTCCACTATATCCAATTCAATTTATAATCACATTAGAACATAATTTGATGCGAACCTCGTGACCACATGGTCACGCAACCCACAGTCAAGATTGAGATCTGATCTTGGAAAGCCGAAATATGTCTGATAGGAGTGTGATATAATGAAAATCTGCCCCAAGGCACCTACACTATTGGAATGAAGTAGAATGACATCACGAAGCCAGTTAATCTTCAATAAGTCAGATTTAGTTCATTCAAGAACTGAAGAATGCAAGAATCACTCTCACACGTTAAAACTAAAAAATTCAGAAGTAATATTCATTAAATGGCTGCCAAAATTTAGGTTACATGTATTTAAATAGTTCTTAAAAATTAACCCTAATGCCTTGTGGACTGTTTTTAAATTTTGTTATTTACTTCCTTTTGACTTGTAGACTTCCTATTTGACAATGATTCTTTTTCTAAAAGGATGTCGAATCTTGTTTTGGAAATCTCATAGTTCTACAATGATCTTTACTGGACTGCAACATAGTTTATAAATGTGGTAATGATTCATTCATGTTTTAGAATCCTTTTCTTACAAGTCTTCCTTATTCATCCTAGCTATAAAAGGAAAAAAGGGTTGGTGGTATTTAATGACATCTTGGTTTCTAGGATTATTGGGCAAATAAAGACTTAGGACTTATGGGCCTTATCTTTATTTTTGTTAGCTATAGCCCAAGGTTTTTTTTAGCTTAATTAATACTTTGTTTTCAGCTAGGATCCAAGGCTTATTTGGATCAATTTATGAGCTTTTCAGTTTAGGGGTTTTGGATTAGTTTTGTATGTGGGTCAATTTAGCCCACAATGGTAGATTTATTAGGGTTAATTTTTTAGAACTATTTAAACGCATGTAACCTAAATTTTGGCAGCCATAGATGAATATTACTTCTGAATTTTTTAGTTTTAACGTGCGAGAGTGATTCTTGCATTCTTCAGTTCTTGAACGAATTGAATCTGACTTATCAAAGAGTAACTAGCTTCGTAGCGTCATTCAACTTCATTCCAATAATGTTGGTGTCTTGGGCAGGTATCCATTGTGTCATACTCCTATAGACCTATTTCAGCTTTTTAGGATCAAATCTTAATCTTGATTATGAGTTGCGTGACCACGTGATCCCGAGGTTCGCATCAATTGGTATTAGAGCTAGGCTCCGAAACAAGGTCATATCTTTATGTTATTTTTGTTTTTTTAGTGTTCCTTTAAGTTTTTCAGTGTTTGTGTCGTTCATCTTTTTGTGTTTTGTGTCTACGACATCCAAACAAAAAAAGGGTTATATTTCACCTTGTAGTAGTCTCTTATAATATCAGTAGCGCATATGTGTGTGTGTGTAAAGAGAGAGAGTTACATGAAATTTAAAGGATGATTCAATTCTGCCGCAGAAACATATCTCTTAGTGAACGATAAGCGAACAACCTCAGAATCAATTGAAACTACATATTCTGTCCACTGGGGGTGAGATAGCACAAAATATTAAATTTTCCCGTATTTTGATATCGTTTGCTTGAGGTTTTAATTCAAGATTCAATTCGGCCACATAAAAACAACTCTTAGTGAACCATAAGCAAACCACCTCAAAATCAATTGAAACCTTAAATTTTGTCTATTGGGGGTGCGATCGTAACATATATTAAATTTGGGCATATTTGAAATTATTTGCTTGAGGTTTTAATTTGAGGTTCAACTATGCTGCAAACTGATCATACAAAAGAGAATGGCTTATAAACCTAGATTTTTTTTTGTATCAGAATACTAAATATTTAATTTGAGGTCATTCCGATATAGTTTGGCAGAAGTTTCAATTATGTTACGTAAAAATTGCATACCAAGTCAGATTTGCGTCAAGTTTCAAAACGTAATCCTTACTATTTGTTTTCATCCAATTCTTTTTGTTTCTATTATAAATAGGTTATTTAGGAGTCAATTAATAGTTTTTTTTTATTTTTCATTTATGTTTTATTTCGTGTCGTCTGCAATTCGTATGAATTTGCATTGCTACTTGTGAAATCATAATTGTAATTTCTTTTTGCCTTGTTTTTAGTATATTTATTGATTCACGAGTCTGAGAGTTATAATTGGATGGCACCGCGAAGGCTACATGACTTTGATTTGTTGATTTTAGTTTCTAAAGAACCAAAAGAAAGCAAGTTGTGAGGTAAAAGTCGTAGTAAGCTTATTAGAGTGAAAAACCATTATTTTTGTGTCAAACACGAGAGGTGTGAGGATATATTTTGTGCTACTAACCAAATGTTGTAGATTGAAAAAATATCTGAAAACAACGAATCAGCGACACAAAACATTGTTGTTGCTTTCCACTTGTAAGCCATAGGCCAGCGACTCGAGCTCTTGTCTAGGACGTACAAGGATATGAAAGATGAGGTGAATTCAATAAAGCAACAGAATAGTGGGGTTGGTCGCCGAGGTAATACAGTTCGTAAGGCCGTTTGGAAAACCAGATCTGATTTTGATGGGTTTATTGATGAAAACGCAGTTACGGATGAAGATGACAATGATTTTGCATCTGCTGGCAAGGAATCAAATTTGGACCGAATAGGGCTAGGAGGAATGTCAATTTTTATGGCATGGGGAATTATGAAAATATGGACGGGGACTTGAACTCCATTAAACTTAAAATTCCTAACTTTCAAGGTAAAAATGATTCCCAAGGCTTATTTGGAGTGGAGGAAAAAGGAGGATTCGATTTTCAAATGTTGTAGCTATTCAGAGGCGAGCAAGGTGAATTGGTAGTCATTGAATTTACAAATTACGTATTGATTTGGTGGGATCAGAATGTGATTGGTAGGAGGAGGAATGGAGAAAGGCCAAAAATGTCATGGGAGGAGATCAGAGTGTTGATGAGGAGGCGATTTGTGCCTAACCATTATTATAGAAATTTGTATTTGAAATTGCAATGTCTGAATCAGGGTTCTAAGTCAGTAGTAGATGAGTATTACAAGAAAATGAAGATCACGATGATTCAGGGAAACGTGAGTAAGGATAGCGAGGCCATGATGGCTAGATTTCTTAATAGGCTTAATAGGGAGATTACGAATATGGTGGAATTACAACATTACATGGAGTTGGAGGATATGGTCCATATGACAACGAAGGTGGAAAGACAAATAAAGAGAAGGGGAAGCACATGTTTTCAGACCAATTCGGCTTCAGTTTCATCAGTATAGAGACCTAATCAAAGAAGAGATGGGGCTACCCAACCAAAGCCTTTTGTCCCTACAAAAGCCAAACCACCTAATGCTAAGGTTGATAAGTGTAGAAGATTATTCTATGACCGAGGTGAACCTTGTGATTATGTGGTCATGCAACCCACAATCAAGATTGAGATTTGATCCCAGAAAGCCGAAATATGTCTAATAGGAGTGTGACACAATGGAAACGTGCCCCAAGGCACCAACACTATTCGAATGAAGTAGAATGACACCACGAAATGAGTTAATCTTTGATAAGTCAGATTCAATTCGTTCAAGAACTGAAGAATGCAAGAATCACTCTCACACGTTAAAACTAAAAAATTCAAACAAAGTGCAGCTAGGATGAATAAGGGAATCTTTATAAGAAAAGAATTCTGAAACATGAATGAATCCTTGCCACACTTGGAGATTATATTGCATCTCATTAAAGATCCTTGTGGAACTAGAAAATTCCCAAAACAAGCTCCTACATCCTTGTAGGAAAAGGATCATTGCCAAATAGGAAGTCCACAAGTCAAAAGGAAGTAAAAAATAAAATTTGTACAACCTGTTTTGAGCTATATTGCAAGTCCTTTTCAAACTCCAAACAGTTGGATTTGGAGTTATGCTCAATAGTGTAAAACTGGATGATGGAAAATTTTAAACCGAAATCCGAATTTGACCTTACTTGAGTCGTATCACAAGGTTGAACTGTATCAATGACCTTCAAGCTTCAAATGAAAAGTAGGAACAATGCCAAAAGGATGAAAAACAAAAGAGGGTAGAAGTGGTTATCATTCAAAAATATATATGCAAGTAGATGGCAAGGTGTGCTTATTTGAAATTATTATCAGCTACTACTTTCATACAATGTAGTTGGATGCAAGTGCGTGCAAGAAAAAATCCAAAGACTTCAAAGAAAGGCTAATGAATTGTCCATTAAAATTGTTGGTGATTCGAGGACAAATCTTGAAGAGAGCGGGAATGATATGATCCAAGTAAGGTCAGATTCGAATTTTGGGGTAAAATTTCTTTTTGTTAAGTTTTACACTATTGAGATAACTCCAAATCCCGTTGGATCGAGCTGAAACCAAAGTATTAATCAAGCCCAAACAAGCCTTAGGCTGTAGCTAGAAAAAATAAAGATAAAGCCCATGAGTTTTAAGTCTTTATTTGCCCAATGATCCTAGAAAAAAGGAATTCATTTTTGAATGGAGACCATCGTGTTGTTGTTTCCAATGGATGGAAACCATGGTGTTGCTGTTTTGAAATAATGAAAACCATTGAAACTATCCTCGATTGTATAATGGAAACCATTATGTAAGATGATTAACCAATGCTTAAAAGTGTATATGACAGGGGGGTTGATTGTTAACTTAAGACTTGTTATTGTTTGATGTACAACTAAGTCAAAGAAAATGTTAATGGGGATGATAATGTAACAAACAAATATGATACCTAGAAAATAGAAAATATGGTAATTTTACAAACAAATTATGCTAAGCAATGATGGTGACGTGTTCAAGGAAATCGATGAATAAGGAAATGAAATAG
>Ga0307508_10005703_pt1 | contig 11790 bp, 14 predicted proteins | sample 9_EM_MG_FD_203089 | JGI IMG/M metagenome (GOLD analysis project Ga0307508, IMG submission 203089) | Populus trichocarpa ectomycorrhiza microbial communities from riparian zone in the Pacific Northwest, United States - 9_EM | ecosystem: Host-associated > Plants > Roots > Unclassified | place...
GAGATGAGGAGGCGTCCAGAGATGAGGAGGCATCCGGACATGACTGAGTCCCCGAGCACCGGCTCGGGGGGGCAGTCTTCCGTCCTTTGTCCTGACGGCCTTCCTGTATATATAGAGATCTTGTGCCCGCATAATACTAAAACATAATCTTCACGTTTATCGATCCATATATTCCAACATTTCCTTCTGGGCCCCGGCGCGCTATCCTCACACCCACTTCATCCCCCACCACATCTGCAAAATCCCTCTAATGACAAAACAAAATAAAAACACGATGCCTATCCCGCCCCGCTGCACGGCGCCATTCCTAACCGGGCATTCCTGTAATCTGCTCGCTTAACCTTTTGGCCGCTCGCCCTCAACTCGAGTTGCTTTCTGAGCTCGCCAGTCCAGCCCCGTGCCAACCGCAGCAAAAACAAACAATGCCCATGAGATGTAAGTTGGCGGCTAGTTCCACAGCTTCTCTGTTGCTAGACCACCAACTTTCCAGGCACCACAGCAGCGGGTACGTCCACCAGCCGCAGTCTATTGAAGTGTATAGATTCCCATGTGCTTGCCCTTCCACTTGCCCGCCCGCTCGCTCATCCGCTTGGCCACCTGGAAGGTTGGTGGCCTTGCAACAGAGGATAAGGAGAAGCTGTGGAACTAGCCGGCAACTTACACCACGGATATACACACTGCCTTTGGATTTCTGCCTTACCTCGACGAGCTGTGAGTGGTTTGCTAACCAACGTGCCCTGCTTCATATGCTCCACCACTTGCCCACCCGCTTGCCTACCTTGCAGCGCCCTTGGACTGAGCCTGGAAATACCTCTCATCGTGCTGACATGGCACACCTATTCGGATTGACCTGCCAGGATTTCCACCGCGTAGGCATCCCCCAAGAGACAGAGCTCTTCGCCAACTCGCAGTGCGGGGACCAGTGAAGGCCCGGGCGCTGCCAAACACTTCTGAACAGCGGCATCTCTGCTCGCGTTATGTCGATAAGATAACGTTTGCATGTTCGGCCCTAGCGTAACTGCGGATTGGTGAGTGAGCAGAGATATTGGAGTAGACAGGACCATGCCCAGAGCCCATGGCAATGGTAGAGTCCACTTGCGTCAAGTATTTCAAGGCCTCCTCGGAGGTCGCTGTAAATTCCCCGGGGCCCTGATCGACGCCCAGCACACGATGAGCACTATCGATGGTATAACGTACCTGAGAGCGGTGGCGACACTTACACTCGTTCGGGATTTGTCGTGACAGGGGATGCAGCCGCATGGCTCGCGCCATGAGAGGACAAGTCCAAAGAAGACAGCGTGAGTACTGCCGAATGCGATCCAAATGATCAGTGATGTGAATTTTGATGCCGACCATCGCGATTTGGTTATTGGCAGCGTCCAGTTCTACCAATTCCACCAGTCGTGGTCTAGACATCACAGCCGTGTCTACTAGCGCCAGCCACTCTTCACAGTACGTTAGTTCGGCCCCAGGGTAGTAGCTCAACTTGGGAACCGGATTTATCATGATTACGTCGGTGGTACCTATGTTCGATGGAATGCGCACGGTGCCGTTCATAACTTTAATGAACATCGTTGGCAACCATGATGAATGAAGAATTCCGGTGCTGCCAGCTGTGTACTTCGGCTTTGCTTCCCGTAATGATACCTTCCGGGTCGCCAAGCTCAAATTCATTCATAGCACGGCTCGTATCGGCGTTCCCAGAGAGGCAGCTAGCCATCATTGTGTCCAGTAACGACTCCATTTGCTGTATCGATTACCTGAGGAATCTCTAGTTAGCAGTTGCGCTACCAGTTTGATCGCGCAAGCTCACCCTAGGAACTGCTTTGTTCTGACCAAGCCGGCACACCATCTGAGGAACTTCGTGGTGAACGGCAAAAGAACCGAGGGTCAGTGCCGTGATAGGCGCAGAGGGCATGCTGCACGAACAGCGCTGCGGAGGTGTGCTCACTGGATCAGAGATATGAGGTCGTACTTGTCGACTTGCATTGCCACAGATTGCCGCACCTGCGGCTCCAAGTCGTCACGTTGGTGCGGCTAATGTCTGTTAGCTGGTTGTAAAGATGCTGCCCACCTTCTTATACTAGAAGACGTGAACATACTACAGCAGAATATCTTGTGCCGTTGGATCTGTCCTGTTGATAAATGCCGCGGCATCAACCGCCAGCAGCATCAAAGGGGCCGACAGCATGGCGAGGAAGTAGACCGTTACGGTAGAACATATCGCGTAACTGGTTGCAAAAGCAGAGATCTCGCAGAACGCTGTGATATTTCTTCACAGGAGTAACCGAGGTGCAGATTTCGAATGAGAATACGCATAGCCGTCTCTTCGCATGGCAGGAGGAAGGAGGCGAAGAAGTTTTGGCGGGGTGGACCGTTTTGCTAGGTGTTGTGCTTTTCTGGAGGAGATAATGGTGAAGATTGAACTTGAAAGCAAGCAAATCCTACTACACAGACACACGCCAAGGCACTAACCCACTAGGTTCTCAGAGCGGTTCTTTCATTGTCACTTTCAGCGGCAGAAACCAAGGCTCGGCAGCTTGGCGACGTTGTGTTCCAGCTCGTTTGCTGTTTCTCTCGCCCCAATCTCTCGCTCGATTGGTCTTGATCGCTCTTGTACCTATCCAGGTTTCCATCGTGGCGAAGGAAGCAGGCGATGTGCAAATGCTCGTTGAAGAGGTGAGCGTTTTGTGGGGGGTGCTCCGGGGTGCGGAAATGTCGAGTGGGAGGGATGATTGAGGTGCTGTGAACGAGTCTGCGTGAGAGCACCCGTTAGCCAATGATTCCAACAATGCAGCAGCAGCGGGGCCACGTGCCTTCAGTCTCATGAAATTGCCAATTCATCACTTCGGAGACCCACATCCTCACGAGACAACTGGACAGGGGCAGAGCGGAGGAAGCTGGGGGGCGGTTCCAATGATGCAGCACGTTCAAGAGCTAGTATAACTTGCCCTAGAGGTAATTGCCAGAAAGGGAAAATCGTGACGGCATGGAATTATGAGCGAGGGTCCGGTTTTGATGAGGCTGCGAAAGGCTGGCTCTTCGGGGCAATAGTAGGGGCGAAACGTGATTGGATGGAACTGACCCGGGGCCAGAATTTGGAAGCCTGCGAGCAACCTGCTGTCCGGGGCGATAGAAGGCGTAGGGATGTATGCGACTGCCGAAATCGGTTGAAGAGGGGCAAGGACGATTGGGGAGAAAGAAGTACCCGCCATGAGCGTCGGCCTAGCTTGCTGATCGTGGAACGGCCGTGTCTTCATGTCTGATGCGGAGCGGCCATGCGAAGTTGTGAAGAACAAATTGTGGTCACGCATGGTGACGAGCGGCAATCGCAGAGAGCAATTTCAGTAATGGTGGACAGATGGAGGTGCTGATAGCAGTAGGAGGTGATTGATAGAGGAGATGAAGGAAGGAGGAGATGTATGAAGAAGGAGATGGATGGATAGAGGAGATGGATGAAGAAGAGATGGATAAAGAGGAGATGTATGAAGGAGGAGATGTATGAAGTAGGAGTCGGACGGAGAAAGAAAGGAAGACCGCGAATGGACTAAAATGGCTCACAGATGTGACACAAGGCTAGTCTTAGCGCAATAGCTCACTGCACTTGGGTACGCCATTGAGTGGACAGGCTTGCTGGCAGCATCGATTCACCCCCGCTGGTACTCACTAACGAGGGACCACCATGGTCCATTTCTTCGCAAACAACATCTATCGGTAATTGTGCTGCTATTGATGGAGGTCGACCATCACCGTGTGACGAATGCGCTCCAGTTAAATGGGTTGTGGTCCAAGGGCGTTGGGGAAAACCCACGGTTTCTAATCTCACCCTCTGCAGCATTTTGTGCTAACCGCAGTGGGATAGTTTGCGAGCTTATTGTATTGAAGGACCTATGCCAGGTCCAATGTAGATAAAGACACTGAGGGGGGATGGGATCAAGAAAGAAATGGGCGGGTGTTGACGCCACCCTAGGATTGGCGGATTCTGTCTTGCTAGGATGATGTACAGAATACGGAGCTAACCCCGCTCCGCATCTTGCTAACTACCCAGAATTCGATGGATAATCCGCACAATGAAGCGACCGAACCTAAATCCTCCCGCAGTATATATCTACCGTGGAGCAGTGGCCGCAGTAATGGCAGTAATTCACGTGGTGGCGAAAACGAGTTTCTGAGGACCGGGGAACTAGCGTTCGACCGATCTCTTGTCTTCCTTCTTCTTCTCTTCTCTCATGCACGTACCTATGTAGACACGGATACCCAGAAGATTTTCTCATAGTACTGGTCCCCGCTCCTCGAAGATCTTCGTTCAGAACCCCCACGTGTTTGGGACCCCTCAACGCCCGTCAGTTTACATCCGTGTCCGTTGGCTGCAAGTTTGTCTGCACCCCCTACGGGAGTAGACAAATATGGCTCCTTGCCAACGCGATACCTCCGTTTCTCTTCGCGTCTCCATTACTTGCTCACCAACTGCGTCTCTACTGGGTTATTTAATATGCGTTTCACACGGCGCATCACATTATTGGTGATTGATAATTGATTGGTGCTGACAATGCAACACCGGTGTTCCCTTGTCTCCCCATACCAACGCTCAACGAGGTACGACACACTGATGTGAAGAACTCGTCAGATTTGGCATGTTAGTTCGTAGCCCAGTATCCACTCGGTCCCATCTTCTGGTCTTGCTGCGCAACGGCCTTCCCAGCTAATGCGTCGAACGGACCCTCACAACTCTATGCGAATCAACCAGCCACCACCGGTGAAACTTCCGCCTACTGGGCGAAGCCAACCGTCATAGTGTGAAGCTAGTCTTGTCCAGAGGTGGGTTGTGCTTCGACCGCATCGAGCGTGTAATGCGCGGAAAGTATCCTGGGCAACAGTGTCGGCATTGCTGAGGGAGGCTCAGAACGTTATCGCTTGGAGGTTTGGCACACCTGTTCTAATTGTGTCTAGCTCATCACCTTCCTGCAAAGCGATTGTTTCCCAGCGGCACCGGCTTTGGATCATTGCCGTTCATTCGCCTCCTACACCGATTGGCGCGGCGCCGGGTTGAGGGCATTGCCAAGGGGTGATGTGAATTGCATTGCCACCTGGCCGTTCGCAGGACGCTGCTCTGTACCCAATGAGTCCTCCCCCCTCTGCGTGGAGTCAACTGGTTTCGTGATTTACCTCCGCATCGGGCGAATCCTGAGGCCACCACGCGCTGAATTCGCTTGGCAATTCACTGGTTGAGTGGATTCGTCCGCCACCACGTGGAACAGATTGCAACTACTTAGCGCGGGTCGTAACACAGCTACTTCGAGCGGTCGATCCTCTTGTCTTTGGAGTAAACCGTCCGCCTCTCTCGACCGAGTCATGGCCCGAGGGGATTGATGCCTTTGTCACTGCAAGTCGAGCGAATCGCACCCGCTATCGCGAACTGACGCCGCGTCACGATCGGGGGCTCCTCTAGCCTCTATAGTCAATATTATGCGCCCATCGTCCCAGCAGCGCGAACTCACAGCGAGAAAGCTCTGTTCCAGCCGTACACGGGCCGCGGTACCAGTCGTGCCGGTACATGGCGACAATCGAGTAACACCCGGGATCTCGACAACCCGACGGATCTGGCATCCTCATTCCCGGTTCGACTCCATTGGTAGCTGGGTCACCCCTCGGAAGCAGAATTCAATCCTCCTTCACCTATCCCATAATCCCAATGTTGCTCGGCTGACACCCCACCCGCATTACACCAATCACGCCCACTAATTTACCGCACTCTTTGAATCGCACTAGCTGATGACTAGCCGCACGCCCGAGCCCCCGCCGGCACCCAGGGTGGCTAATATGGCATCGGTTTGTCCTTAACTGGCCGGGGTGGGACTTGGCCGGAAGCGCTGAAATGTGGACGGACTCCGGGGTTCCAGGACGGGACCTTCGGGTCTTGTAATAGTGATTAACGGTTGCTAAGGATCGACCGATAACATCCGAGACCCTAGTCGCCGTCAACCGCGCCGTCACTATCATCTCGCCCAGTCCCAATTAATAGGTTCAGCACTATTGCTATCGTAGGGTGCGGGCTGGGAACGGACAGCTGGAATGGTGAGTACAATGTGCCATATTGGCTACAGTACTCAAGCCTCGGGCGACCGGAGGCTGCTGTGGCGTGGGATGATCGTGGGTTAGGCCCGGTTGTAGTCAGCGAGGGCCAAAGGGGAAGCGGGGGACCTTGCGGCGCAGCAGCGGTAGTTTCCTATTTCTCGAGAGGTGGATGTAGCGGTGGCGCCATTGTCGAGAGTGGATATTTTGGAGTGGTGTTAGAGTGTGTGCATTATTGGGGGTGTTGTTCTTATGGGGATAGGTGGTGAGGGGTGGAGGAGGTTGGTGCCGGTGGTCGCGGACGGTCGGCGGTTGTGGAATCCTCTTTCTCGCGCTATGGCTTTTTTTTTTCGTGCTCTGAAATTTTGGGGGCGTCAGGTTCGCCGATGGGAACTACTTTTTCGTTTGGTGCGCCGACTGAGATAGTGCTAAGTGGGCATAAAGGTGGTTTTTTTTTTGTTTATTCATTACTCGTGTGCGACCTAGTTTGATCATGACGAGGATATCTGCAGTCCGTTTCCTAGCCGCAAACCGCGCGAAGCGGCACAGTGCAAGCGTCCCCTTGCCCTCCGCCCAGGCCTGTCCCCAGAAAGAGTAGAACCGCACCAAGGAATTTACAAAGGAAAAGTACAGGAAATATATGAGACCTGCCCGCCCCCTACTCCGACTCCTACTGTGCCGGCGGGGCATAAAGGTGGTGTTCTTTTGGTTGTGGTTGGACTGGCCACTGGCGTCGTTGCCTACTCGGCGGGTGAATTGGTCTGCCGGCAAATCCGGACCATAAGGCGAATCGTACTCCAGCCAGCCAACACTCCGCCCCGAGCATTAACTAACCGGTCCATCGATGAGCGATAAAAATTTCCTGGCTGGCTAGCACATATGCAAAAAGGTCCGACAGTCTCATATCAAGAATAGGTAAGAGACTCCCATCGATCCATCACATACCTGTGACATATTCTTCACAGAAAAGAGTTTGATCGCGTGGAAAATATCTCAAGAACTGCATTATGTTCGTCAACCGAAGTGAATAAGCATATCAAGGCAAAAGAACGCGAACATGGCCCATCACGAGGAGCCTCAATAACCAAATCCACACACGCCCCCACTATCCACCTTCTCGATGGCGGCGACTTAGCCACCACCAGTCGGTGCATCGCTTGCGGCCCTACCACCGGCGGCTGTCGGCCACGCGAGTATCTCGTAATCGGAAGTGACTTTACCTGCAGGCATCCCAATTTCTCGGCCGCGTCCCTCTCGGCGGCGAACGGCACAAGTGTCATCGTCTGCAGGAGAGCGTTGCACCGAGAGAGAAGGTCAGGGCGACAACCCAGGAAAGGGTACGTAGCCAAATTGCAGCCTTTGACAGTCATCCCAAATACGGCCGGGTCTGAAGGAGTCGCTAAACGCATTATCACTTGTGATGGGCCGTGCTCCATGGAGAGCTCCATCCGGATGCAGATCCCCAACTGCTTCGCATGATGATACGCATTATACTCAGGCCCCAGAACGAGCTCAGGACCCAGTTGGCGGTTCTTCACCTGTATGAAGATAGCGGAAAGATGCGAGCGGTCGTAAGGTAGGTTAACGTCGCCGATGTAAATTCGCAAGAGTAAGTCCCAGCATTCCTGCACCGGCGCCAATTGCAGGGCAGCGTTGCGAAGAAGCAGCATCATGAGGACATTTTCAAACTCTAGGCGATTGTCAGGCAAAGGGTCCAAGACCCTGACGAAGTGACTGAAGTTGCAGATGCCAGCACGGAAATTATACTTGGCATCCTAGTTGGAGACTGATCGACGAGGTAACCGCAATGTCAGGGACTGTTCGAGCAGACGATCGACGACTCTAGGGCCAAATATGTGATTAAGGAAATCGGCTACCTTGAATGGCCTCGAGAAAGGGAAGTCGGTATTCAGCGCCACCGTTTGGAGAGATAGGCTGTCTCGTGCCAACACGAAGAGGAGCCGAGCAACCAATTCGCCTTTCGAGCCATTGTCGACTAAGCCACCCCAAAGCAAACTCTCGGTAAGCACTTAGATACAGTCCGACCACGTATCTATTGCTCGTCCACCGATACCACCTTCAACGAGTATTGCGCCGGCAGCTTCGACGACCACCGGCCCGGGCGGAGTGGCAGTCCTCAATGGCTCTGAAGGGTGATTCGGTGCAATCAGGAGCTGAAGGTGCCTATCAACCGTGTCCTGGGAAAGCTGGATACCTCCTGCATTGTCCAAGCGCGGATCAAGGCATACCCGCGAGGCAGGTATCGTGAAAACCTGCTTAATGTTGCTCCGGTCGAGCCGAGCAGCAACATCAGAGAGCATGTATTTCTGGACGAATCTGAGCACCTCCGGGAACGTCTTATCGGCGCAAAAGTGCCACAGTGGGCGACCAAACGACGTCCTATTATCGACACTAACAAGATCGGCTATCGATACGGACACGATGTCAGTCGGCACGCGCAGGCGGCGATCAGATTCCAAGTCCAATTGGAACGCCAAGAAAGGGGATTCTCTTCTCAACTCCCCGCTGGCGATACGTGCCGAAGGATCTCCGTCCTGACTGGACGCTAAGGCTTCGATCTTGGAGTTCGTCGAAAGGAAGACGGCCCAAACGGGATGCTCCCGTACACTGCGGAAGACACGACGTAAGGCAGCATGGCGGTGTTCTTTTCGTTGACGATCGTGTGGGTCGATGTTGTCGTAGATTTGCGGCCTCACCAAACCCAAGCAAGAAAACCGGCATCGGTTTCACGCCTACTGGAAGGTTGGAAGACCTCATGTACTCAACAAGAGTGTTGATTTGCGGTTTGACGAATTTGCTAAACCCCCGGAACTCCTCATAATCCTACAAGATTGTAGGATCAGCATACTGCAAACATATTTGGTCGGCTTACGGATTATCATACCACATCGGTTTCCCAATTCCAGTCGCGTAGCACTCTACCATTCGACGTGTCTATCTTCTTCTGGTAGTATTCCGTATGCATCTTTTCCATCAACCTCTCTGCACACTTATCTATCGCTTTGCACACCTCAGTTCGCGTTGCCGAGCGCTGGTAGCTATTTTCGCCTGTCAGTGTAGCCATCTCAGCTGCCCATTTAGCTATCTTCTCCGCCGGAGAGAGCAGGCCCCCTCTCTTTGTGTGTTTGCACCATGCGGCCACTTCACTACGGTCAGCTGATGCTACATACCTTCAGAAAGTGACAACCACTTACCAAGAGTGAAGGTTGCACCTAGCAATGCTGTAGCCCTGAGATGAGCGTCCTTATAATCGTCCGCCGCACCGCCCGTCAAGAAGGCGTATACCTCGTCATCGCCGAGGGGGAAACCTGCCTCACCAGTCCGACGCAACACGAAGCAAACCGACATGATCTGAAAACAAACCTCATGCACCAATCTACTCTTGCCCATTCCGGTGCTTTGGATTGTGTCGAAGATCTTAGAGTACTGACGGTCTAGGCGGAACTGATAATCCGATTCGCGTAACCTTTGGATTAGCAATTCGCGCGAGCACCCCAGAAACGGGTCGTCCCAGTCGTACTTCAACCCCCTCGGCTTCGCAATGCGCCAGAGGCGGAACAGGGCCTAGCCCTCGGTGTGCCGGTAGTCCCTCGGAGCGTCTGGGTTGTTTCGGTGAAACTCTCAGAGCTTCTCCAGACCTCCGGACGACATTTGCGTTGACACTCTGTGTCTGGAAGGAAAAATTCCCTGACATTCCTCATCCAGATGGCAGATGCCGTGGTACGCGTCGTGCAGAAGGCAGATGCCGTGGCACGCGTCGTCCTATATGCAGATCCCATGGCAGGCATCGTCCTCGTCGACATACTACAGTTTGCACCGCACGACAAGTATATGCGGAAATTCGTGCTCGGGCAGACACCTGCGTACAAGGACATTGTGCGCGAACGGAGTCCTGGGTATGGCGGACGTGCCGAGTTTGGTCGATCATGGGAGATCTCAGCTGGAACGGAGAGGCTCGGAGGCCGGCTTCTGGCATGTCCCCACTGGCTACAGAATCCCTCACCGACGTTGGAAATGAGTACCAACTCATTTGGTGAGCGACTTCGTAGCACTGTCCTTCTTTCAACAACTGGAACCATCGTAAAACTTGACCCGCTGCGAGTTCCAGCACGCCGTGCCGCTGCGCCTTACAGATTCGCGTCTCGAAACAATTAGCTTTTATGGAAAGACCAAGACTGAGGCTATTGCAACTAAGTATGTGCCTTGCAGCACATACGTAGGTAGTGGCCAAGGCATTTTACAGGTTGAATAACGTGGCGGGGCCCGGTCACGATATCGGGGAGCCCTCCCATTTTGTGTCTTCCCAGCTTCCTCCTCATTTCACCTTTCTTCATCCTGTTCTTTGCCGGTCGTCCTCTGGGTACGTGTGTCATCGGTTGCCCACACTGTATAGCCTCCCCCTCCATGGCAGCGATTCCTCCAGCTACCTCAGGTCCCTCTTCATTACCACCGGAGATCTCGTCTTCCACTCTGACTTGAGTAGTTGGAGTGGCCATCGAAGGGGCCTCAGATATCTCATTCGCCGTCGGGGTTGGAGAATTTCCGCTGGTGGGAGGCGTATTGGATGTATCGACGTTTTTTTATTTTTCTTATTTATTCATACTCGCATTCGACCTATATAGATCATGGCGGCGTACGTTTTGCCCGGTTTTCCTGTCCGCAGTCCGCGCGGTGGCGGCACGTTGCCAGCTCCCCTTCGCCCTCTGCCCAGGCCTGTCCCGAAAATAGGTGCGCACCAAAGGAACCACAAAGGAAAGTGGCAAAGGAAAAGCGACCCTCCCCTACTCCTCGTCTGCCGATGCCATGAAGGAGGGTGTGGGCAAGAACAGCGGCAGTTCCTCCCCAGCGCCCGATCCTCCCGCAGCACCCAGCTCCTTCGCCTCCGCCTCCTGTTCCTCTTCCCGCTCCGGGCGCTCCCGGAGCTCCCATTCTGACGTCTGGCTCCCGGCGCTGTCCTTCCACAGGTGGCACCAGCCTTCCCACATCCGTTGCGGTGAGGAAGTCCAGCACTGCCTTTCCGCATCTTGTCGGCAAGTAGGTCCCGTATCTTCCACCAGCTCTTCTACCTTCCCGTCTCCTTCTGCACCTCTGCCCACAGCACCTTTTGCTGCAGCTTCCATTCCGGGCACACCTTGAAGAGGTTGGTCTCTTGTTTGAGAGGGGCGCTCACACCACCAGCACTGAGCGGTGAGGCGAACCTTTGCCCAGTGTAAGTGCTGTCCGGTGCGGGCGTGCCCTGTCTTCAGCTGGTAGTACCTCGAGGCAAGCCTCTTGGTGCAGTCAGCTACCACGCTATCGGGCTTCAGGCTCTTCGGCATGCGGTACTTCGCCTTAGCGGATGTATCGACGTTGTGTATGTAAGGGAGGTGGAATTTTGTGTGCTGCTGGCGGCGGTGAGGGCGGGTTGTTGCCGGCGTCGGTGTTTCCGGCGTGGTGAGCGTGGGTGTTGCTAGCTAATACTCGAGAAAATTGGACTATCCTAGGTAATAAAATAAAATAAAATCGGTGGGTCATCCTAGGAATTCCGCCTAAAAAAGTGGTCTATCCTAGACAAAGGCTGATAATAACAATAAAAACCCCTCACTCTCCTCCTCTCTCCTCATCCTCCTCTCTCCTCATCCTCCTCTCTCCTCATCCTCCTCTCTCCTCATCCTCCTCTCTCCTCATCCTCCTCTCTCCTCATCCTCCTCTCTCCTC
>Ga0307508_10005704_pt1 | contig 11788 bp, 14 predicted proteins | sample 9_EM_MG_FD_203089 | JGI IMG/M metagenome (GOLD analysis project Ga0307508, IMG submission 203089) | Populus trichocarpa ectomycorrhiza microbial communities from riparian zone in the Pacific Northwest, United States - 9_EM | ecosystem: Host-associated > Plants > Roots > Unclassified | place...
CACGCACTCCTCTCTCTGCTCTCGTAGGCGGTAAGCATCATTCCCAATTCTGTTCCGCAAGTTCATTTCTACGAACAGGTCCTATGGTCGGCGGTCCATGGCCTCTCGGTGATCGGACTCCTCTCTCAGTCTCCAGGGAGTTCTTCCATGAAGTCTGCCCAAGTGCAACTGTGCTGCAAACGTCAGAAATCAACAACGATGAAATGCGATTTAGTGACGATATTCCAGCTTCCTACGTATTCGAAAAATGGGTAGAAAAAATCGACTCGATTGAAGACCCATGCCTTATGCTGGACCCGAGTAGCAGCCCGATATTTGAATTTTGGTCCGCAGTTGGGATGATTCATACGTGCACAGCCCTCTAATGTCCGTCCCCACAGGATATTTGGTAATAAGAAGCGGATGTTGAGCATTTGGCCCCACTTGTCGAAATCGCCAGTCTCTACGCACTGGAGATGGTCGCCGCTCATCTACGATGCTTTCGGGCAAAACCGACATCTTTTCGAGCCGGCGACGATAAGGTCCTTGGGACGATTATTCGGTTCTCCAGAGGAAACCACGGCTCTCGCGATCCCTGGGCTTCTCGCGATCCACGTCCGCCGAGGGGACTTTGAACATCACTGTGTGCATCTCAGCAAGTGGTCTTCGGATTGGAACGCGTTCAACTCATTCCCTGAATTTCGTGACAAGTTTGATGTACCAACTGACGGTGGCTGGGGCGAAACGTCGGAGGCAAATACGGAGCTCTACATTCGGCGATGCTACCCGTCAATCGAACAGATTGCCGAGAAGGTCAGCCAAGTCCAGAAGGAAGCCGCAGATCCTCTTCGGTATCTGTACATTATGACGAATGGCCCAGCATCATGGGTCGGGGAGCTTAAAGCCGCGCTTGCACAAGGCATGAGCTGGGATCGCATCAGTAGCAGCCGGGACCTGAAGACGACCTGGGAGGAAAAGTATGTTGCACAGGCTCTGGACATGTATGTCGCACAGCGGGCTCAAGTATTTATAGGGAATGGGGTAAGTACTCTGCATTGGTACCGTAACTCCTGTACTGAATCAGTGATAATAAGTGGTCCAGTTTGACGTCTAACGTGGTTATGCTACGTATGGCCCAAGGATGCGAACCGAACACAAATAGATTCTGGTGAAGATGGTGTTGGGCCAAGTGTTGTGACAGACGTACGGACTAATGTCCTACGATCTATGACCCGATGTGGCTACTGCTACATGGGTGTCCGTCCGTGGGTAGTTCAATTGGCTTTCTTACGGTTACCCGGGTTATCCGCGTCACTCTACGATAGTATTAATAGTTTTACAGGGAATGTACTTACGACGCTTATGATGTTGATCTACTGGCAATGGCTTGGTCTTGTTACTTGTATGAGATCGACACTCAGCTTGAGGTGTGTACATCCAACCTGAAGCACATGAGTAAAGTGGGTGGTGGGAGGTGGGGCTCAGGAAGACACGCCCACTGTCCATCCGTTGCGCGCACGAGTAAGGTGGGAGGTGAGCGAGGCAAGAGAGGCAGTTTTTTTCTCTTCCCTCGTTGCCACGTGTCCCGGATTCATGGGACACTGCAAGGGTAGTCTCGCCACCATCTAGGACCAGAGAGCCGTTTTTGGACGCTTTGGGTTGACACCCGCTTGCAACCGCATCCTAAGGGAGATCCCGACGCCGTCAGTGGCGCAGACTAAAACATCTGGTACCGAGACTATCCACCATCCGTTTTGGTACCCTGAGCGGGCTTCGGGATCTTGTTCCTGGAAGCGTCTCCTTCGGGTGTAGCCCTTGCGCTTCCTAAAAACGGGACGACGGTTTCCGGAGAATGTCGCTAGAGCGGAACTCCGAGTCCTAAGAAATTTTCATGGGACACAAGCCCCGTGTACTGACTAGGGGAAGCGACGAGGACCCGTGATACGGGGGATAATAGCTCCTGCAAGGTTCAAGTTCCTGGCAGTCGCTGCTTCGAGAGCCATGAAGACACGACACGTGGGACCGAACGCACCCTTGGCATGTCACGAAGCTCCCCTATTGGGTGGAAAGTTTAGTGGTTATGTAGGTTTTCAAAGACCGCCATCTTTCCTGTCAAACCACGTTCTGCTTCTACTAATCGCAGTGCGAGTGTCCCCCCCTGAAGGTGGCGAAGTTGACGAAATTCGGACCTCATTCTGGCTATGGGGCATAGTGATTGACCTATCACCTTGGTCGATGACACTACCAACATATCTGAACCATTCCGTGGAATGGCGGCAAGGTCCGAAATTCGTTGTAAACGGTTGCCTATTTGGCAGCACGGAGCGAAAAAATCGGATATCCTGGTTGTTGGCAGGATCTCTCCCCCGATATCAGTGTTTATTGGCAGGGCAGCCTGATCGGTTTTGTGTGTCAATAATGTTCGCTGGAGCGCAACCAGAAGAGCCCATGGATAAAAGGTGGTAGGATGTCAGTGTTCCAGTGACCTACACGCAATCCACTCACAGCGAAACCGCTTCACAATGTCGAGTCCCTTCAATGAGCAGTATTTTTTCAATAGCCATCCTTCCGCCACTGAGACTATTCCTGAATATTAGTGGTGAGTCCCGCACGCGAGTTTTCATTGAAACCTAGTTTTATAACAGTTACTACTGCAGTATAGGGCCTAGCGACTCTACACTTGACTGGCTAACAGCTCCGTCACAAATTCCTGGTAAATTGTGCCGTGTTTTTTCCGCTTTTCAAGCGCTGATAGCTTCTGGTGCCAGAATTTGCTTGTCCATCCGTAACAAGGATATTGAACGAGACCGACACACAATTTTTCGGTACTTCGGTTTTGTACCAGCTTTCCCTTTCCGACGGTGTGGTGCGTCATTGGCAACCACCCGTTCCCCATTCCCCGTCTGCCCGCGAAGGAATAGCGCTTGTTGGGGTTGAGGGGACTCCCATTCTGCACCCGGTCCACCCTATCGCACTACCACATTACCATCCCGTCCAGGAACCAGCCGCTCGCTCACCGAGCATACGCGTCAACGGGTCCCGATCGTTAGTCCAATCAACGGCCCTTCCAATTCGCTCGCCACGTCACACACCCTATCCTATCGGCCTTGATAGCACGGGACACAGCGCTTCTCCCGTCTCTGTTTATCAATGCCAATGGTTCCACGATACTGGCCCATGCGGCGCACTCGTGGCAGGTACCAAACATGCGATCGGACAACATCTGAAAGCTGAGCACGGGCTTCAACTCAAAGCCGACAAGATGATCCAGGTTTGTCATTGGGAGGCGTGTCAGAAATCGATGCGAAGGGAAAGCATTGCGCGTCATATTCTTGCCGTCCACATGCAGGACAAAGTACCCTGCCCGGGTTGTGGATCGCGTTTTGCGCGCACAGACTACATGCAGAGGCACCAAAGGACGCGGTGTCTGGCCAAGGGAGAGGCATCTGATGCTTGCAAAGCGGGAGGGTGAGCTCGCTTTCCATACGTAGATTGACTTCACGAAACATCAAATCACGGCTCCGATTTCCATACTTGGTCTAGTGCGTGAAGGGTCTTCGCGATAGATTTGTTTCTTGGATAGTGTTTCACTTTTCCAGGTTGCAAGTCGGATTTTTACTTACTTGTGACCTGTCTGAAAGCTTACTTGTTCAGAGAATATTGTACATACCTATGAAAATGTCGACACATATGAGCATTACAATATCATGTACATGAAATGCCCATTACGCAGTTGGATCTCACGAGCGAGGCAGTGAAGCGACAGCTATCTTCCCGGATACTTGACTTTGTCCCAGAACATTTTCATGAGTAATCCTACTGCGGAACCCGCTTTCTCCCCCTACCTCTACTTGCTCTTATCCCTCTCACCTCCAAGCATAAGAGCAGGTTATTTCTTCTCAGCGCTACTCCCTTCTGCATCCTGGCGGGCACGCGCAAACACTGGCGCAGTCTGCAATGCGATAGCAGGCATCGAGAATCGTCTCCTCCATCTTCCACACTTTCTTGCGAGTGACCGTCGAAGAATTACAGGGACAGAAAATCCCTCGCGTGTTGTTCGCGTAGGCGGACTTCAATCCCGGTCTAGTCCTCGCCTTCTTCCCCCTCGTCCTCGTCTTCCCCCTCTCTTACTGAACTCCGGCGGCACTCGAATTCGAGGAGAGGATGCTGAGACCCCGCTCAGTGGGAATGTCGTGGTAATTCCGCGGACGCGCTGGGAGGGCGTACCTGGATTGGACGCGTCGATATGTAGCCATAGTCCTCTTGACGGTTAGCCTGGTTCACACCTCCGCCTGATGCGTCTTCGGCATGTAGGGCAAGCAGATGGGAAGGCGGTTTGCGGTCCAAATCCGCGGATCAGATACGAGGGTGATATGTGATACGCTTCGAAAGGCCTCTTATGGTACTGCCGGGGACCCCAAGTACCTGAGTGTGTGGATCCTCAGAGGGCTGTTCGCTTTTGTAGGGGATTTTCGGGAGGGGCGCCACTGAGTGTCGCTCGCTCGGGACTCTGGCTCAGTGTAACAGCAGAACTGGGTCCATCACCATCAGAGCTTCCCCAATGTCCTTGCTAGCTACTTGACGAGATTGGATGGAATGCCACAGATCGTGTTGGGGTCTTCGTCGGCTTGAGGTGTGAGTGGTAGGTCAGATGGTGCTCGGCTAGAGGAGACGGCTGCGTTGCAGATGACGCGGGAGAGAATGGCTCAGGTCCAGTTGGAGATAGTAAAATGTTGTTTCGTAGCACTCCTCGAAAGCACAAACAAGTTTCGGTTTCTGTCTCTTGTGTGCAGGCGATGCATCGTTATCGTCTTGGGCTACGTAAAATGTCCTGTAGACACCCATTAGCGCTCCTGGTACGGGGTTAAATTCGGGGGTAAAATACCTCGCCAGAACACGCTGCACAAACGACACGCCCACAACGCCTGAACTGATGTTTCCTTCTACAAACACCACCACCCCCTGATGGCTCTCGTTCTCGTCTTCCAATCGTGCACGACGAGGGCGGGAATGAGAGGTCCCCTCTGCGACAAATTTGCTTGCGGATGTCCGAGAGACGTCTCCTTTCCATCTCCTGCTTCCAACTTGTGTTCATAGTCAACAACGTCGCTCTCACTCGCAAACGCGCGCGGTGCACGTCTGAGGTGGACACCCGAGACTGGCAGAGAGAGTCGAGACGGGTTTGACAGCGCGAGTGTGACGCGCGACACGTGCTGTCCGAATGGGGTCTACCCAAGAGCTGAGACTATTAGAATCCTCCGGGTTGGACGAGGATGAGCCTTGACAGATAGGCGCATGACGGCTGATGAATGCTTGAACACACGAAGCAATAGCAGCGCATACCATGATGCAAGGCAAATGATCCCTCTAGTGAATACGTCCATACTCGTTTATACTAGGCTTCGCGTTCAGGCCATTACAGGTAGGCGGTAAGAACTTGGTCAATAATATCATGATGCGTACCGAAATTACAGATTCGCAAGCCTACTCTTCTCAACCAGTCCTCGAGCTTCTTGGAGCTTCTCCCATGCAACGTCACCCATGCTACTTGGGAATTGCTGTAATAATTTTACAGGAAATGTATATGATGTTGATATACTGGTAAAGGCTTCGTCTTGCATGAAATCGTTCAGCTTGAAATATGTGACCTGACAGCGACTTCGGGTGTACACGTTTGAGTGCAATCCGCCCGCTACTTTCTTCGCAAAGGAACCCGAGCGCTTGGGCTTGTCCCGAGTCACTACGTAGCTGCAAGGAGATGAGGCAAAAAAAAAGAATAACAAGAACACCTACAGGTCCGACTCCTTGATGCTAGTACCTTGGTCGTCACGCGTCAGTCAAGGTGTTTCCCGCGCCGGAGTTTAAATCCTGCACCCTCCTTGGACCACAACTCGCCTCAGACTGCAAGAATGATTCAGATTCGTTTATTGCCTCAAGAGCTGATAATCCTTTAAGAAGCCTTCAGTATCGCACAGTTGCCCCCATTATGTGTGGTGACGGTTGTGCTTCCTTGCCGTTACTCCTAGTTGATCGGAACTGCGGCGCAGCAACCTAGGTCTTGACACGTCCGCAGTTACAACCACGAAGATGGCTTCGACGATCTATCATTACCGTAATGTACGTTAAGGACGTCTCTTAAGCTGCACAGGTCACTGCTGCGCTTTGGCAGCGATAGTTTCATTGCAATGCCTGTCGTGTTCGGAGCATATCTAGTGCAGTATAAATCCATCTTTCCTGATTGTCGTCACGGTCAGACACAAGACACTCCAAGTTGACGTCAAAGAGGTCCCGTTCTCTGCAAGTAAATTGGAACTACGGCTCTGTGCCTGGACTCCCGAAGAGGACTCCTTATCATTCTTCCCTTGCGACATTCACGAGATGTCAAACTTCTACTTTCCTTACAATCGTCACTGGTCGCGAGTCGCAATCCTCTGTGCAACGGCGACCTTGACTCTCGTGGCATTTCCGTTCAATCGCAGCCTTGCCCATTGCTTACTTGTCTATGGTCGCTATCCTCCAATATACCCGCATCATCGCGAACTAGAACTGGAGCTGCCACACTACCAATTTTATGAACGTTCAAATGTCAAGTACCTATGGTCACCAAACCATCCAACTCGTACGCTAAATAATGTGCTCCGCCGCAAACCTCTCTGATCGCCATTGTAGAAGTAGGATGGGGAAATATAATGCAGGATTACATCCTAAGTTATGTTCTCGCATACGCGACCAATCGCTCGTCAGTGCCTCATAGACTGAGGGAGTCTGTTCCTGACATTGGTCCTAGTTTTGTCTTTGACGACTATACTTGGGCCGTTGACGGCACACCATACTCACATTTCAATGGGAAGCTCATTCCATCTCGCATCCCTCTGACTGCACTTATCGACGGTAAAGAGTGATTTTCTCTTGCGTACCATAATCGCTGAGTATGATCAAACTCAAGGACCGCTGGCCGGTGGGCCGCTCCCCCCAGGTGACGACACTCCTCGAGCTGTACACAGGGATTTCTTCCATAAAGTTTGCCCAAATCCTACTATCTTGCGGTTATCTGATGTTAGTGGTTGGAGCAATTCAGACACCGTCAAATCTGTCACTGACAAATGGGTGGAGAAAATTATGTCAATCGAAGACCCCTGTCTGCAGTTTGAAGAGACATCCGTGGATAAACAAATATTCAACGTAGCGTGCGTTCCTAGCAACATGTACTGACAGAGAGGTGACTTGGTCTTGCAGGGTGTACTCTCAGAAGGATCGTCTTCTGAGCATTTGGCCATACATGTCCAGTTTACCTGTTTTGACACAATGGGAATGGTCACCCTTGATTCACGATGCTTTCGAAGCAAATCGTGGAGTCATCTTTCCACCTGCCTTGGACTGGCCAGATTCCACAGTTGATGAAACTATGGCTGGCCTGCTTGTAATCCATGTTCGAAGAGGAGATTTCACTGCGCACTGCCATTTTCTTGCCAGCTTGAACTCGGACTGGAACGCGTTCAATTCCTTTCCCGGGCTCCCTGACAAATATGATCAGGTTCACTCGGATCCTCGACTTTCGCGAGAGAATCACAAAGCCTACATGGGCCACTGCTATCCCAGCATTGAGCAGATCGTCGAGAAGGTCGAAACAGTACGGGAGGAGTCGCCGGAACCCCTTGATTATATCTATATCATGACGAACGGTGCTGATTCATGGGTTGTGGATCTTAGGGAGGCCCTGCTCGATCTTGGGGGGTGGGGGCATATAGGAAGCAATCGGGATCTGTGCTTGACCTGGGAGCAGAAATTCGTTGCGCAAGCAGTCGATATGTTGGTGGCACAGAGAGCACAAGTTTTCATAGGGAATGGGGTGAGTCAACCTTTTGTTTGTCACATCTGAGATTTAATTCGCAACAGTGGTCCAGCCTTTCTTCGAATATAGTCTTACTTCGCACCATGGGCGATCTACCGCCGGAGAGCAATCGATTTTGGTAGCTTCTCTTGAAGATCGTATATGTTCTGTGTAGGCCACGTGAAAGCCTTTCTCAGAATAGTTGTACTTATACTCGGGTAATGCGTCCCAACGCGCGTTGGGTATAGTAGAACACTTTGGCCAATGTTGTTTACTAGGGCTCCGCCATTATCAGCGTCGATTGGTAGTAATTGAAACCAGCTGAAGTGATTTATCTCGTTTGGAAGGGCACTGCAAGGACAACCGAACGTCCGACTTGATCTTGACTCAACTTTGACCGGTCTCCATCCCAATTCGTTGCGGAGACGGTCTGGTCTGGTTGCTTGGGCGGGTTACGTGCCCGGGCTGTACACAGAAGCTGTGGGACTGCATGAAAGCACTGGGACTGTGCATGGAAGTGCTAGGGCTGGTGACTGAGTCACGTGACCAAGAGCACCAGAAGGTAACTGTCCGACTGGGGGTGTGCCGGGACCGGAGAGCACGGCACAGAAAAGCACATCCACGCAGGCTGGACAATGGGATTGGGACGGAAAACCGACTAAGTGGTACAAAGCGAGATGTATGGAACAGAAAGCGAGCCTAAAGGACAAAAACGAAGCAAAGAAAAACAGGACGCAGGTGGGAGGGGCGAAAAAGAGTGAGCGGATGCAAACCCCATCCGACGTCGAGGATCGAAGCAAGTCGCCGAAGGACGGACAACTTGGCATAAGAGCGATGATCGACGTCGGAGCCCGAAAACGCATCATCGCCGCCGAGAGGCCTCGGCACGGTGATCTGCCTTCTGCCCTACAGCTATGTAACTGGTCGTTCGCAAAGACTCGACGCGTACACTTGCCACATACTCGCTGGGAGAGAGAGCACACTGGTCGAGGCTACATTTGGATGTAGACATCATGTCCACGACATCAACCCAACTACGGAATTTCAAGGAGCCCTCGAAGGAGTGGCAGCTGCTCCATCCCTCCTTCTCAATACCTGAAGTAGCTACATCGCGTTCCAACGATGGTGACAAGCACAGTAACCCGGATGCTGAAGGAATGAATATTAACGTGGTGCTTAGAAGTTTTGGCGACATGACGTCGAGGATTCGTACGTGAGTTTGTTCGCTGCTATCCCTTCTCCCAAGCAAGTGAATGAATATTTTACGCCTAGGCAGGGGAATTACATCCCATCCCCCCTCACCTAGCATTTTCCTCACTGGACCGCAAATTAGTCCGGTTCACCCACTTGATCGTGAGTCATCACCCATGTTCACGCGACATACTGACATCTCTTGATAGATTGCACAGCTGACTTCTCTATGGCCAACAGCGGATGCGTTCTGTACCCTCGTGCGCGGACACTGAAAGTGGAGCAACGTGGTCAGATGAAACCCACGAAAAGATCGTAAAGACCTGTTATTCCGACGCTCTTGTATCAACGACACCTCAGTAGCTTGTCAAGAGCGAGAAGACGACAGTTTGATTGCAGAAGGATCTCTGCCTCCAGAAGCTGGGTTTCACGGAGGTCCCGTTGAATTGGTGCGTCGTGTCATGCACGCATTCGTTTGAAATTAATATCCCAACACAAAATCGGAATCTTTTGTCCGATTGCTCAGGATATCTAAATCAGGGTGCTGGTGTTAACTTCAGGTGGATGGCTACCATGGCAGGTGGGAAGCATCCCATGCTATTACCAAATTACACCCCCGGTGTGTTTGAACGGCCGAGGTTACGACCTTATCTCGGATGTGATCGACAGAATCTTGCATCCGAGGACGGTCTATCCACTCGAATACGATAAACGCCCACATGGAGTTGTACAGGACGCACCCTGGAAGGAAAGTGAATCAGCTTATCAAGCACAGGATCACAGGCCCATCAGGTCACTCGAGACACATCCAGGAGTCCGACGCCAACGTAGATTGCCCGATGCGCCAATTCAATGAGACGGTCCTTCACCGTCCCCACCAATCCAACGACGTCATTGTTAGTTCCGTGTCTCTTCTTTCAGGGCAGAAGAGAGTGACTTTGATCAATTATGCCTTGGCCAATCACTCATTTACCAACGGAGCGCTGCTCGACCAACCTCCAACATACAGACGGCTTTTTTATGGAATTGGCGCGTATGGGCCGTTTGGTTTCGCCTATATAATGCCCGACCTCAAGTACATCATCCCACCAGTACGCTCCGTTCGACATTGTGGAGACGAAGGTCCTTCCAACGTTGACTATGGTCAACCCGAACGGATACAATCAAGACTGGTTCCCAATGGTATGCCGCCTTTCTTTTCGTAGCTTCAACCCGACTCAACGCACGGTCTCTCTAAAGGATATACTCTTGTTCAGCAGGAATATTTTTGATGAAAAAGAGGTTGTTTGTCAGTGGGTGGACAACGGGACACTCTGCAATGATCCAGTAAAGGTGAAGGACTTCAAGGATCACTTACATGACAGACATGGGATCCCGTCCAACTTGCAATTATACGCGTGTCAATGGTACGAATGCCCTAGCCACCCAATGTGGAGGTCGAGCCTCGCAAGGCACATAAAGGAACAGCACGTCCCCTTCAGGTGGCTCTGCCCGTGCTGTAGAAAAACGTTCACGAGGGAGACGACCCTCCTAGCTCATATTGAGCGGTCCTCCGGACATGAACAGCATCCCGCAACTGTATAACTACCTATATGATCGGTGATTGGTATCTACGAATTGCAGGTTTTATTCAATCATATCACATCTTGATCGCATCGAGCCTCCCAAGAGGGGTCCTCATCACTATACACCCTCACAGTGATCCAATACCTACCTCCCCTTAGTCTACTCTATTCTGAATTTCTCTGATTCCGGATACACCATTGGATGACACGTCTCTGTGACCGTTCCGGGTACTCCTCGGGAACTAAATTTTGCACGGCATGCGCCTTGGAAGTCTACCAACCGATTGCAAGCGAATGCTGTTGCCAGTTTGGGGACGATCGTGCAAATAATCTATAAAGTTAACGGGCAACGGGTGGGAAAACGAGCCAAGGCTGATGCTTACCTCGAGTACGAGCCAAGGCCGACGCTTACCTCGAGTATTTCGGGTGTTTGGTAGACGGTCGAGTGTGTCGAGTGCGTCGGGTGCAGGTGGGATGTCGGGTGCATCGGGTACCGCGTATTTTGCCACGTGTATTACCTTTTTTATCGACGAAAACCATGTGGCTCGGCTGGCACCAAAACCGTTGCCCGTTCATACTGTTCGTCAGCACAGCCACCCATCCGATTCGGGAATCTGCTCTCACGCCATTGTCTCATTGTCAGTCATTTCGGGAAATCAGCTCTCACAACTCGCTTGCCACCGAGTGCGTTGTCCGTTCATATGGCACAGCCACGTTCCCACGGGTCGCAGCCACCTTCTGTTTCCGGAATCTGCTCCCACATGGTTTGTTTTGGTGGTTGTGTTTGTTTGTCAGCACAACCACCCATTATTTTTTGGGAATACACTCCCACACATTATGGTCAGTCACATATTAGGTAGTGCCAGTTTCCGAACATTGTGTCTGTTCATCAACACAGCCACTGCACACCACTGCATTATCTGTCACAAATGTCAGTTTAGTCTCTCACATTAGTCAGTCACACCACAATTTCTGTTTAGTGTTTCACATTAGTCTTAGTCAGTGACACCATTAGTCTGTCACACCACAATTGTCTGTTTAGTCTCTCAAATTAGTCTTTCACCGATAGTCTATCACACTACAATTATTTACAGAATATTGAGTTAAAGGAAATGAAAGGAAGCAGGAGGCTGAGAATTGAGAGAAGTGGAGGGTGTGTTTGCAAGCTGACCTGACATTGGCCGAGGAACGAGGCTGATGGGAAAGGTCAGCTTGCAAACAC
>Ga0307508_10005706_pt1 | contig 11786 bp, 10 predicted proteins | sample 9_EM_MG_FD_203089 | JGI IMG/M metagenome (GOLD analysis project Ga0307508, IMG submission 203089) | Populus trichocarpa ectomycorrhiza microbial communities from riparian zone in the Pacific Northwest, United States - 9_EM | ecosystem: Host-associated > Plants > Roots > Unclassified | place...
ACTTTCAGGGTGCCGCACTGCACCTTGTCGTCCTCGGGACATTGCTGCCAGGCGATCGCTCGGGCCCCGCGCGCGAACCAGGTCGGATCCGCCTGCGCCCGGGCCGGCCCCACACCGTACGCGAGCAGGGTCGTGACCGTGAGGAGCGCGGCCGGCACCGGCCGCGTCGTAGCTCGCACCGCGCTGCATCTCCGCCCTGCACGGCCGGAGCACCGCGCGGCCCCATCTTCGGACGGCCGGCCTCGGCGAGTCTGCCGAATGGGTGAAAGTTCGCCGCCGCGTGGCAGGTCGAGGGCCCGATCCGCAGACCGGGCCCGACATCTCCCACTTTATCGGTTATTAGGGGGTAGTTCGGGCAGAGCGGAGATTGCGGAGGCATACTCCGCGACCTGGCGCCCGTTCGGCACCACCCCGACGGCACGCAGCTGATCGTGCAAGGCCTGGGCGACCGTCTCCTCGGATTGGCCGCGATGGGTCTGCATGATCTTATTGACGGCGTAGTCGATACGGACCTGCGCCTGCCAGCCGGCGGGGCGCGCCCCTCCTGACGTGGCAGAGCTGACTGAGGCTATTGGTTGCATGCCCGGAGTATCGGGAGGTCGGACCTCAACTCGATGATTTCCGGTGTCTGCGCAACCCGACCGCACCCGGGCCGCTCCACCCCCGCCATCAGCCGGCCTGGCCCGGCCTGCTGTCGATCAGCGCCTCGACGCCGTCGAGCAGGCGCTCCAGTCCGAACGCGAACGCCTGGTCGCCGCCACCACGCGCGCCGATGTCGGCGATCGCCGCGGCGACCGCCGGGAAGCGGCCGGCGTGCTCGCGCAGAATGAGGCCGATCACCGCGCCCAGCTCGCTCTCCTGCTGCCCGGCCTGCCCCGCGATCATGCGGACCTGCCCGGCGAGGGTCGCCACGGCGTCCATCCGCTCGGCGCCGGTCAGTCCCTCTGGGAGCACGCCGAGCGCCCGCTCCAGCCAACCCATCTCGTTCGGGCCGATCGGGCGGGCGCCGGCGGTGGCCGCCAGCGCCCAGGGGTGCCGCAGGTAGCGGGCGAGAAGGCGGGTGGCCCAATCGGTCAGAGCGGCTCGCCACTGGTGCCCGGTGGGCGGCGGCGGCTCGCCGACCGCCCGCTCCAGCATGGCCGCGACCAGTTCCGCCTTGCCGGGCACGTACCGGTAGAGCGACATCTTCGTAAAGCCGAGGTCGGCGGCGACCCGCTGCATGGAGACCGCGGCCAGCCCTTCGGCGTCGGCGACGGTGATCGCGGCGTCGGTGATCTGCTCCAGCGTCAGCGCCGGCTTCGGGCCGCGCGTCGGCCGGGCCCGCTCGTGCCACAGGAAATCAGCCGTCATCTTGCGTTCCCTCCAAACCGTGTCTACCGTACACAGAAATAACCGAGTACGGCGGACACAGTTTCACGGAGGGGACGTCATGGACGTGTTGATCTCTGGCGCGAGCATCGCCGGGCCGGCGCTGGCCTACTGGCTGGGCCGCTACGGATTCCGGCCGACGATCGTGGAGATCGCGCCCGCACTACCCGCCGGCGGCAACGCCGTCGACTTCCGCGGGCCGCTGCACCTGGGCGTGCTCGACCGGATGGGCGTGCTCGGCGCGCTGCGCGAGGCGCAGACCGGCGGCACGGCGATGCGCTTCGTCGACGAATCCGGCGCCACCCTGATGCGATGGCCGGCCGCGCTCGCCGGCGGCGACCTCGAGGTGCTCCGCGGCGACCTGGCCCGCGTCCTGTGCGACGCCGGCGGCGAATGGACGGAGTACCTCTTCGGCGACAGCATCGCCGAAACGCGGGAGACACCCGCCGGCGTCGAGGTCACCTTCGCCAGCGGCGTACGCCGGACGTTCGACCTGGTCGTCGGGGCGGACGGGGTGCACTCGGCGGTGCGACGCCTGACCTTCGGCCCGGAGGAGCGGTTCGTGAAGCACCTGGGCTACTACGTGGCCGGCTGGGAGTTGCCGGCCACCCGGGACATGACCGAAGGCCGTCCGGCTACCACCCGAAAAGAGACCGACGGCCTCCTGATGTACAACGCGCCCGGGCGGATGATGGGCCTCCGCCTCGACCACCGCGACCCGACCCGAGCCTCCGCGTTCGCCGTCTTCGCCGCGCCTCGCCTGAGCTACGACCGGCACGACCCGGCGGCGCAGAAGAAGATCCTGCGGGACACGTTCGCCGGCATGGGCTGGCTGACGCCGCGCCTGCTGTCCCAGCTGGACACCACGCCCGACATCTACTTCGACCAGATCTGCCGGGTGGACAACCCGGCCTGGACGCGCGGCCGGACCGCGCTGGTGGGCGACGCGGCCTGCGGCGCCACGATCGGCGGCCAGGGCAGCGGCACCGCGATCGTCGCCGCGTACGTGCTGGCCGGCGAACTGGCCGCGGCGGGCGGTGACCACCGGGCCGCGTTCGCCCGCTACGAGCGGCGGATCGGCAAGTTCGCCCGGGGCACGCAGAAGGGCGGCGACACCACCGGCCGGTTCCTGGCGCCCAAGACCGACCGCGGCATCCGGCTGCGCAACGCCCTCAACAACCGGAAGTGGTTCCTGGACCTGACCTTCAAGATCGCCGCCGACCGCAGCACCAACCTCGCCCTCCCGGACTACGAGTCCCTGGCGATCCGCTCATGACCGGGAGCGTCCGCCTCGGCCGCCTCCCGCGCCGGGCGGCCACGATGGATCAGCCGAGGCGTCGCCGCAGACGAAGCGGACGCGCAGGATTCGCTCGTATAGATCGCGACCAGCAGAACCTCCACCTTATGACTCAAATACTGACAAAAGGTGGTGCGGAGGTTCGCGTCAGATGATCTATTGCGGATCCGCGATGAATCTGCCGCCGGCCCGGGAAACAGTCTTCGCTGGAGCGTCACAACCAGACGGACGTGGGCACATCCCGCCAGTTGTGAAGACAAATCGAATACCGCCTTCCGGAGCACCGTCACTCTGCGTGCATTGGCGCGGAACTGCGAGTCTCCGGTCGGCCCTTCTATCCCTTGGAATAGATCGTCCACAAGAGTGTCAACCGGGACTTCTCGCGTGACGCCGGGGCGGCGGCCGCCCCGGATCAGCCGCTCGGGTTCTCGCGCGGGACGGCTCTGAGCCGGCCGCTTCGGGAACGACCCGTCGTACCCTCGCCGTTGATGACGCGAAGGTCCGGCCGCTGGCGGTAGGCCTCCAGCCGGCGCCGCCGTGCGCCGACCTCGCGCTCCGGCTCGTCGCGCCCCTGCTCATCCCCGCCCCGCTGGTCGCCCCCCAGGCCGCCCCGTTGGTCGTCGTTCCGCCGCCCGACATAGCCGCGGTCGAGGCGGGCGCCGGGAGCGTCGGGGCCGGCTACACGGTTGACGGGCAGGGCGTCGCGGCGATCGGGGCCGGCAGCGGGGGTGGGTGAGGCGTCGTGGTCGAAGAGGCCCCGGTCGGGCTGGGCGGGGGCGGGGCGGGGTGGTTTGACGTCGAGGTGGGGGCGGCGCGGGGTGTGGCCGGGGTTGCGGTCGAGCGGGCTTGACGTAGCTGTCCGCCAGAGGTCGCCGGGCGGTCCCGGGCGGCGGCGAGGTGGGCCCCAGAGCGGCTCGATCGGGGGTGGAATCAGGCCCGGGGCGTACCGGCCGCGGTTCGCGCGCCGGTCGCCGCCGGTGGGCTGCCGGGCGGGCGAGGCCACCGAGGGGCGAGGCCACCCGGCGCGGGCCGCCGGGGCCGGAACGGAAGCCGGGGCCAGGGCGGGGACCGGGGCCGGGGATGAGGCCGGGGCCGAGGCCGAGGCCGAGGATGAGGCCGGAGCCGGGGCCGGGGCCTTGGACGAGGCCCGGGACGAGGCCTGAGCCGGGGGCAGGGGTGGGGCCACGGGTGGGGCCACGGGTAGGGAAGCGGGTGCGGCGTGGCGGGCGGGTCGGGGGCCGGCGAGGGGGCGGGTGCGGGTGGGGTATTCCGTGGCTATGGCGCGTAGCCAGTGGCGCAGGGTGGTGCGGTCCGTGCGGGCGGCGCGGCCGAGGCGGGGGTACGCGATGCTGCCCACCTCGGCGACGGACAGGCCCCGGGCGGCCGTGCGGACGGTCAGCAGGGCGGCGAACTCGGGGCCGTCGCCCCAGGCCGCAGGGGCCCGGCCGGACGGGTCGGGCAGGTCGAGGCGTTCGATCGCGGCACGCCAGAACGCCGCGTAGCCGAAGCCTGGGTCGGTGCGGCGCACGCCGAAGAGCAGGTTCACCGCCCAGATCAGCAGCAGGTTCGCCCAGCGGCGGAAACGGCCGCCGGTCAGGTCCTGGCCGCCTTCGCCGTAGCGGGAGCCGACGGCCACGTCGGCGCCGGCGAGCAGGGCGTCGACGAAGCGCGGGATCTCGGCCGGGTCCGTCGAGCCGGCGCCGTCGAGGGCCACCACGATGTCGCCGGTGCTGACGGCGAAACCGCGGGCCAGCGCGGCGCCGATGCCCGCGCGGGCGGGACGGGTCAGCAGCGCGTCGGGGCAGGCCGCGCGAACGGCGGCGGCCGCGCCGGGCACGTCGGTGACGACGATCACCTCATCCGCCGGGGGCAGGCCGCGCAGCGTCAGCGAGAGGGCGGCGGCATCACGAACTGGGACGACGATGCTCACGGAGGGTAACGGCTGACGGCGCGAACTCGTCGCTCTAGCTGGCGGCGAAGGAGGCATGGCGGTGCTCCTCGTGCTGGTTGCTGATCTTCGAAACTACCGGTCGGCAACCTGACGGCAACCCACCGGAAAGGTGGAGGGCACTCGGCCCAGCGGCTCGTTCGGCGCGGGCCACCGCCCGAAAAATTCGGTTACGGGCCGTGTGCTGTTGTTGCGCGATCACTCTGCGTACAAGAGGAGGGGGTAAGGTTTGAATGTCACGGGCGAGGTCCGTGCACCTTTTGCGACCGAAGGGTTCCTGGCAGTGAAACTTGGCCTGCACATCGCGAATTTCACCTGGCCCGAGGGGGCGCCGCGGCTCGGCGCCGTGCTCGCCGACGTCGCCTCCGCCGCCGACGAGGCCGGCTTCGAGCGGATCAGCGTCATGGACCACCTCTGGCAGATCGGCGTCAACGGACCGCCCGAGATGGACATGCTCGAGGCCTACACCGCGCTCGGCTTCCTGGCCGCGCACACCCGCACCGCCAAGTTGCTGACGCTGGTCACCGGCGTCGTCTACCGGGAGCCGGGGCTGCTCGCCAAGGCCGTCACGACGCTCGACGTCCTCTCCGGCGGCCGGGCCATGCTCGGCATCGGCGCCGCCTGGAACGAGGAGGAGTCCAGGGGTCTCGGCCTGTTCTTCCCGCCGACGGCCGAGCGCTTCGAGCGGCTGGAGGAGGCGCTGCGGATCTGCCGGCAGATGTTCGACGGCGACGAGGCCCCGTTCGAGGGCAAGCACTACCGGCTCGACCGGCTGCTCAACTCGCCGCTGCCGCTGTCTAGGCCCCGCCCGCCCATCCTGATCGGCGGCGGGGGCGAGAAGAAGACCCTGCTGCTGGTCGCCAAGTACGCCGACGGCTGCAACCTGTTCCCCGGCCCGGAGGTTCAGCACAAGCTCGACGTCCTCAAGCAGCACTGCGAGAACGTGGGCCGCGACTACGACGAGATCGAGAAGACCGTGCTGTTCCGGTACGACCTCGGCGAGAAGGGCGAGAAGGTCGGCGAGATCATCGAGGGGCTGCGCGGGCTCGCCGGGATGGGCTTCGCGGTCGCGCACGGCGGCCTGCGCAACGCCTGGGACACCAAGCAGTTCGAGATCTTCCAGAAGGAGATCGTGCCGGCGGCCGAGGCGATGTGAGCACGATCCGGGCGGTCGTCTTCGATCTGGACGGTGTGATCATCGACAGCGAACAGGTCTGGGAGGAGGTCCGGCGCGGGTACGTGGCCGAGTTCGGCAAGCGTTTCCTGCCCGACAGCCAGGACCGGATGATGGGCATGAGCACGGGGGAATGGTCCCGGCACCTCGCCGACGAGGTCGGCGTTCCGCGTACGCCGCAGCAGGTGGCGGACGACGTTCTCGAGCGGATGGCCGCGCGCTACCGCGATGCTCTTCCGCTGATCGCGGGCTCGGTCGACGCGGTACGCCGGATCGGCGGGCGTTACCGGATCGGGCTCGCCAGTTCGTCGGCGCGGATCCTCATCGACCAGGTCCTGGCCACGGCCGGGCTGGCCGACGCCTTCCAGGTGACACTCTCCACAGAGGAGGTGCCGCGGGGCAAGCCTGCGCCGGACGTCTACCTGGCCGCGGCCGGCAAGCTGGGCCTGCCTCCGGTCGAGTGCGCCGCCGTCGAGGACTCCAGCAACGGGCTGCGCTCGGCGGGCGCGGCCGGGTTCGCGGTCGTGGCCGTGCCGCACGGCGTCTACCCGCCGGCCGCCGACGCGCTCGCCCTGGCCGCGCTGGTCGTGTCGGGTGTGGACGAGCTGACCCCGGAGGCGATCGCCGCGCTCCGGTGACCCACGCCACGCCGGAGGAGACGTACGGGCGTCTCCTCGGGCGGCGGCGCCGGCTACTGGCGGTTGCGTAGGCGGGGCAGGATCTCGTTGGCGTAGAGGTCGAGGAAGCGGTTCTGGTCCGGGCCCGGGGCGTGGAAGACCAGGTGCTGGAAGCCCATGTCCAGGTACTCCGCAACCCGGGCGGCGTGCTCGGCGGGGTCCGCGGAGCAGATCCAGCGGGTCACCGTGCGCTCCACCGGGAGGGCGTCGGCCCGGCGCTGCATCTCGGTCGGGTCCTCGACGCCGGTCTTCTCCTCGGGCGTGAGGGCGAGGGCCCCCCAGAACCGGGTGTCGTCGCGCGCCCGCTCCAGGTCGGGGTCGAAGGAGACCTTGACCTCGATCATCAGGTCCAGCTCGTCGAGCTTGCGGCCGGCCTTTTCGGCGCCCTCGCGGACGGCCGGCAGCAGCGTACCGGTGTAGAGGTCGTGGCCCTTGCCGCTGGTGGTGATGAAGCCGTCGGCGACGCGGCCGGCGAGGCGGGTCGCGGCGGGGCCGGAGGCGCCGATGTAGATCGGCACCGGCTGCTCGGGCTTGTCGTAGATCGTGGCCTTCTCGGTGCGGTAGTACTGCCCTTCGAAGCTCACCCGGTCCTCGGTCCACAGCTGCTTGATCAGCTGCACCGCCTCCTTGAGCCGGGCGAAACGCTCCTTGCCGTCCGGCCAGGCGATGCCCAGCGGCACTTCGTTGAGCGACTCGCCGGAGCCGAGGCCGAGCACGGCCCTGCCGGGGGCGAGGCAGCCGAGCGTGGCGAACGCCTGCGCGACCACCGCCGGGTGGTAACGGAAGGTGGGGGTGAGCACGCTGGTGCCGATCAGCACCCGCTCGGTGCGGGCCGCCAGCGCGCCGAGCCAGGGCAGCGCGGCCGGCGCGTGGCCGCCGTCGTGCCGCCACGGCTGGAGATGGTCGCTCACGAACACCGAGTCGAAGCCGAGCTCCTCGGCCCGCACGGAGTAGTTGAGCAGTTCCGCCGGCGAGAACTGCTCCGCCGAAGCCTTGTACCCGAACCGAATCATGCCTTGACCCTAACCCGCCGCCCGGTACGCCTTCCCGGCCTCGGTGGGAGTGTTCCCGTTGCGGTACAAGCCGAAGTCGACGCTGTCCCCCACCGCGGGCAGGGCGTACCAGGCGTACCGCTCGACGTAGGACCGGCTCTGCATGCCCTTCGTGCTGCCCTTGATGAAGGCGACCTCCTGGGCGGCGCTCGGGTACTTGGGCGTGCCGGAGAAGTTCATCAGGCCGTACTCGGTCACCCAGATCGGCTTGCCGTACCGCTTGTGCACGGCGTCGACGTAGCCGAGGAACTGGTCGACTGCGGCGGCGCTGAAGTCGGAGCCGTACCAGTGCACCGAGATGAAGTCGACCCGGTAACCCTTCTGCTGCGCGCCGGTCATGAACCGGTCGAGCCAGCCGCCCGCGGTGTCACCCCCGTACGCCACCGACGGGCTGCCCAGCCGCATGCCGGTCGCCTGGAGCTTGGGCCAGGCCGCGAGCGCGTCGTCGACGGTCATGTTCGCCTGGCCGGTGATGTCGGGCTCGTTGAAGGGGAGCAACTCCTTGCCCTCGCTCCTGGCCTGGCTGAGCGTAGCGTCGGTGACGTCGGCCTTCGTCCGGATCATCGGCACGAACTCGACGCCCGGGGGGCCTGGCATGTCGTTGTTGTTCGACGCCCAGTTGTAGTACCAGCTGGCGCCGACGTCGTGCAGGGCGTCCTTGAGGCCGGTGAACTTCCAGACGCTGACGCCCTTCTTGACGCTCGCCTTGGCGGTGACGACGACCGGCTTGGGCTTGACCGTCGGTGTCGGCGAGGGCCGCGCGGAGGTCGGCGAGGGGCGCGGCGTCGCGGCCGGGGTGTGCGTGGCGGCCGCGGTCGGCTTGGGTGTCTCGTGCTGGTTGACGACCAGGAAGACGGTCCCGCCGGCCACCGCGGTGGTGGTGGAGAGCGCCGCGGTCAGCACCCGTCGGGAGACGCCGAAGCCGATCTTGGCTGCCAGGTGGACGCCGCCGGCTGCGGCGCCGGTCGTGGCGCCGGTCGTGCCGGCGCCCGCGGTCACGGCGCCGATGACCTTGCTGGCCAGTCCGGCAGGTATCGGCACGAGCGCCGCGGTGGCCAGCAACCGCTCGGCCGCGACCAGGCCGTTCCAGGCCGGTCCGCACCGCGGGCACTCCCGGCTGTGCCGAGCGATCCGCTTGCGCCACAGCGGGCCGGGCCGTCCGTCCCAGTGCTGGATCAGCACCTGCAGGTCGGCGCAGCGTGGGGTGGCGCTGAGCGCGCGCACGACTACCCGGGCGGTCTCGAGTTGGCCCTTCATCCGCTGGATGCGGACGGCGGCGTGCTGGCGGGTCACCTCGATGGCGACGACGATCTCGTCACGGGTCAGCTCGCCGGAGGCCTCGAGCCACCAGAGCGAGAGCAGCTCGCGGTCGTCGTCGTCGAGCCATCGGGTCGCCTCGGCCGTTTCCCGGCGCTGCCCGGCGAGCTCCAGGCGGGTGATGGCCAGATCGGTGAAGTCGGCCCCGGGGTCGCGGATGTCCTCGTGCACCAGCGCCTCGGGCGCGCCGCGCCGGGCCCGGAAGCGTTCCCGCACCTGCCGCACCGTGATCGCGACCAGCCAGGACCGGAACGACTCCGGGTCGCGCAGGTCCTGCAGGTTGCGCAGGACGCGCAGCATGACGTCCTGAACGACGTCGTCGACGTCGGCGTGACCCTCCAGGGCCCGCCCGACGATCGTGTAAACCAGCGGAAGGTACGCGGCCACCAACCGATCGACCGCGGCCGGGTCGCCTGCCCGGGCCGCCACGACCGTCGCGGTGTCGGCTTGTTCCGCCATGGCCCTGCCTCTCGTCCTGCGTCGCCGGGCGCGAATCCGCCGGCCACCGGAGGAGGAGACGCGCGAGCCGTCGCCGGATAACACGTTTTCCCGGCCCGGGCCGGACGCGCGAGGCGGCACACGACGTGCATCAGCGTACGAGGCCGGGGCGTTCGCGGGCGCGATCTGCCGCGTCGCCGGCCTCGGCGTCACCGGCGCGATCGGCCATTGGCCGTGCGCGTCGAGCCGCCCACGCCGGCCACGAAAAGGGGCCCTGGAATCGGTGGCCGGGCTACCGCCCGGCCACCCGCCTTTCGTGGACCCTTTTATCGGCCGTTGGCCGCCCGGTAGGCGTCGGTCACACCCTGTGGAATGCGACCGCGCTCAGAAATCTGGTGCCCGTTGGCCACGGCCCACTCGCGGATCAGCCGGTTTTCGTCCCGGGAGCCCGCGGTGCGGGCCGGCGCAGTGCGCCGTGCCGGGATCCGGCCCGCGGACCGGCCGAGCCGGGTGCCCGCGGAGATGTACGGGTCGAGCGCCTTGCGCAGCTTTCCGGCATTGGCCTCGGAAAGGTCGATCGTGTAGTTCACGCCGTCCAGACTGAACTCGACCGTCCGGTCGGCCTTCTTTCCGTCCAGATCGTCGATCAGGGTGGTGATTACCTGCCGCGCCATAACGACTCCCGAGTGCTCCGATCAACCGCGCTAAGTCTTGCTCGCCACCGGGTTCCCGCGCAACTCCTCGGGCCGATTTTGCAATTCTTTTCTGGAGCGCGCCCGATCGGTTATTCAAATGGTGGGCCGGCATTCGAGGAGAATCGGCGCCGAAAGCTCGGGTGGCTGCCCCGGCGGGACTCACGTTAGGGTCGCGGGATGGACGACGAGCACGCCTCCTGGCAGCAGCGGAGACGGCAAGCGGTCGCCGGGCACGCGGCCGCGCTGGAGGCCGACCGGGCAGCCGAGGCGCGGGAGGCCGGCGCCCTGCTCGCGCGTTTCGTCCGCCGCGCCGGCGAGCGCGGGCTCGCGCCGCACACGCTGGTGGCCCGCAGCTTCGACGGCCGCACGACGTACCGTACCCGGGTCCGGGGTTGGTATCTGAAGTCCAACCGCTCGGTCGCCGTCGGCGAGCACGGGGAGTACTACGTGCTCACGGTCCCGGCGTCACTGCGCGCGCGGTTCACCGGCGCCGAGCTCGCGCCGAGCGCGCCGCGCCTGATCGTCGGGGCGGGCGGCGGCGACGGCGAGACCGTGCCGCTGTCCCGGCTGCTCGATCGGCGACTCGAGGCGGGAGTCTCCTGGCCGTGACCCGCCCCCGCGGCCGCCGGCTCGCGGCGGCCCTCGCCACCGCGCTCGTCCTCACGGCGAGCGCGACCGCCACCCCGGCGCGGGCGGCGAGCCCCGCCCGCGTCGCGGCCGGCGCGGCGCTGCGGGCCGCGGTCGCCGAGATCCCGTGCCCGAAGCCGAACGTCGCTCCCCCGCCTAACCGGCCGCCCAGCCCGGTCCCGCCGCCGGACAACCCGGCCGACAGCGTGATCGGTGGCGCCGCACTGGCGACGCACGGCCTGATCATCCCGGCCGGGGCCAGGCAGCCGCCGGCGGTCACCGCCACCACCTGGATGGTCTCCGACCTCGACACCGGCCAGGTGCTCGGCGCCTGCGGCCCACACGTCTACCAGACCCCGGCCAGCGTGCAGAAGACCCTGCTGGCCGCCACGGTGCTCGGCAAGCTCAACCCGAGCAAGCGGATCACGGTCGTCCCGAGCGACCTGAACATCGAGGTCAACAGCTCGGCGGTCGGGCTGGTGCCGGGCGGGAAGTACCCGATCTACACGCTCTGGCTGGGCCTGCTGCTCAATTCGGGCAACGACGCGGCCAACGCGCTGGCCCGGCTGGCCGGCGGAGGCGGCCCGGACGGCGTGGCCAGGACGGTCGCCGCGATGAACGCCGAGGCGAAGTACCTGGGCGCCTTCCAGACGCACGCGGTGACCCCGTCGGGGCTGGACGGGAAAGGGCAGTTCACCAGCGCGTACGACCTGGCGCTGATTGCCCGGGTGTGCTTCGCCAGCGCCGACTTCCGGCGGTGGGCGCTGACCAGGAGCGCGCAGATGCCGGCGCAGCCGCAGCTGAAGAAGCCCGGCTTCCAGTTCCAGAACGAGAACAAGCTGATCTTCAATTACCCCGGCGCGATGGGCGGCAAGACCGGCTTCACCACGGTGGCCCGGACCAGCTACATGAGCGCGGCGCAGCGCAACGGCCGCCGCCTGGTGGTGACGCTGCTCGGCGCCGAGACCCGCCCGCAGCGCGGCTGGCAGCAGGGCGCGGCGCTGCTCGACTGGGGCTTCTCGCTGCCCAAGGACGCCTCGGTCGGCCGCCTGGTCGACCCGCAGGACGTCGCCGCCGCCCCGTCGACCGCGCCGGCCGCCGGCGGGCAGTCGGCTTCCGCCTCACCGCCGTCGCGGGCCGAGGCCTCCACCAGGCCGCCGCGGGCGCTCGAGGTCGCGGCGGCGGCCGCCGCC
>Ga0307508_10005707_pt1 | contig 11785 bp, 17 predicted proteins | sample 9_EM_MG_FD_203089 | JGI IMG/M metagenome (GOLD analysis project Ga0307508, IMG submission 203089) | Populus trichocarpa ectomycorrhiza microbial communities from riparian zone in the Pacific Northwest, United States - 9_EM | ecosystem: Host-associated > Plants > Roots > Unclassified | place...
AAAGCTGCCAATCGTTTGAATTGAGGAGTAAGTCCATTGAGATAACCAGTGTCGAAGGGGGAGCCCTTCTCGAGGCTGGGCGGATAATGTGTCCATAGAGGACCCAATTCCGTGGCTGTAGCATTGGGAACGTATACCTTGCTGACATATTCACGAAAGTCATCTTCGGTGCTGTGCGTATCCCTGTCAGGAACCTATATTAAGATGTGAGGTGGGATGTCCTCACGTTACATTCAGAGACATCAAAGAGAAAAGAGTCCCTTCATCGTCACAATTTCCTGCGATGCAAACACTGAGTCTGGATTGCCACGACGAAGAGTTCGAAGCAATATACCTGATACAAATGGAATAGATGCGGCTTTGCCCTGCTGGACAAGCCTCTGAGGTATATCGCCTAGAAATACCCCATCTGCCCGAGGCACCCATGCCAAAACCAACGACTGACAACCAGAATTAGAAATTTGCAAAATAAAATAAAATCGATGTGCTCGCACTCACCTCGTAAGAAAAATAACTAGGGGTCCTATCCACAGCCGACTTCAGCGTACCAATGGGAACTTGTCGCAAACAATTAAGAGTATCAACATATTTTCTGCATCCTGTTTCTTCCACAAGAAAGTCGTAATACTTTTGTCCTGCTGTGATATTTCCAGTGGGAGATGCAGCACCGGACATCATGAAAGCCGCGTGGAAAAGGCCAGAAGTTGTACCTCCATAAGCCAGCATTTGCAAAGCAATGGAAATTGCTCCTGCGGATTGACCCCATCTTGGAACGAAGAAGTTGAGATTGTATATATTATTCTTCGTGAGTGGTTGAACATACAGCATAACCTTCGACTTGTCTCCTCCGAAGTTTTCGATATACTTCTGAACCCAAGCAAGGGCAAGACGTTCTAAAAGAGGAAGACTTTAGAAAGGGCGAGCACGGGAATTCACGGACATACGGTCTAGGAGTCCTATGTTTCCCTCATGTTCGGCCATTACTTCTTTACTGGCGAGGAAACCGAATGCTTAGAAGAAAAGTCAGGTGAAGACCTTGCAGGTGACATGTTATCTAACCTGAAACCCTGTGTGAACGCATGAGATGAAACTCATAAACTGGAGCATTATCCTACCTATAGTTCATCGAGACAAAGATTACTGGCGAAGATAAGGCCACAGAACGCTCAACGATACGCATTCCCATCTGATCATAGCTAAAAAATATGTCAACAACCAACCCCAACTGACATAAAGGACTCACGAAGATGTTGCTCCCCGCTCAAAACCCCCTATAGACATTCGTCGATGAAATTATGGGTATTTTTTACATTCCTCACCTCCGTATATCCACTGAGATTGCGTCAGAGGTCAAGGAAGGGGTCAACAAGGAAGGCAAAGGGACTTACGACAACAACAGGAATTTTTGCCGTGTTGGACAATGTTGATGGCCGAATTACGTTGATTGTAAGGCCTGCCACGACATCAGGATACGAAGAGGTTTGCTGCAGCTTCAAAACGCACAGTCTTCACTCTCTGATGCAGCGACACCGCAGAGTGATGGATTTTTCACAATAATCGATGACAATTCGGCAGTAACACCAGCAGGTGGAAAAATCGTTTGTTGAATACAAGAAGGGCCATACACTGTCGCGTCGACGCTTCCTTGATATGGTGGACATTCAGCAGGTTTCCGAAAACGAATGCTGTCATATAATTGAAAAAATCTTCCCCGGTCCTCGTCCAAATTAGTACTCACGGTGGTAATGCATAGGGTATTCCTAGGAACTTGTCCAGAGAACCAGATTTCAAGCCTGTAATGACCGCAGAGTCAAGGGTTACAGTGGGAGTGGAGGAGCAGGGAATCGTGGCATAAAGGATAATTCCAAGTGGCCAGAGAGTGTGCATCACTGGAACGACCGAACGACTTGAAAGCTTGCTTGAGCTTCCTCCAACATCGCCGAGCTACAGTATTTATAACAGCATTTAGCACATGCGTGTGGAAGGGGTGGGAGTGGCGCTGAACAGTCCAAAGGAGACGAACAGGGTTAAGGCGAAGAGAAGGAGTTGTGAGACGTCGGCTGTCATCACAAAGCGATGGTTATTCGGGGACCAAAGCCAGTCTGCTGGCAGTAGGGTCGTGAACACAGAAACAAGATTCTTGAGTCTTGACATCATGTGCCAGACTGTCATTGGTATCCTCTGTTGTCACAGTGGCTTCTTGGAGGAAGCTGTGCCGTGCGGACTTAGATCTGAAATGGGTAATTTCCCCAAATCCGGGAATTGCGTTATTTCGTCGGAACTCCCCGAGACATGCCGCTCCGGCAATCGGTCAAATCAAATCGAAATCAAGCGCGAAATGGGATGATGCGGCATGAGGTGCAGAGTTGAGCGCCGCAGCATATATACCTGTGTTTTTGCCTATTAATACAAGTATATAAATGTCCGTGCTGCGCATTATAACTTTGGGCAGTTTGCCGAACATCCGAGGGGCAGAAACAGATATAAAAACGACCTGGATTTCGTTCTTGCTTCTCCTTCCATTAACGCAGGATTCTCTTACGAAGTCATGAAGTTCACAACATACGTCTCTGCCATACTTTGCCTGCTTGTCGGGAGCGTTAGTGCCATCCCTCAGGACGCTTCTGATACTTTCAGTATACTGCCGATTACTCCCACCGATGGCGGAACGTAAGTGTCTTCTACCTTGCGAAATGTTCAACACTAATTTAAACGGCATCCCAGGACAAGTGGTTCATCCACCTTCCCGTCAAGCACGGTCCCCACGCAACCTCCCTCTGACACAGTAGTTCCACCGTCATCTTCTGTGTCAGTCCCACCAACGTCGGTCCCACCAACGTCAACCTCGCCGACAGCGACCAGCACAAGTACGACCATTGTGGGCACGACTACGAGGCCTGCTGTATCAGAGACATCGACTATATCCGCTAGCCAAGCTGGTGCTGTTCCAACTGGCTTAGCTGGCATGGAAAGGGTATTTGTCGGAGTTGCAGCTGGGCTCATTGGGGTTGCCATCTTGTAATCGGGATAAATACTTGTGATACAAGTCGTGACTTGGAGTGGTTCTGGGGAACGATTTTGGGGTGGCATTTCGGTTATATTGATGGACATCTGTGTTTTGGACAAGTACTTCTCAATCTAATAGTAGATGGCTTCATCCAAAAATAGAGCTGTGTGCTTTTATATAAATCGATTCATGATCAATGATTGATCCAAAACGTGTCCGAATTCAAACCGTCCTGCTCGGAAGAAGAGGTCGAAACACAATCCACGCCTACTTATTAGGCTTGGAAGTAATGGCGACACAAGAACTCAAGGAAAGACAACGTTCGGATTATTTGTATTTCCTTGATTACCGAACTCGATGGTCAGTTTACACGATTATAATAACTTTTCTCCGCCGTTTTTCAAGTTGCGTCCCAGGAGCGATAATGACCAATATACGCACATTAATAATTCAATTTACTACCACCTCTTCGACTCCATTATCAACACATATCTCATCGAGAAATGTGGCCAAGATCCCGCTCGGTCAGAGCTCATTGGCCTGGTGGTTTCTTCCCATTGCGAAGTGTGTATGCCTTCTGGTGTTACTTTCCCCATGAAACTTACAAAGCCTTCGGTTCAGTTCTTCTCACCCCTCTCCTTCCCAGAAGTTCTTGAGCTTGGCTTAAGGGTGAACAAGCTAGGAAGCAGTTCCGCGGTCTACGAAGTTGGAATATTCAAGAGCGGCGAAGAAGTTCCAGCGGCCGTAGGCGGCTACACCCATGTTTTCGTGCAAAGAAATTCTCGAAAAAGCACCCAGATGTTGGAAGGGACGAGATTAGGACTAGCAAAACTCCTAAACACTGCAGCGAAGCTGTAACTCACATTCATCTTCCAAAATTAAAAACAAAAACAAATCTATATTATTTGGCCTTGTTGTCCAACAGCCGTCTGTACAGTTCATCAGCCACCGATCAACTTCGTGCCCATTGTGTCTCCCGTTCTACAATTCAAAATGTCCAACGACCTTCAATGGCTACTTCTCCGTGTAAAGTTGACTTTTGTGAAACCATTAGACGCTATCCTGATATTTTTACCAGAAATCCAACTCCTTCGTTGTGAAGCGAGTCCGTGAAGGCCCTGTTTTCTCAAAGGAACCTGTGTGTTGAATATCAAAGTTAACTCTCATTTGGCAAAGGGTATTAATATATATATTCTAGGGCAACCTTCGGAACCTTCACTCATACAAGTATTCTGGGTTGGCAAACTCGAAGGTGCGTTGTAATTCTATATCAACGGTATTCACTCATTATGCCGCTCGGTAGGTCATTGACATCGCTGACGAGTCCGGGACCATCAAAATCCGCACCCGCAAGATCAAGGCATCTCCCCATGCCGTCGCCTCCGCCAATGCAACATCATCTCTGCGCGCAAGATCAGGAAGTCGGCGGGCCCTTGGAGCTGCTGCTGCTCCCGCAAAGCGTGGCTATAGGCCAGATCTCCGCACCGTGAGTTACATCACACAAAAACTTACTATCAAATCACCCGTTTCCGTTTTCCACGGTCCGCATATCCATATCCATGATAGTGGAAAAAAACAGACGCATTCTCGTTAGAACCCGCTGGAACTGCCGCAAGGCAAATGAAGGACGGGCGTGGACATGTTTGCGATAATAACCCAATTCATTGGAGCCGATCAAACTCCAGTGAATACCTCGCCATGTCGCTATCGGACGCCGTTCGTTGCTCAACGCGGTTGAACCGACTCTTTGGCGATGACATTTTTTCTTTGACAGTTTCTTTCTCTTATTTAGTAGTGCTAACTGGTTCCTACTTTCTTTTTTTAGGCCGCCCTTGCACGAGTATCAGCCCTACTCGCTGCTCAAAAGGAACCTAAGCCTGCGCCAGCAAAGAAGGTCCGGGGCAAGAAAGCAAAAACCTTCCTAGGTTAAATGCAATTTGTGCCTTGTTCCTTTCTCTCGCCATGTATATGATTCCATCATTTGCAGCCAATAAATTATATACATTCCAAATAATTCTTCCTGCTAGTGGATTATCATCAACTTCCCACCGCATTGCTTTATGTTCAGACATTGAAACCTTTTCCAGCTGGCTGCGAAATCCTCATGTTTTGCCCCTTCTGGCCGACATTGAGATCCCTTGTTGGACGAGTGGTCTCGCTCTTCCAATGGGCGTATTCTTGGACTCTCTTTTCAGAGTTCTGCTTCTTCTCTTTCTTATGAGGCCCTTCTTCCTCGTAATGATTATGTACATGATCCGGGTCATGGTGAGCATCGCCAGTTGTAGGTGCTGGCCGCGGGTAATCCATACTTTCTGGTTTCTTCTCTTCATCTGGGCTTGTTCTTTCCCTAAGAAGAAAGAGATAGTAGAAGGTATTTCTGAGAACGAAACTGTGCATACTCTGAACAGTGGGGCCTGCATCTCGTTATTGAGAGTCGTCTGCCTCCCACTTTGACTGGCCAAGCGAATTAGATTACCAAAACTTGGTTCAACGCTACGTATGGAGATGAACTCACTGGCAGGCTGATGCTGAATGACAACACTTTCGGTCATACTCATATGCGATTGGGGAGTAGAGGTTATGATAATGAGGTCTGGAGTAAGTAGTACCTTGATCCTTCCAGATGCACGTGCTGATGACAATCTTAGTTACCTGGCCCAGCTGTTTATAAGTCAATGGGCACGAGTAAACTATTACCCCACTCCGATGACTCTGAGCTGCGGCGACGTTACCACAGTCTTTGGCGAACGCAGGTGTACTTCTGAATCTCGCCGCGTCTGTGGATAGGCCATTCATCTTGTGAACTGAGCTAACCCAAGCATTTCTGTCAGTACTACTAGTCACGATTCGACGATATCCGAAGCTATCGTAGCTTGACTGGGTGTGATATGGAGAGCCTCTTAACAATATATTCGAAACTGATGAAAAAGGCTGTCCTCGGTCCTATGTTTAAGGAATTTTGGCATAAACACTGAGCTGCGCGATTACGCCACTAGGACGCTGTGCCCTGCCTTCCAAATGGGTGAAGTATCGGTAGTATAAAGAGATCGCTAATGGCACTGTCTACTGAACAACTCAATGGCGACTTTTATGATTCTGTTTCTCTTCGTGGCTTCTCTACTACGAACGACCACCTCACTCTGCCCTCTTCTGGGTCCTGACTTCCCTCCTCCTCGGAATATCTCTCAAAACTCTGGGTTTCGTAAAGCTGTCGATTCCTTCTCCAACATAATCAACCAATTACTGAATACGAATTCTTCGAGTCCTATCCCATTCGACTCAAGTAACACCACTTTCTCGATCAACATCTTTTCGAAGTTTACAGACACTCCTTTATACGAGTATCATTACACTGCGCCTCTCTTCGCAAATGGCTCGAATGGAACCAAGAAAATCGACGGAGATACCATATATCGCATTGGCAGTATTTCGAAACTCTTTACCGTATTTGCTTTCCTCATAGAAAAAGGCGATGCGAACTTCAATGATCCAGTTACGAAATACGTTCCGGAACTCAGGTATTCCCATCTGGTAAAACAGAAGGGTGTGGTCAACGCAGTGCAATGGGATGACGTGACGCTAGGTGCACTTGCCAGTCAAATGTCGGGTATTGGAAGAGACTGTAAGTGGTATTACTATCTGGGTCTTCCCGACATTGATCAAGATATTCCAGATGCTGTTGGTGACCTTGCTTGGTTGGGACCATCATTGGTTCAGGCAGGCTTGCCACCTCTTAATGCATCAAATGTGCCACATTGTGGTATCGGTATACCAGGGGTTCCAACATGCGATAGAGCTGGTTTGTCCAATCCGTTATTGCACGTTTATGCGTCTCTCTTATATGCCTGTTTTGTTAGCTTTCTTCAGAGGCTTCCTTGATCGTCACCCGGTTTTCGCTCCATCAACAACGCCTATTTACTCCAATGCAGCATTTCAAATACTTGCATACGCCCTGGAAAATGTTGCGAATAACAAGAGCTTCAGTTCGATCATTTCTGATAAAATCTTGAAGCCGTTACATATGGACGGGACCAGTATTTCTCAGCCAAAGAATGCCTCTGTTGGGGCTATCCCAGGAAATGTTCCAAGAACCGGATGGGATACCGATGCGGGAGATGAGGCCCCGTAAGTCATGTCATTATATATGTGTATGTCAGAAAAAAAAGCTGATACGCTATAGTGCTGGAGGAATCTACTCAACATCAAATGATCTCGCCAAACTTGGTCGTGCCATTCTCAGTAACACTCTCCTCTGTCCAGCACAAACACGTCGCTGGATGAAACCTGTCACTCATACAGCATCATTGACGTCCTCCGTCGGTGCACCATGGGAAATTTTCCGTGTTCAGAACTCTCGAGGAGTCGTCGATCTCTATACCAAGGCAGGAGATGTCGGAGTATACTCTAGCCTGCTCGTCTTAGTTCCTGACTATGACATTGGCTGGGTTGTCTTGTCGGCAGCGGACAGTTCGGGCACTGCTTCCACTGGGTCACGGGTAATTGCAGATTCGATCGCTGAAACGTTTATCCCAGCGTTTGAAGCTGCTGCGAAAGACAGCGCAGCAGTGACTTTTTCCGGGACCTACAAGGCCACGAACGGCCTCAACTCCTCTATCGCTATCGTGACTGATGATTCTCCTGGACTCGGCATTCACAGCTGGATCAGTAATGGGACGGATGTCCTTGCAAACTACCTCGCTTTTAACGGGTTGGCAGATGCTCGTTTCAACGCAAATGCCCGTCTTTACCCGACGAATTTGTTCCAAGATTCGCCGAAGGAGCAGGCATTCCGAGCAGTATTCGAAGTATTGCCCAAGAACGCGACGGCCAGTAGTAGTGGTAGTGGTGGCGTTTTCTCTTCAAGCTGTTTCACATGGATGTCAATGGATGGGATTTCATATGGGAATGTTGCAGCTGACGACTTCCTATTCCACTTTGATGAATATGGCAGCGTTGTGAGCCTGGAGCCGAGGATGTTTCGAGTTGCTTTGAGGAAAGTAGTGTAGGGTTTGGGTACCCGGTCCGATCATTGTCGAATAAAGAAATTCATGTCCCATATCAGTAATAGCGAATATTGAAAAATCATTAAGTACATGAGTTATAATATTACTCTGAACTTGCGAAAACAACCCCGTTTTCCTCGGGTGATGCCCTTGTAATTCGCCTGGAAATCCAGCAGCCAAACTCTGGAGGCTTTCCGACTGATTTCACGAAAAGGGTACTCACGGTGGGCGATAGAGTGCGACCACAGTGACTTCTGGCTGGGAATCGGTCACCCTTGGATCAACTTCCTTGGATCTTGGAATTCGAATAAAGGAATCGACGAATCGTTGGAGCGGGGTAATAAATGAGATCAGGTGTTGATGAACTTCTCGAATTCGGATTTATGTCTGTATGGCTTGCAAAATGGTCCACAATTATGGCCTGGGTTCTGGTGAATTATCAGGTCTTCTTGGCATCTAAATTTGGTTGAGAATTAATTGGCCCTATTTTTATACGGGAAGATCCGATGTCACGTAATCTCGCCGAGGGTTTCTTCTAACCACTCTATGTTTAAAAATCGACAGGCACGAGTTACCTATGACCCCATTCCCGTTCTCATAATAATATTTGGGACTTTAAGCTGCGCCGCGGCGGCGTTACAGCACAGCTATCATCTTGCACTTATCGCCAGATTTTCTCCTGCTCTGTGAGTGGGCCCCCCCATTTTTATGGCACTTTAGAGCTGCGCTAACCCGAACATCTTTGCCAGTAGTCTAGCTTGACTGGGGGTGATATCGAGAGCTTCTCGACAATGTGGAAGTGGTTTGACGCGATGAAAGCGGCTATCCGAGTCTGTAATAATAAAGCATGTCTGGCATGTGAAGTGAACCGCGAATTACGCCACTAATACTAGGGCGATGTACGCCTTCCAAATGGGTGAAGGATCAGTACTTCAGTGATATAAAGAGACCGCTAATCCTACTATTTAGTGAACAACTCATATAACGCCAATGGCGTCCTTTATGATTCTGTTTCTCTTCGTCGTTTCTCTACTACGAACGGCCACCTCACTCTGCCCTCTTCTGGGTCCCGACTACCCCCCTCCTCGCAATGTCTCTCAAAGTGCTGCGTTTCAGAAAGCTGTCGATTCCTTCTCCAACAAAATCCACCAATTACTGAGCGCGAATTCTTCGAGCCCATTCAATCCAACCAACAACACGTTCTCGATCAACATCTTTTCGAAGTTTACAGATACTCCTTTATACGAGTATCATTACACTGCGCCTCTCTTCGCAAGTGGCTCGATCGGAACCAAGAAAGTCGACGGAGATACCGTGTATCGCGTCGCCAGCATCTCAAAACTCTTTACCGTATTTGCGTTCCTCATAGAAAAGGGCGATGCGAACTTCAATGATCCAGTTACGAAATACGTGCCGGAACTCAGGGATTCCCCTCTGGTAAAACAGAAGGGTGTGATTGACGCAGTGCAGTGGGATTACGTGACGCTAGGTGCACTTGCCAGTCAAATGTCAGGTATTGGAAGAGACTGTAAGTGGTATCACTAGCTGGGTCTCTTCCTGACATTGATGAAGATATTCAGATTCTTTTGATGACCTTGCTTTGTCGGGACTACCGTTGGTTGAAGCAGGCTTCCCGCCTCTTAATGCATCAGATGTGCCACATTGTGGTATCGGTATACCAGGGGTTCCAACCTGCGATAGAGCTGGTTTGTCCAATCCTCAAGTTATTGCATATTAGACGTCTCTCATACTCCGGCCATTTAGCTTTCTTCAAAGGGTTCCTTGATCGTCACCCGGTTTTCGCTCCATCAATAAAGCCTATTTACTCCAATGCAGCATTTCAAATACTCGCATACGCCCTGGAAAATATGACGAATAACACCTTCATTTCCATTCTGTCTGATAAAATCTTGAAGCCGTTACATATGGATGGGACCAGCATTTCTCAGCCGAAGAATGCCTCTGTTGGGGCTATCCCAGGAAATATTCCAAACACTGGATGGGATCTCGACGTGGGAGAGGCGATGCCGTAAGTCATCTCAGCTGTATGCATACCAAAAAAAAAGCTAATGCACTGTAAGTGCTGGCGGAATCTACTCAACATCAAACGATCTCATAAAACTAGCTCGTACTATCCTCGATTACTCACACATCTCTGCAGCACAAACACATCGGTGGATGAAACCTGTCACTCATACAGCGTCATTGACACTCTCCGTCGGTGCACCATGGGAAATTTTCCGTGTTCAGACCCCTCGAGGACTCGTCGATCTCTATACAAAGGCAGGAGACCTCGGGGTATATTCTAGCATGCTCGTCTTATCTCCTGACTATGACACTGGCTGGGTCATCTTGTCGGCAGCAGACAGTTTGGGCACCGCTTCAAGAGGGGCGCTGTTAATTGCAGATTTGATCGCTGATACGTTTGTCCCAGCGTTCGAAGCTGCTGCGAAAGAACGCGCAGTCGTTAATTTGTCCGGGACCTACAAGGCGACGAATGGCCTCAACTCCTCTATCACTATCGTTACTGATAATTATCCTGGACTCGGCATTCACAGGTGGATCAGTAATGGGACGGACATCCTTGCAGCCTACCTCGCTTATAACGGGTTCGGAGATCGTTTCACCGCGAGTGTACGTCTTTACCCGACGAGTCTGTTCACAAGTTCCCCGTCGGAGCAGGCCTTCCGAGCAGTATTCGAAATATTGCCAAAGCATGCGACGGCCAGTTATAGTGGTGCTGGTGGTGGTGGTGTTTTCTCTTCAAACTGTTACACGTGGACGGGAGTGGACGCGATTTCATATGGGAACGTTGCAGCTGATGACTTCCTATTCCACTATGATGAATATGGAAAAGCTGTGAGCGTGGAGCCGAGAATGTTCCGAGTTACTTTGGAGAGAGAGCTCTAGGTATAAACTCGAAGAGATTTTTTGCTTTATGTTCAACTCTCGTTTCAATGGAACAATTTCTCCCGTAAATAGCGAACATTAGAAATCATTATCACTCTTGGATCTTGGAAGAGAGCGAGATAGTGTTTTATGTAACATATATATTTTTGCTGTTGTTAGCAAGTTCATTTCAGCTCGAAGCTGAAGCATTGAAACCACGACTCAGTCGACACAGTCGACACTGGCACGTTTGCAATATAAAGGATAGACTCCGGAAGAGTAGCTTACTAAAATAAATGCAATTGTTAGGCCCTAATCCAAGCACAAGGCCCGTGTTTCGTTTGTAATATTGATAGGCGTAGGTGCGGCGGCCTTCAATTACCGCTGCAAAGGTTGTGGGAATTACATAAGCAGATTTACTCAAGTTTGTCTCCCGCCCTTCGAAGTCTTTCAAGCACTTGTTGGACCGATTGGAGAAAGAGTCTGACGGATCGGTGAATATGATAAAAGCTAAATTGGATCTGACTTCTGTCCACCCAACAGCACAATCATGGTACGTAAGTCCAACCCGATCGAGCTATCGAGCGTTCAGTCAATAGAGACACTTCAGATGCCCTCGATATATACTGTTTGCGAGACACATTCGGTGAGCTGATCAGAATCCATGAGCAATAATGTGACTTACTATGGCATGATGTGGATAGGAATCCCAACTCTATCCACGACGAAAGCATTAAAGATGAGATGACCCCGTTCATGGGTAAACCATCGTTGGAGGCTGTCGGAAATGATGTGAGCGAACAAGCAAACATTGCACAGAGACATACATGACAACTTCAGCTGGATCTCCATTGGCATCAACGATCTGCCCATCCCATATGAGGTA
>Ga0307508_10005708_pt1 | contig 11783 bp, 9 predicted proteins | sample 9_EM_MG_FD_203089 | JGI IMG/M metagenome (GOLD analysis project Ga0307508, IMG submission 203089) | Populus trichocarpa ectomycorrhiza microbial communities from riparian zone in the Pacific Northwest, United States - 9_EM | ecosystem: Host-associated > Plants > Roots > Unclassified | place...
GAGCTTGCAGTGTACCCAACAATATGGCCTTCCATGCTGCGAGCAGTGAGCTTTCCAATCGTATGAGGAAGATGAATCCAAACAGGTTCTCCGAATGCCTGAAACTTGGACCTTTGCTGTTGGATATTGGTCTGTGGAAGAAAGAGCTCCACTGGAGATTTGCCGTCTAGAGTCCGATGAGGGGTTCGGTTTTTTGTATATGTTGAATGTGCAATGGCTTCGGGCCAGAGATACTTTGGGAGGTTGGCGTGAAGGAGAGCCGTTCGAGCCAGAGTGACGATGGTTCTATTGGTTCGTTCTGCAATGGCATTGGTCTGGCTGTGGTATGCGACAGTCTCCTTCAAACTCATACTGCAACTACCAACAGGACAACTGGGAAAGGTTGTTGCCAATTGCCGAATTCTGCTACAACAACACACAAACCGGAACCACAAGAATAACCCCCTTCTTTGCCAACTATGGATATCACCCTTGTTTCCTGCCAGACCTCGGCACCCAGAACGAGAAGACCCCGGAAGTATCGGAATATGTTGCGGCATTGAGAAGGTTGCAGGAAGAACTTCGAGCAGAGATTAAGGAGGCCCAAATGTCGCAAGCAGAGCAAGCCAACAAAGCACGACATCCGGACCCGGTACTGAACCCAGGTGACAAGGTCTAGCTACGACGAAAAAACATCTGGACAATCCGACCATCGAACAAACTGGATCACAAGCAGATCGGCCCATACCCCGTCCTAGAGAAAGTGGGCTCACGAGCATATAAGTTGGACCTACCGGCCATGGTCAAAATCCACCCCGTCTTTCACATGAGCCTCCTTGAACCCACAGCCAGCACCGAACCCATCCCAGGACACCAACAACCACCGCCACCGCCCATGATCATCCAAGAACAGCAAGAGTGGGAAGTAGAAAAGATCCTCAACTCCCGACGCCATAGAAACCAAATACAGTATCGAGTCAAGTGGACCGGCTTCCACGACCCCGATCGTACCTGGTACCCAGCCTGCAACTTTGAAAACTCACCCGACCTCATCCACCAGTTCCACGAGGAGTACACTGAGAAACCTGCCCCCCAAAATTAGCAATATGTCCAGTACCGCCACGATCGACACCAACGAAGGCTGGACCTTCCCCGACGACAACAACCCTGTTCCCGAATTTCCTGCCATGACCGAGCCCGACAACAATTGGGGTATTCCTCCCGCCACACCTTCCCCGCCGCCGTCCGCTGTAGGACATCCCCATACCAATGATCACGCCTCCCTCCACAGGATGGCTTGCTACGATGACTACTGCTACTCGTCACATTGTATTGTACAACTTCCCACTGTCTGTCACTCTGAGCGCTGCGCTAACCATGTCACAAAGCTCGCAATCATACTCGCCGCGTCTTACTTGCAATCATACTCACCGCGTCCTATGGCTATCGTCCTCGCCGACGGCAGCGTGCTCATCGCCATCCTCCTCATAGTTGTCGTGCTCATCGCGTCGTGTTCATCTCGTCGTGCTCATCGTGTTGTGCTCATCGCGTCATGCTCATCGCGTCGTGCTCAACAGGTCGTGCTCATTGCGTCGTGTTCATCGCGTCTTGCTCAACACATCGTGTCGTATTTGTCAACTTTCCTTTGTTTCTGCGTGAAGTGTGGTAGTAGCATATATAGATGTACATTAGATAGAATGAATAGAACTGGACTGAGTCACTATGCCTAGAACCTGCTGCATGTTTGCGAATGCGACAAGAGTATTTGCTGCGATGTTCTGTGCCTTGACAGCCAGCGTGACCGCGGTGCCATGACATGCGTCATCCAGATGCCATTTGCCCTAACACAGCAGCGTTCAGAAGGAAAATGCCCTGACACGGCTGCGTCCAGAAGGAAAATGCCCTGACACAGCTGCGTCCAGAAGGAAAATGCCCTGACACGGCTACGTCCAGAAGGAAAATGCCCTGACACGGCTGCGTCCAGAAGGAAAATGCCCTGACACGGCTGCGTCCAGAAGGAAAATGCCCTGATACGCTCCGTCCGGTAAGCAGATGCTATGGCGAGCTGCGTCTGGACGCAAGGTGTTGTGGCGAGCTGCGTCCAGATGCACGGTGGCATGGCGAACTGCGTCCGAGTTAAGCAGGTTGTGTCCGAAGCCTCCAGAGCGTCTAGTGCATCCGGACGCTCAGGACGCAATTTTTTTTTTTCCTGAAGAACGCTCTTCCCCCAACGAGCGATCCGAGGAGCGAGTCGTCGCCACGGAACCACGAGCGATCCGTCGAGTGAGTCGTCACCATGGAGCTGCAAACGATCTACTGCGCAAGCCGACAGACAGCCACAGTGTGCACCTTACATCGAACCGAGCCATCCGCCTAAGTGCCGCAAGTGGGACGACAGTTAATCGGGAAGGAGACGGGAGGATACGCAAGGGGCTCCAGAGTCTAGGCGGGAGATAAAAAGCAGAGTTAACAAGGCTTACGGCCGCCATCGGTCGTGAGGGTTAACTTTGGGAGATAAGGGATACCGGCAACTGGTAGGAAACGGAGTGAAGTTGGGCCGTGTCATCTACGAGATGATAAGGCCACATCATCTAACGGGATGGACAAGAAAAGACTTCGCAATCCACTGGGCCGCATGAGGGACTTAACCCCCGAAAGGGTTGGGCGAGTTATGCGGTGCTAAACAGAACCTTATTTCCTTATCGTCAGACCGACCAGGACGAGTAGACACAGTCCACGATGGCTGCTGGGCAGGCAAACGATGAGGGTTTTTTCGTTCTGGGCTTCCATGGACTTCGAGTGCTGCTGAGCTTGTTTTTCCTGATTTTCACCGAAACCGGATGAAAATCCCCAAAATCCAGTCCTTTTGGGTCCCGGCAACCACCAGCTCACCAACGAACCAGCACTCGTTCTCACTCGAAGCCGGTGAAGTCGTTCTGGATACATTAGAATACACATTCCGGGCACCTTTCCAGCTATGCCGAGTTGCAGGACCGGGTATTGGCTGCATCCAACGTGTGAAATCCGCACTCGAAGCCGGTAAGGTCGTTCCGGATACGTTAGAAAACACATTCCGGGCACCGTTCCAGGTGTTCCGAGCTGCGGAGTTTGGCATTCGCGGCGTTCAACGTGTGGGAGTTCGCACTGGGAGCTATTCCTCGACATCGCCCTCACAGACACGTTGCGAGGCAGCTCCTCGATAGAGCGTAACGCCAATTGCACGTCATCTGGGCATATACGCGTCTGTCGACGAACCCACGGAACAACATACACCGAGCAAACCTCGTGTAATGGGGTATTCAACCGACGCCAGGCTCGCCGATTACAGCATCCTGCTGGTATCGACGATAATATATCAATATCGGTCCAGTAGCCGGAATGGCAAACTTGACGCTTATTCAAGGCGTTCGGAGAACCGCCCTGGAAAGGGGGGGATAAGGATCGACCGCTTACGGCAATCCAGCATGCGAAGCAGGCTGCGGCAGCCTTTGTCAGAATTGGCGGCAAAGGCTCCGTACTCGCAGTATGTGACACTGGGGTTGTTTCGTAACCGGAGTGTGGAGAGAATCAACGGTAATCAGGCTACTTTCGATAATTCACAGCGGAATAATCTTAGATCTTGTGTGTGGGTTCGGTGGTAGTGTTGGTGAGGATGTTCGTGCTGTTTTTCCTTCCGTCAGGGCGGAAAACCTCCGTCTTATACCTGAGTGATGCCATCGTGAGAGATGGTGACTCGGATTTGGATTCCCCCGAGGTGCATGGACCTTGTGGGCGACCCCTTGGTCCTGGCAGGGTGTAGATAAGGGGAGATGAGGTTTCATGCAAGTGGGCGGGGTGCTTTCCTTACCGGCCTCTCTTCTGTGTGCCATCAGCAGGCGACGTGACATCCCCTCCTTTTGGGAGAGGGGTCATAGCCCAAGTCCGGCGGTCTGTATGCCATCAGCAGGCTATGTGGCATTCCCTCCTTTTTGGGGGAGGGGTCATAGCCCAAGCGTCTCGCCATTTTGCAATCTTCCCCTCATCTCCGGAGATATGTGTCTTAGGCCAGTCTCGGCTGTAAGCTCATCTCCGAACCTTATCTCCCTCCTAGACTTACTGAGTGTGTGTGACACTGGGGTTGTCTCGTAACCGGAGCGCGGGTAGAGTCAAAGGTAATCAGGCTACTTTCGATAATTCACAACGGAATAATCTTAGATCTTGTGTGTGTTTTGGGTTTTAGTAGTGTTGTGGGTTTTGGTAGTATTGTGGGTTTTGGTAGTGTTGTGGGTGAGGTTCGTGCCGATTTTCCTCTCGTTTTTGCGAGAGAAACCTCTTTCTTTTATCGTTGAGGCCATAGCGGGAGATCTGATGAACCAGCGTGAGCGCTGGTGACTCGGGCTTGGATTCCCCCGAGGTGCGGGGACCCCGTGGGTGATTCATTGGTCATAGCAGGGTGTAGATAAGGGGAGATGAGGTTTCATGCACCTTGCGGCACCCTAGGCTCAGGGTCTTCCATCTCTCCCTGAGGTGAGAGCTCCCTGGGGAGCCACGTACTGCATGAGGGCCATGTAGTCGTGCGGGGTCTGAGTTCTAGAGTCTGTCGGTCACCCTGAGGTGACGCAATCTTTCTCTGGAAAAGATCCGTTCGTTTGCACTCGCCCCCCTCATCACCGGAGTTAGCCTAGGTCCGGTTTTCTCGGCCAACAGCTAATCTCCGTCTCCTCGATCTCTTGCCTAGACTCTCTGACGTCATTACCTGTGCTTCAGAAGGCAACTAGTGTCCTTCTGAAGGCCCGTGATGAGTCTCCCTAGCTACGTACTCTAGATGATTTCTAAGGTGTAACACTACCTCCTCCCCCTCTTAGCCTCGTCCCGAGCGCTAATACTCTTCTCTTTCTATCTAGGTAGCCCGTCCTTTTCTGTTATGCGTGCCTTTTTCTTGGGGTAACGTGTGGATCCTAGTTACCGTGACTGTAGTCCTCCTCCCCTACAGCCCTCCCAGCCACCGGATCAGGGCATCATTCTCTGTAATCCGTCGGAATGGCTGGGCCCTCAGAGTAAGCCGGTACGTACTCTTACTGTCGCTGATTCCCGCTGGGCAGCTGCGTTCATGGAGACGGAAGCATCAGTTTACCCAGTGCGCATCCTGTCGACCCTCGGCTTTATTGGACACGTGGAAGGAGTGACCAAGCCCGAACAAGCCGGACGGGCCAATGGTGTGCACACAGAGGTGTTCCGTTCGCCGCCAGGATTCGCCGCCTGTTGATGGTTCCGTTTTCTCCGGCCGTTACCCCCACGCGTAATCGTTCCGGTCGTCTTCGGGTAGATCGGTTGTTCGCGGGCGAGAGCATATGATGTTTTTCTGGGTGTGGGACACATGGAAAGAGTGACCTTCTCGACTGGGGGTTCGTGCCCGGGTGCTGCCTCTGTCCCTCGTAGGTGTACATACAGAGGTGTTCCGTACCGAACACCTACGGCTCCCGTCCGGGCGAGTCCGAGGTATCCTTCGACGAGTTCTTGTGCCTGAGAAGCAGGTCTTTTGCCCGTGTGAGATGAAGTCCTCCAACCCCTTCATCCTACTATCGCTCATGCTTCGTCGGGCCCTTTTATGGACATCCCGTCTAGGCGTTGGTGAACCGATAGTCCCTCGGCGCATCTGGGTTCCGTTGATGGAATTCTCGGAGTTTTTCCAAATCGCCTACTGAAAAGTTGTCGAATGGTTCTTCCGTCCAGTCTTTGCGTTCCGGATAGTCCAGCCATTTGACGAGGTAGAGAATTCGTCGTCCTTGCCTTCGGGACGACATCACTTCTTCGACATCGTATTCTTCTGATTGCTCGATGTCGTCGGCTTCTCGCAGTACTTTCGACGGATCTGGTGGGGTCTGGTGTTCGCTGGTTCGATAAGGCTCGAGTAGCGACACATGGAAAACGTTGTGTATTTTCCATTTTCTGGGCAGCGTCAGCCGTACCGCAAGGGGGGCGATGATTTTCTCTATTTGGAAGGGGCCATGATTCTTGTGATCCATTTTCCTCGAGGGGCGGCGTGTTTTGATATTTCGGCCGTTAAGCATGACGAGGTCCCCTACTTGGTATGCCGGAGGAGGCTTTCGGTTTGGGTCCTCATATCGTCGCATTCGTACTTGCGATGCTTCCAAGCCCCGTCGGGCACCGTCTTGCACCACTTTCATCCAGTGGGCGTAGACGGTACTGGCGGGATTAATAGGTTCCTCATCAGGGTTTGGAGGATCCAGCGTTCGTGGGTGGAAGCCGTAATTGGAGTAGAAGGGCGAGATTCCGTTTCCCGTTGTGACCGAATTATTGTAAGTGAACTCAGCCATCGGGAGCAACCTTACCCAGTCATCCTGCTCGTGTCCCACAAATGCTCGGAGGTAGGCCTCGATTGTCTGGTTGAGCCGTTCCGTCTGACTGTCCGTCTGTGGATGGAATGCCGTAGACATCCGGGGCCGGATCCCCAAGAGCCGCAGCAGATCCCTCCAAGCTTCCGATGTGAATCGCGAGTCTCTGTCCGACACGATGTCCATGGGCAGCCCATGGAAGCGCCATACCTCTTTGGCGAATATTCTGGCTAGGTCGGCTGCCGTTTTTTCTTTTAGTGGTAGGAAGTGCGCCATTTTTGTGAATCGGTCAATGATTACCCAAAGCTGGTCACATCCTTCAGATGTCGGGAGGTCCGTAATGAAGTCCATAGCTATTGATTGCCAAGGGGTGTATGGTAGTTCCAGCGGTGAGGATAATCCGTACGGTTGGTGTCTCGAGGCTTTGTTTTTCTGACATTCCAGGCAGCTCCTGACAAAATCCATGATTCATTCGTTCATCTTGGGCCACCAGAAGTTTCGTTGGATAAGTTCGATGGTCTTATCCTGCCCCATATGCCCGGCCACCTTGGTGTCGTGCTCGGATTCCATAACCTGCGGAACCAATTCCGCCGGGACCCATAGCCGCTTCCTTCGATATAACAGGTCGTCGAGTTTTTCAATTTCTCTCGTCGCTTGTCCAGCCGATTCCTCTTTTTCCTTGCTTTCCCATGCTTGTTGGTAGGTTGCGTCTCTTTCTGCTGCCTTCCTTACTCTTTTTATGAAGTCCGGGTTCCATTTCTTTGCTGGGAGGGATGTTAGCCTTGCTGAGGAGGTAACGAATACCTGAGACCGTCTTTTCTCCAGCTGGCTTTCCTTCAAAACCGTCGTGATCGGCTGGTTTTCTACCCCCCCCTTTTCTGGACGGTACTCCGAACGTCTCAATAATGCATCGGTTTTGCCGTTTTGTATTCCTGGTCGGTAATATACTCGGAAGTTTATGCCAGCCAACTCCTCCGCCCACCGGGCCTGCCGTCAGTTGAGCGTTTTGGAAGTTGTGAAGTATTCCAGGTTGTGGTGATCCGTGAATACCTGTATCTGGTGCTCCGCCCCTTCACAATATCGGCGCCAATGTTTGAATGCGTCAACAATTGCGAGAAGTTCTTTGTTGTGGATTTCGTAGTTGATCTCCGCGGGAGAGAATTTCCTTGAGTGAAAGGCGACCGGATGCAATTTTCCCTCGCTGTCTCGTTGCGACAAGACCGCTCCTATGGCAAAGTCGGATGCGTCGGTTTCTATTATTACCGGGTTTGCTGCGTCGAAGTGGCCGAGAACGGAGGCAGTGGTGAACCGGCACTTGAGTTCCCTGAAAGCTGTCTCTGCTTCCGGCGTCCATTCCCATTTCGTTTCCAATTTTTTGGTCAACTCTGTCATTAGTCGCGCTATTCGGGAGTAGTCTCGGATGAAACGTCGGTAGAAGTTAGCAAATCCCAGGAAGGACTGCGTTTCTTTGACGGATGTGGGACTGTTCCATGATAATATTGCTTCCACCTTGTCCTGACTCATACTGACGCCGTTGCGTCCTATGATATAGCCCAGAAATTCCACTTCTTCAGCCTTCCAGACACATTTTCCTGGTGAAACCGCTAGCCCGTTTTGTTGTAGTCTTTCCAAGACAGTCTTGACGAGTGTGTCGTGCTCTTTTTCTGTTTTGGCATATACCAGAATGTCGTCCATATAGGCTAGGACTCCTATGTCAAGTACGTCAGACAGAATGTGGTTCATCATGTCTTGGAAGGTTGATGGGGCGTTAGTTAGTCCGAATGGTATGACGTTGAATTCGTACAGGCCGTAACCAGTTCGAAATGCTGTTTTCCATTCGTCTCCGTCCCTGATTCGGATAAGGTTGAAGCCGTTCTTAAGATCCATTTTCGTGAAGTACCGGGCGCCTTGTACTCGGTCTTGTAATTCCTGCATTAACGGGAGTGGATAACGGTTGGGAATGGTGACAGCGTTCAATCCTCGATAGTCCACGCATAGCCGGAGGCCTCGCCCGTTTGGTTTTGGGACGAATAGAATGGGGGAGCCTGCAGGTGACGTAGACCTCCGTATCTTTCCTGTTTTCTCCATCTCTTTTAGCCATTCTCGAAGTGTCTGCAGCTCTATCTCTGAGAGCAGGTAGATCGGTCCCCAGGGTGCTGTGGTGCCTTCCTTGAGATCAATTTTGCAGTCATAGGGGCGGTGCTCGGGGAGCGCGTCTGCCGCTTCCTTGCTCATTATTCCTAGGTACTGGCGGAATCCCATTGGGACGTTCTCCAGCGGCTGGTCGGAGGCGGCGGATACGTAGCCTATGAGGCTAGCTTCTGGATTCGTAACTACGGTGTCGTCCCATGTTAACGAGAAGTCGTTGGTTGCGAATTTGTCGCAGTTTTCCAGGCACCTGGTGTTGTTAAATCGTATTTCCTCCGTCTCCCATGCTCCCTGGGGCGGATGCTGCTCTATCCATTTGAATGGAAGAAAGACGTCAATGCCTTCTTCCATCGGCGATATTTCGAATACTTCCCGGGAGAAGTGTTTTCGGTGTTGCAGGCGTAGTGGTTTCGTATAATATTGCCCTACACCTTGGACGGTGGCTCCTGTGAAGCTTTCTATCGTCCGAGCTTCCTTGTGCTTTCTTTTCTGGATTCCCCATTTGTTGACCGTTTTTTGATTGATCAAGGCTATCGAGCAGCCTGTGTCCAGCAGGACTTTTATCGGTTTCTTTTGTGTTCCGACATGGAGCAGCATGTCGATCACCGGCCGTGTGTTACGAGGTTTTTTCGCGGGTCGTTCCTCGTTCGAGACCCCTGGTTTTCGCTTTGAAGCGCCGCATATAGTGATTCTGACCCCTCCGGGCGCCGTGGCGGGGTTTCTTAAAAATCCGAGTCGGATTCTTCCCAGAGCGGAGCCGTGTCCATCGTCTCCACTGCTGCAACTTTTTGCTGTTTGGCCGGGATCGGTGCTTCGGGTTCCTCCGATCTTTTCCTTTTTTCTCCGTGTACTGCGGAGACCTTCCAAGGTGCCGTAGGCAGGGAGGTCCCCCTTTTTGTACTTCCGGCGAAACATTCGTACGTCCTATGGCCGCTTCTGCCGCATCGCCAACAGTCGTCATTACTTCGTCCGTATTCCTCCCGTTCTTTGGCTGGGACGCCGGTAAGTGTGGCATCTTTTGATGCCCAGTGACCAGGTTGGTTGTACTGGGTTTTTCGGTCCGTTCTCGGAGCGTCCTTCCGCTAGGGATCCCTCGCCTTTTCTTCCGTATTCGGGGGTTTTGATGAGGGGGTCTTCCGGGGTGCCTCGGGTTTTTGCGGGGCTGCCGATCGGACCAGTTCTCGGGTTGCCCTGAGGGCTTTCCTCTTTTCTACCTGGATGCCTGCTCTGTAGGTGGCGTGTAGGAAGTCGTCGTCGTCAATGAACTCTCCTTCATTTTGACTGAACCTCATGTCCAGGATTGCGTCGGTCATGGCTAGATCAACTTTTTCCCGCAAACTTTCTCCGTTCGCCCGGGTGTAGTTATTGAGCGACCGGAGTTCCGTCATGTATGCTCGGATAGACCCCTGGTATCGGAGTTGTCCCAGCTTTTGCTGAGCATCGGCTGCTTCGCGGTCGTTGTGGTACTCAGCCCGAATCGCTGCTGAGTAGTTGACCTAGGTGTCCGCCTCTCCCAGGTCTCTATAACGATGGAGGTGGCAGGACAGGGCCGTGTCCGTTAGGAGGGTTCCTATCCATGCAATCTTTTGTCGGTCCACGGTCTCTGGGTAGAATCCTAGGTACATTGTAACTGCCTCCCACCATTGATTGAAATTGGTGGTGTTTTTCCCATCGAATGGGTCGGGGTTCTTCATCTTTAGTCGGGATGTGTTGATCCTGGCCACGGCTGGTACCGGGGTTGTCTGTGTGGCGGCAGCTACGCCTTCTGCCACTGCCCTGGCTACTGTCCAGGCAAGCTCCTCGGTGGTCAGTGTTCTTTGCGCGGGTCGAGGCGACAGTGGCCGTGATGGCGAAGGTGGGGGTGGCAGCGGTCGATGCGGAGGTTGCGGTGGCATTCCTCCTCCTCCGAACATGGGGATTCTTTCGGGCGATGGTGACAACGCGGGCGGGCGGATTCTCCTTGCGGGCCGGGATGGCACCGGGGGTCGTTGTGGGTTGGGGCTGGGGCTACCCGAAGGTCCTGCTCGGAGCTGCTGTAGGGTGTCGACCAAGCTCGAAGTGGTTGCTCGGACCGGGCTTCGCCATGGCGCTGGCTCAGGCGAGGGTCCTCCTGAGGCTGGTGCCGGAGGCCGGGGGGTTTCCGGGACCGGAATTCGAGCGGCTAGAAGCTGGAGGGCCTCTGCTTGTCGTCTAGCCTCTTCTCTGGCTTCCTGCAGCTGATCCTCCAGGTATTCCACCCGCTGTTGCTGCTCGTCTGCTCGCTTTTGGTGTTCCTCTGCCCATAACTCCACGTTACCTTGAAAGTTTGCCAAGTGCTGGCTTCTTGCCACATTTGCCTCCGCTAGGAATGATATGGAATCGTTGAGTCACGTTAGCTGCGTAGCCTGCCCTACCTGTTTTTGATCGGCCTCTTGGGTTCGTTCGATAATGGCGCCCCAGACGCTGTGCGCAAAGGCCTGATATGCGCTGGCCGCGCTTGCTAATTCACTTTGGATCCAGTCCCCTGTGATCCTCTCATTAGCGCTTAACCGGTCATATACGTACCTAGTCCCATCCGATAAGTCTCGGTAGGCTTGCTCGATCTGCCAGATTCTTTGGTTGGCGTGATCGATCGTATTTCCGCAGAGGTGGACCAGTTGCGCCAGGTCTTGTTCTGCTTGATTTTGTTGTTTGGCTAGGGCTCGGAGCCATGTGGCGGGATTGGCGATCTCCAAGGTTTCTTCCGCCTGCTCCGTACCATTGGTGATTTGTAGTACATCTCTGGGGGCTTCCAGGCGGAGCATGTTGAAGTCGGTAGACGCCATTTAATATAGGTCGAGAAAGTGTCCTGTGTAGATCGTTTCGTTGTCGTAAAATGTGTAGTCGCAGATTTCTCGGAATTCGTATCCGTCGAGATCAGCGCTTAGATTGTCAAGCGCGCAGTTGAACCAGTACTGAGTGTACCAGAGTTCGGGGGTGCAATCGATTGCTTCGGAGGGTATTGCTCCGTCGATCTCTTCGTCCCACTTCTCGTAGCTTGAAATCTCGCTGTCGATTGAGGAGAAGGTGTAGTCGAGCGAGTATTGAGATGTGGGTTCGAATAAGTGGGAGAGTTCGAGCAGGTAGAAGTGGTCGTGCTCGAACGAGGGCCTGTATCGAGGTGGGGCGTTTGTTGCTGAATTTCTTATGTAGGGTGATTCGAGATCAAGATTATAGTGTGACACTGGGGTTGTCTCGTAACCGGAGCGCGGGTAGAGTCAAAGGTAATCAGGCTACTTTCGATAATTCACAACGGAATAATCTTAGATCTTGTGTGTGTTTTGGGTTTTAGTAGTGTTGTGG
>Ga0307508_10005710_pt1 | contig 11782 bp, 8 predicted proteins | sample 9_EM_MG_FD_203089 | JGI IMG/M metagenome (GOLD analysis project Ga0307508, IMG submission 203089) | Populus trichocarpa ectomycorrhiza microbial communities from riparian zone in the Pacific Northwest, United States - 9_EM | ecosystem: Host-associated > Plants > Roots > Unclassified | place...
GTCAATGAACTTCGATGGCTGCAATTGAAAGAAATCAAGGTTCATCTCACTCTTTGGGCCAATCTTCAAAGCTTAACTGAGTTTACAGTACGGCGTTGAGCTCGACGTACCAGCTGCTACGATTTTGTCTGTGTTTGGTCTACGAGCACAAGTATGTTTGCGAACGTTTATTCAATCATCTGGTTGATGCTTACTCACTCTCTACTTTAGTCCTTCTGGTGGCCTAATATCTCACTATTGGCTATATTCTTTGTCACATTCACCACGGCGAGCTTCTTTACACTTCACTTCTTTGTTAAGGAACAGCGGTAACACTTAGATAACTATGCCTAAATATCAATTATTCTCTCATACCTAATAATGTCAACCAGTCTAGCGCAAGCCAACGACTTTTAATTGTAATTGATACCTTCTTGCCATTTCAGAGTTGGGCCTGTCGAAGCCAGCAAGTGATTTGGTGCTCCATGTCAAGCTTAAGTCGAAGACTACTTAAATGTCAGATGAACGCCAGAATTCGCTCACAGCATCTCGCTAGTATAGATGGACTCCTGGATCCGCTATATAATAAACACCCAAGAAGTAACCATCTACCAACAGTCAAACTGAATGCAAGAGCAGCCGGCCTTTTCGCCGACCTTCATGGCGCCCTTGGAGCAAACTTGATGATTAACAGGTGGTGGTACCCGAAACCAGAACGTTAGTCGTTAGCGCGTCAGCCTTCGTTATCTCAGCTTGGATATCTCTTCATGATCACCTGTTGATGATGCTGCAAGGAACATACAATTTAGACCGACCTTCTACTCATGAGTCATTGCGTTAAGGGCAGTCCACACTCACTAACAGCTATCGAAGGGCTTGATTACTGCTGGGGTTGGTTTTCATACTCTGCCAGCATCGAAGTATTTCTGTTCACCAAAGGAGTTGGCACATGCCAGGGTTTGAATCGAGTCATGACTCATGGGCGCTGAGCTCTAGCGTGACCGTGACTGTTTCAAAGCTCGAATTAACTTATGATCCTTATTCGCTCATGCAATAGTAAATCCCAGCATGGGTAAGCCCTCGCTTCAAGGTCAAAAGGGTAGCATATGTAACGAGGTTTTTGCAGGTGACCCTATTTTAGACATCGCAACTTCTCTTCGCGTTTTTCTGAATCTCTCTGGAGAAAATAATTCGTTAAGAGCCGAAAGACTCAATTTACGTGGGCATGAATTTCTCAAAGTCTTTTACACCACAGGAGATGAGGAAGACGTTAGCCAAGCTATTACGGCTTGCGAACAGGCAGCTGCTAGCCTCTCAGTGGGTGATCCAAGGCTGGGAGGGTTCCTAAATGACATTGCTGTGGGGTATATGGCACGCTACGAGAAATTTGGGCGCTTGGATGATTTACAGCTGACAATCAGCACGCTGAAAGAAGTGGTTGCAGTAACATCGGAGGAAGACAGCAACTTCCCAGGCCAGCTCGACAAGCTTGGCAGGGCATTTACATGCCGTTTCGAACACACTGGCCATGTTGGGGATCTGGATGAGGCAATCCGAAATCAACAACGTGCCGTCCAAATTACGCCAGATGGACACCCTGATTTGCCAGCCTTGCTCAACGGTCTCGGAAACTTGTGCTCGCGTCGCTTAGAACGTACTGGAGACATGAATGATCTTTCAGAGGCAATCCATCATCAGCAACTTTCCATCCAATTAACCCCAGAAAGAGATCCTGCTTTGCCAGGCCGGCTCAATAACCTTGGAAACTCGTTTTCGCGTCGCTTCGAACACACTGGAGACATGCAGGATATTTCAGAGGCGATCCAACATCAGCAACGTGCCGTCCGATTGACCCCAGATGAATATTCTAATTTGCCAGCCTTACTCAATAATCTCGGAAACTCGTTATCGCGTCGCTTCGAACGCATTGGAGATATGCAGGATATTTCAGAGGCGATCCAACATCAGCAACGTGCCGTCCGATTGACCCCAGATGGACATGTTGATATGCCAGCCTTGCTCAGCAATCTCGGAAACTCATTTCTGGGTCACTTCGAACACACTGGAGACGTGGACCATATTTCAGAGGCAATCCAACATCAGCAACGTGCCATCGATTTGACCCCAGAAGGGCACCCTGATTTGCCAGCTTTCTTCAATAGTCTCGGAAATTCATTTCTGCGTCGCTTCGAACGCACTGGAGACATGCAGGATATTTCAGAGGCGATCCAACATCAGCAACGTGCCGTCCGATTGACCCCAGATGAATATTCTAATTTGCCAGCCTTACTCAATAATCTCGGAAACTCGTTATCGCGTCGCTTCGAACGCATTGGAGATATGCAGGATATTTCAGAGGCAATCCAACATCACCAACATGCCATCGAATTGATCCCAGATGGACACCCTGATTTGCCAGCCGTGCTCAAAAATCTCGGAAACTCATTTTTGCGTCGCTTCGAACGCATTGGAGACATGCAGGATATTTCAGAGGCAATCCAGTGTCAGCGAGATGCCGTCCAATTGACCCCAGGTGGACACCCTGGTTTGTTAGCTTTGCTCAAAAATCTCGGAAACTCACTTTTGCGTCGCTTCGAACGCATTGGAGACATGCAGGATATTTCAGAGGCAATCCAGTGTCAGCAACATGCCGTCCAATTGACGCCAGGTGGACACCCTGATTTGCCAGCCTTGCTCAATAATCTCGGAAACTCATTTTTGCGTCGCTTCGAACGCATTGGAGACATGCAGGATATTTCAGAGACAATCCAGTGTCAGCAACATGCCGTCCAATTGACGCCAGATGGACATCCTGATTTGCCAGCCTTGCTTAATAATCTCGAAAACTCATTTTTGCGTCGCTTCGAACGCATTGGAGACATGCAGGATATTTCAGAGGCAATCCAGTGTCAGATTCTTGCCGTCCAATTGACGCCAGATGGACATGCTGATTTGCCAACCCGGCTCAATAATCTCGGTATCTCATTTTTGCGTTGCTTCGAATGCACTGGGGACCTGCAAGATATTTCAGATTCAATCCGATATCAGCAACGTGCCATCAATTTGACCCCAGAGGGACATGCTGGGTTGCCACCCTACCTCAATAGTCTCGGTATCTCGTTTTTGCGCCGCTTCGAAGGCATTGGAGACCTGCAAGATATTTCAGAGGCAATCCAGCATCAGCAACTTGCTGTCAGATTGACACCAGAGGGACATGCTGGCTTGCCATCCTACCTCGATAATCTCGGTATCTCGTTTTTGCGTCGCTCCGAACGCACTAGAGACCTGCAAGATATTTCAGAGGCAATCCGACATCAGCAATCTGCCGTCCAATTGACCCCAGAGGGACATACTGCTTTGCCAACCCGGCTCAATAATCTCGGAATGTCATTTTTGCATCGCTTCGAACTCACTGGAGCATATGGATGCCTTCAATCTGCTGTATCAAATTTCCGCCTCTCTGCTATTTCTCCTTCTGGTCCCCCTTCTGTTCGTTTAACAGCTGCGAAACGGTGGGCTACTTTGTCACAATCATCTTTCTCCTCACTATCGGAACTCCTTGAGGCCCATTCATGCATTATTCAACTTTTATCTCTCATTTCTGGCTTCACGAATACTGTACAACGTCGTCATGAAATGCTTGTTGATGCCTCGCAATTACCTCTTGCTGCTTCTGCTGCAGCCCTTTCCCTTCAACACCCTGACAACGCATTAGAATGGCTTGTTGAAGGTCGGCGCATTGTTTGGACCCAAATTAACTGGCTTCGCACTCCTCTTGATGAGCTCCGTTCCCATGACGCAGCCCTTTCCGAACGCCTCACTAATCTTTCAAGAGGGTTAAAAAATGCAGAGTTACGTACGGATTCATGCAGAAAACAAACAGGACTTTCGATGAATCATAGAACTTCCTTGGAGGACGAGGCCAGGATATATATCAAGTTTGCAAAGGATTGGGAGATGTTACTGGAAATGATTAGAAGTATCCCTCGATTTAAAGACTTCCTTCGACCAAGAAAGTCTGCCAATATCATGAGTAGCCTTCCCGAAGACGGTACCATCGTCATTATCAACATTCACACTGCTCGCTGTGACGCGCTTGCTCTCGTGACTGGTGCTGACCACCCATTACATATTCCGTTGCCTAATTTTTCGCATCAAGAAGCCGAGCGTCTTGCTAACGGCTTGCAAAGTTACCTTTCTTTTGGTGTTCGATCACGGCTTTGCATGCATTTAGACAAAAATGACCCTTCCTGCTCTGATACCAATGTCGACTTTCAAGCGGTCCTCAAAGCCTTGTGGTCTGATGTTGTTAGTCCAATCTTGGGTGCTCTTTCCTTCTCCGTATGTTGGCCCTCCTCTTTTCGACCATGATTTGGACTGAATAACTTATCCAGGTACCTGATTCTGATGCAAAGCTACCTCGCATATGGTGGTGCCCAACCGGCCCTCTTGCGTTTCTTCCCATCCATGCAGCAGGCATCTACGAGCAGGGCAAAGGCATTCCTGGCAAGTACTTGTCGGAATTTGCTGTGTCATCATATATTCCGACCTTAAATGTCCATGATGTATCCAACTCTGTCAAGAATTGTCATGATGCCCCTGCTGGACTGTTGATGGTCAGCCAACGTAATACACCCAGCATGGGGGAAATCCCATTTGCGAGGGATGAAGTCAAAGAAATCACAAAGGAACTTGGAGTGCGAAGAATCCCCTCGTGTACGTTGGACGATGGCAATGCCACGGTCGATCATGTTTTAAAATCAATGGAGAAATTTTCTTGTATCCACTTGGCATGCCACATATCTCAGCATGCGGATGCTCTGCTCAAGAGCTCAATCCACCTCCATGACGGCCCACTCGAGCTCTCCGAGATCATGAAGAAGAACCTTCGCAATGCCGAATTCGCATTCTTATCTCCATCTCAAACTAGCATGGGTGACACGAAGATTCCAGAGGAAGTGGTTCATCTTGCCTCAGGAATGCTCGCAGCTGGGTATCGGAGTGTTGTGGGGACGATGTGGTCTATCTCGGACGAGCACGGTTCAGATTTAGTCAAAATTTTCTACAAGAGCCTCCTGGACAACACAACCGATGAAGTACCAAGGATAGATGGCAGACGGGCAGCACGGGCCCTTCACGATGCAACAAAGCATCTTCGGGACAATGCTTCTAATTCTCCTCATTCTTTTCTTGCATGGGTACCTTATATTCACATGGGAATCTGATTTACATACTGGGTACAGAACAAATTTCGCACGGAAATCTGTAAGATACTAGAAATTAATGATCAAGGTATTGCGATCCTTTAATATCGCAACGTTGGCCCAAATGTGCATTTTGGATAGGACAACCTCAAAGGTTTTGAGGTTGACATAAAAATCGTTTCAATTCTACCCGGCTGCTGGGAGCAGACAATTCCGCATCCACACCGACAGTGTAAATATGCACGGGGTATGTGCGTCTAGGGCTTCTAATAGTAGCTGAGTGTGGGATGTTCTTAGCGTATGATGGGGGAAGGTCTGTGATATTCCAAGTAATGAGCAAGTTCGATCCATTTCAGTCTCTCACCAAGGATTAATTACATGCAGGTCTGTTGGTACCAATTCCTAACACGACGTGCCGTCGCCATTAGTCGAATCACGTACTGTAGGGATAGGTAGCAGTGCTAGGGTCTTTTCAAGTAGGGAAACAACGATTTCACTGCCTAGCGGCGTACCAGCATGGACTCATGGTACTGTCTAATCCAAGAGAACTTCAGTCCCGAGAGCAATAGGCAAAAGGCAACCAAAAGGACTGACTCGTATGAAATTGGCGCCGTCGCCTATGGTGGATCGCTGACGCGCTTTTCGGCCCGAAGCCGGCAGTCTGATCATGAGGTGGATGGTGAGTGCACCTGTGAATGACAATATCATATACTCCCGCACACTACAACAAGGACAAAGTCAAACATAGAAAACGAAAGAAAAAAACCCTACCAAGAATAGAACGCCAACCCTAATAAGAGTCAAGCATTAGGCATAGCGGTAGAGGATGATATCTGTTCGTTGAGAATTTACTTTCTATGATCCAGCTGTAATGACCAATGACCAAGAGAAGGGTGGAAAGCCGTGACTTCCTAGGGAGGCTCCCACCAAGCTGGCCAACAACCCATATGCCACCTCCAATGGCAGCAGTAGTTCATACTTCTTTCGAAGGAGGACTATCACGATGGGAAAAGTCCGCGGTCAATAGCCCCAGGCTCATCCGGAAGAGAGATTATTAGTGCACAGCGAATGGGGAGGATGTTAGAGTTTGGGCTTACATTGGTCCATAGGGACGAGGTTGGGGACGTGGTACAGTTGGAAGTCACTACTAGTGGGAGATGAGAATCTTCGTTCAAAACAAACAAATGGACGTTTCCAATTTCGTCTATGCTCCCAATTCAGGCTGTCACCACCACCTTAGCCACGTCTATGTCTCCCCTACGTCTCTTGTCCATAGGTACGCCCGTTTTCTGGTAGAAAATCTCCAATTCTGATGATGCAGAATTGAAGACGGTGGAGGTGTCAGAGGATTGTCGGCAATGTTTATCTTGAAAGAAATACTCTACCGCATCCAACACGTACAAAAGCTGGAAAAAATGCCTCGAGCTTGTGATGTTTTTCATCTTGCAGGTGGGACAGGCACTGGAGGGTACGCTAATCGTTGAATTTATGTGAGGGGTCCTGGATGCTCAGTTTCTGCGGTCTGATAGGATTATCGTGATAATGCTATTCCGCCTGCGGATGTCAATCGATGACGCGATCAGCGCTTTCGTGAACCTTTCAAACTCTGTCTTTTCTGAAAGAAATATATGGCCACGCCGTTCATCTCGGCTGGAAGACGGTATCGTCGGTATCATACAGAATGCAATCGAAGGACAAGCAAAAGAGTTGCGTATGATGGACGAAGGGGGGCCGAAATGGTCAGTGCCTTTACTTTATTTCCACCCAACTAACTCATCCCCTCAGTTTTGTCTGTGCTACTACGCTGCGAGACGCGTCTTCTCCAACTCTCTTTCGCTCATGGACACCCTCTGCGAACCCAACGTTCAATTGCACAATCGTCGAAGCCTGCAGAGCGACCACTGCTGATATGTCCATTTTCCCCCCTATTAAAATCGGTGAACCATCGCTCGAGGAAACCTTCATGGGCGGCAGCTTGCGATGGAACAACCCAGTCAATTTTGTTTTACGAGAAGCCAAGTCCGCTTTTCCGGATCTTACTACTTCTTGTGTTGTCTCTATTGGAGCCGGAACTAAATATGTAATCGGGACGAAAGGGCCAAACAACAGTAGTTTGATTCTTCAACAAATTGTGTCCGACTGCGAGTCCACATCAGAGGATACAGCGAATCTATTCTCGGACAAACCAGGGATTTATTTTCGCCTGAACGTGGAGCAGGGCTTGCAAGGGATCGGATTAACGCAATCAGAGGAGATACGGAATATTAAAACACATACTACGCAATACCTGAAGATTCTCAAGGTCAACCAAGAGGTGGACCGACTGGTCCAAAAATTGGCTGGACCTTTAGGTATGTTGCAACGGTATGAATCGTTCCATTGTACTCATGCACGCTGTAAAAGCTCCTCCTTCATCCACGCTTTCCGAAGCTGAAGACAGAGCATTCCAAAATTTGAAGAAGTCGATTGCTGTTAGTGCTTACTATGACTCGGAAGAGCGGTCCACGTCATCCGAATGTCTCCCTGGAACACGAGAACGCCAAATCCAAAGTCTGATGAATTGGGTTGAGGCAAATGAGAAAACAAGACCCCTTTTTGTAGTTCTTGGGTCTGCAGGATCTGGGAAATCCTCACTACTAGGAACGATTGCGCGAATATGTAAGGAAAAGAAGTATCTAGCCGCAAGTTTCTTCTTCTCTGGAAAGGACTCTGCACGAAATGCAGCAAAAAGCCTCATGAACACGATTTCGTACCAAATTGCTGAAGCTATCCCCGAACTTCGGCCCTATGTCGCCCGAAGTGTTGAGGACGAGCCTACGATTTTCTCCCGATCACTGGAATCGCAGACGCAGCAGCTTATTCTGGAACCCTTGAACCGCCTTCGATCAGGCTATCCTGGGTTTTCTTTTGATCTTCGTCCTCGTGTTGTGGTTATTGACGCGCTGGACGAATGCTTGGAACTCACTGACCAACTCCGTGTTATCACTGTGTTGGCCAAGGTACTGGCCCACGAATCCTTTCCCTTCCTCTGTTTACTATCCAGTCGTTACAATCTATCTATCCAGAAGAACTTGACAAAGAAACTCGCTCCTCGAATTTATGGACAGGTGGACTTGGGAAGGGAGAAGAATGATGAGAGAAAGGATATTCGGACTTATTTACAAGCAAACATTGATCGCATTCGGGATGGACATATCTTTGGGAGATGTATACCACAAGGGTGGCCTTCCAGATCTGATATAGGGGCCATAGTCGAAAAATCTGCCGGACAATTCATCTACGCCTCAACAGTTATCAGATACATCGAATCATCAGACCATAATCCTCGCGAACGGCTTCGAGACATTTTGGGCATTTCGACAACCAGATCAGGAGAAGATCTATTTGCTGAACTCGATGCACTTTATCGGGGTTTGATGTCCTCGGTCCAGAAGCTCGCATCCGCCCTCGAGATCTTGGGCATCGCATCAGTCAGATCAAGTTCAAAATTCTGGACGCCAGATACAATGGAACTCTCTTCCATTTTCGAAGGATACTTCCACTCGCTGGATGCCGACGTTGTGCTTGCCCCTTTGGCAGCCGTACTGAAATGTGAACGTGGCAAAATCACATTCCATCACCTATCCTTTGCCGAGTTCCTTACCAATTCCGCCCGGTCTGATGAGTACTTCGTTCACCCAACAAAATGGCAAAAGTGGATTGTGTCACGGCTTGTGCCAGATTTTTATAACCGCGAGTGTATGCCAATCACTTTACCTTTGAACGACTTGCTGATTATTCTCTGTTAGGGATATGGGCGAGTGATGTCTTACACCTGATTGAAAACGCAAAACCCAACACAGACTTGCATCAGGCAATCAACGACGGTCTCGCATCTGTTGCTCCTCATTTGAGGCGTCTTCCTTCTGGAGGTGACTTCAACATCTGGCCTTTTGTCACATTTTCATTCTTTCGGCAACTGCGATCCACAATCTCTGTTGCTGTGTGTTCTCATCTGCGGCTCATAATAAGTGCTGAGAACTGACTTTCTCTGTTTTTAGAAAATGGCCACCATTTTTGCTCAGCGAGGGGAGGACTTTCTTCCACTGCCCGTCCTGATAAATATTGCCTCTATGACCAACTTCAGCAACTCTTTCCTCTTGTTTGAGCTTTATCGAACATCCGCAGCGTTATATGAGGCAGGGTTCATAGAAGCCTCCCCTGGTTACCAACTCACTTCGCTCGTTTCGCTCTCGCTTCTCACAACATACCTGGCTGATTACTTGGAAAGTCAAAACCTTCTATTGGCAGACGACTATCTCTCCGCCTCACTACGTTGTTTGTTCTATTTAACGTCTCCCAACTGGTATGTCTGTTCTCATCGTCCTTCCACCAGTCACTGATTTTCCTCAGCAACATCCGGGCTTCCCTCAAGCAGCAGTCCAGCTCCCTCAGACCTCTCCTGCAAACCTTTGGCACTCTCGACTATCTCGAAAATACCTCCACCAATGTCGCACGTGGCGCCATAGAAGTCCTTCCTAAACTCCTTGCGTACACTCCCCCCGCCACCAACCTCCTTGCAGCTCTCAAGCAACCTTATGACAACGAGGTCTTATCAAGGAATCCTTCATCGTCCCGCAAGGCATTGTGCACCACACACGACTATCTTATGGTAGGTGCCACAGTATATGAATAATCATTGGACGATCGATGACTCACAGCCCTCAAATAGCAACATGATCCTGAATACCAACAAAGCGAATCCACGATCTTGGTCCATGGTGAAGCTGGAAGTGAAGAACCGCCAGATGATTTCGTGGTATTCTTGCATTGCCAAGGGAGTAAGCTTCCTTGGTGGGTTATGGTATGTTAATCGAATGCACCTGGCTATTATCTCTACTTATCCGCAATAGGACTACAGGTGTGACTGTTAAGGCAAACCCCTTAAATTGGAATTTGGATTTTAATTCAATATCGACACCATGGCTTCCCAACAATTCACATCCTTCCGAATCGCTGTGACAACCTAGGACTCCAGAACATTTGTCTTCAGAGTCCTCAGCTACAACCTGGACAAGATCGCCTCTACCAGATTTGGCGATGTCATCGCACTTTATTGCTCAGTTCTCAGCTTGGTTCTCAGGACCAAACTGTTGGCCTCTGTCCACAAACAACCATCTATTACGAACACATCGTGGCAAGATTTTGATTGACTTGTTACACGATCATACCATCGATGCGCATTGGGTACGAAATGGATCGGAATTCGGGAATCGGGGAAGGCTGTACGATCAACAAAAGTGTAAACTTTGGGTTGCTCCATCAATATACTGGGGAATGGCTTCCAAAATAAGGAGGCGGCGACCAAGTGTATTTCATGAAGAGTCGAAGTAGAAACTTGTAACAAGATCTGTACTACGGTCCAGGCTGTCAAGAGCGACGACTTCCTAGATCCAGCCGAACAAGCGCGAGTAGTGGTGTCTCAATATCGTCCTATCGTGTCCACTGCCCAGAGATGATTCTACACCGCTATTCTGCGATTATTCTGTTAACTTTTGTGCTGGTTTTTCTTTGAGCTGGTACCATGTGTAGTGGTGGAACGTGCCGCGCTACGCCACAACCTCCATCTAATTTCTCTTCCTCAGACTGAGGTACAATAGGTCTGACTCCTCCTCGTTCTGACTCGATTATTCCGACTTCTATCTGTTTCTCCATTCCCTTGTGACTAGATTACAATCCAAAGCAACACATTGGTGTTTTAACTGCTATGCACAATATCACTCGTAGGCCCTTCTAACTCCTGCAAATACCGCCTCAGCCTTGTCAGCGCCAAACCCTACAAATGCATCGTATCGAATCTAGGAACCGCAGAACCCGAGTTGCTCTTATTATGGGGGCTGACTAGCGCTGAATTTGAGCTCGATGCCTCTCCATACGGTGGCTGACACCAAAGTCCTGCAGGATATCACGGTTGCCGGATCCTTGATCCCTTCCTCTCAATCGCGCCTGTGAAAGTTATTCACTAATGGGCGCTTACCACCAACGACGTTCGTTTATCCTCATTACGATCCTATCTTTCATTCCTTTCATACAGCAAGTCGTCGGACAACAAAATCTCACCAACACCTCTACCGGTACATTCACAGGACTCGGAAATACCCCAACCTCGTCAGTTCCCTCTCCGTCCCTGCCTTCCTCATCTCTATTAGTGCCCGCCACCTTCCCGTTTCCCCTACCCTCCGGTGTTCCTCTCACCGCATCGGGGAAGCCCGTCGCTTGCTCCCCAAAAAATACCAAGCTCAATCCGTCAACCCACAAACTCATTTCAGAATGTACCACCCAAGCCTTCTGCCTCGCTCCTCCCGGCTCTCCACGCAACGCCACTGGAGTCGGTATCTGTGCCCCTAGGCTCTGCAGAAGAGATCAGTACCCGTATGGGTACGCTCGATTTGGCGGGACGACGAATGCTTCCCAACAGGTGCCGAGGGTGAGGGTGAAAGGGAAGATGATACAGGTAGGTGATGACGACCCAATCCTCCAAAACAAGTTGCCGCCCATGTGTCTCAGCGACAGTTTTTGTCCTGATAACGGAAGCGGGTGCAGACGTAAAGTCGATTCGG
>Ga0307508_10005711_pt1 | contig 11779 bp, 21 predicted proteins | sample 9_EM_MG_FD_203089 | JGI IMG/M metagenome (GOLD analysis project Ga0307508, IMG submission 203089) | Populus trichocarpa ectomycorrhiza microbial communities from riparian zone in the Pacific Northwest, United States - 9_EM | ecosystem: Host-associated > Plants > Roots > Unclassified | place...
ACCGCTCATCGGCAACAATGGTGCAAACGTGGTAGAGGTATTTGAGATTTCTGTTTTCGGAAGGGATTAGCATTGTCCACCCAATCATACATGGAGCCGAGGAGATGCGCGCGCCCAAGCCGACAGGACAAAGCGCCCGTTTCGATCGATAAACAAGGTTGTATATGAGATCATCGTAGTTCCATCCGCAAAAAGGGAGAGCTGTCAGTTTCTTCATAGGCCTAGAACCAACGGTCCACGCCCAGCGTTCTGGACGTGTCAACGTACTCAGGGAATAAATGTCGCGACACGAGCAACTCTTGGTGAAGCCGTAAAACCAATTCGGGCACAAAAATCTCTCGAATCCTTCTGGTTTCCGCCTTGCGGCGTTCGTCTGTGAACCGAACATCAATCAGCCGTGCGCTTGGTGAAACACGCCCTATAAGCTAACCCACCATATTCGGTCTCTTCAAGAGGCTGAAGCCAACCAGAAGTGAATAGATTGTGACACGCTTCCCGAACACCCACAAGAATGTGCTAAACCACCAATGTTAACGATTGTCTCATTTCTCATCCGCCGATTCATGACCGCCGAAAGCGTCCATTGAAACGGACACGGAATACTCACGCCGTAGTGTTTTCGCCACTCGACTGTTTGCAGTTTCTGACCAGAATCTGGCTCCGAGCCGCGCACAGCATGGAGCGCAGTAAATCCATCCCAAACCTCGAAGAAGTTCCGGAAATGGATCAACTCAGGGCCTTCAACAGCATAGTTTACCGCCTCGCTTGTGACCTCAGGAGGTATCGTCAACAATAATTCGCGGGCTGCGGGTATGCGGGCAAAACCTGCGCCCGTTGTGAAAGGGAACGCCGCCATGCGATAAGACGTACGATTTCATTAAGATAAGCGGAAACCCAACATACCAAGGAGATAACGCATAAGAGCATTCGCTTGCCGCAACGCGGCCTCGTAGTTTTTGGGATGAAACGTGAGCCATTCAACTGATCGTAATAACACACGCTCAGCTGGCGAGATTTGCATATCGATATCTTCAAGCGATGGAAGTTCTTTGGTGTACGGCGGGAGTTTCTAGGCATCGGCGTGATTGCATCACAGCCGCGGTCGTCAATGAGGAGCCACGACAATGCGGTTTGGAACACACCTTCAATTCTTCACGAGCAGTGAGGCTGGCAGTCGAGAAGGCGACAGCTTCCACGTCTAGGCCATGGTCACGAGCACGATTGAGCGCAATCAATCGCTCGTGACGAGATGTATCAGCACTGAGCCCTATGAAATTGGTCAATCCCGTAATTAAGGTGGGCAAGCAACAGGTCAACAAGGCAACCGGAAAATCCGCAGAATGGGTGTGAACGTACTGGATAGGAAAGTGGCATATCTTTGAATTGCATTCTCGCCCAGGGCCCCGACATATAGTGCCACAAGATCTCCTCGGTCTTGTTCCTGGCGAAAGTCACGGGATAACCGATTTGCGCAAAGGGTCACGCGCACCCATCAGATCTGGCCCCAACTTGGAAATATGACCCATAACACCTACTTCAAGGAGCGATATGTATGCCTGCAAGATGGTGTTAGCAGCGTCGAGAGGAACGCCCTGCCGGATTTGCCGCAGGTATAGGCAGAAATGGGCGAAGAAGCGTAATTGCTGCATGTGTTCACTGGATCACGCTGCGTTAGCACTGGCGGGTTTCTCAGGACCAACGGATATCTTCTCGCACTTGGGCTGCGGATTCGGATTATTTGCCAATGTTTGAAGGTGGTCTGCAAATGATTCGAACATCTCGTCCGTCCGATCAAGAATGATGTGATATTGCGCCCAATGGAAGCGGTCTGTAAAGTCAAACCTGCGACAAGCGCCAACAAAATCAGAAAAAGGTTACGAGGCAGCGGCCATTGCTAAAGACGAGCCTCGAGTTCACTTTGACCGTCTCCAGCTCTTTGAGCACGTTCTCGATCTGCTCCTCAAATACGTCTTCATCGTGCTCTTCGTTCGTCTCGACGTCTGCGTCTGCTGAATCCCCCAGCACGACGGGACGGGCGCCTGTTGTATTCCAAAAACCCCCAAAACGGTCCAAAAGTAAGTCGATGCGGTCTTCAAATAAGGCACAAACTCGTGCCCAAAGATGATCTTCCCATGTTCGCAAGCCCAGAGTAAGTGTAGGGAGAGTTATAGAGGAGGGTGCAAGGGAGGCGAAGAGCAAGCGTGCGGAGGTGGAGAGGGTTGTCTAGTGGTTTGTTAATTCCTTAATGGCAGTGTCTTTGGAGCAAAACGTCCTAGTTGGCTTACATTGGCTGCGCTGACTTGGCATGCTTTTCGCCACAACCTTCGGCGAGGGTTTCCATAGAATGAACTGGGTTTAGTGCCATTGTCCTCATCCATGGCATCGTTCTCTTTCTCGGGGTTGTCGGCTTTGACGAGTGGCACAATGAGTGAGAAGGTTAAGAGAGTACACACACGGGACTCACCTAGCTGATCCCAACAGAATGCTTTTGCTCCACGGAGCGCTGCACCTCTCCATGTCTGGTCTACAGCATCGCATACCTGTATAGCTTGATCGAGCTCTCCCGCACGAACATGATGGAAAAGTGATTGAGAAAGGCTTTTCTCGAATTCCTGTAACAAAAAAAAACATCCGGGAGCAGCTCGTATATGGTCTAGGGAAAGCACGGACGCTATCTTTGGGCTCCAGCACCGCAGGGATACTAGCCCGTGCACTTCTAGTAACAACGTCAGGGTCTAGTTCCTTGACGATGTTGTTGATAGAAGACTTCGTTCCCCCCGCCCCACGTATCCGGGTAGATGTAGAAGATGTTGACCGTATCTGATGCACTAGTTCTAGTTTTGTGTGGCGCCAATACCCGCGCCGCGGATTCGGCGCGTTTGGGGCGGGCGCGGTGTGTTGGAGCCAGTTTCGCACGAGCTACGGGTATGTGTTGGTAGGATGAGTTGACATTTAGAAAAAAACAAGAAAATGGATGCTTACAAGCAGCTCATTAAGCAACGGCGAGCACTCTAACGCTTGGTGAACGAGTAGATTTTCTGGAGTGTATGGGTTATTCTGGACGAGAGTCACAGGCGAAGGACCGTCGAAGTCGGGCGAAGCGCGATCTCTAGACGCAATCAAAACCAGGACAGCACTCCAAATTAACAAAACATTCAAAACAATTCATGGCGCATAATCACAAGTATAGATCTGCTATCAAATCCCAAGTGTTCTGCTCTAGCCGCCAGGAAGCGACAGCGTCCGTGGGGCTCAGCTGGGGCTCGCCCAATTCGTCAAGACGATCTCTGCAAACTTGACGGAATCGCGCCGCAAGACCTGAGCTTGAATCGAGAATAGGAGAATCGTCTGTGACAGGTTGGGTGTCGTCGTGCTTTGAAGGGAAGAGTTGCAGAGCTTGAGCAAACAAGGTCTCTGCCGCTGAAAGTGCGCTTCTGTTTTGCGCACTGCTCGACATAGCCAGGGCCAGGCTTATGCGATAGTAATATGCGTCAACGCTTCGCAACCTCCCCAAAGCGCGAGCAGGGTGGCGTCCGAAACAAACAGACCACGCACTTGACGGCATTTCCCTCTTCTTAGTCGATTTGACTCTACGATGTTTGAAGCTAAGCTAACTCAAGCTGCTGTACTCAAGAAGTTGCTTGATGGTGTGTCCTGAGCCACGTCTGCAGTCATATTCTTCCCTTCATGCTGACAGCAAACCGCAAATATCGTTGATTTATCTGCTACCTACGCGTCGCGCGACAGCTGCCAAGGTGCGCGTTTCTCCGGCCGCTTCAGCGTGGCACGTTGACCTAGTGTCTGTTTATTTAGGATCTCGTCACCGACGCGAATTTTGAGTGTAATGAGGAGGGCTTGGTGCGTTCCTTAGATTTGGCGTCACCATTCACGCCCGACGCGTTCTGAACGCGTGCATGAGTGCCATAAGACTGACGAACCGATTATATGAATCAAATTGTATAGAATATGCAAGCAATGGATAACTCGCATGTAGCATTAATAGCCGTCAAGCTAGAGAAAGACGGCTTTAAAAGCTACCGCTGCGACCATCCTATGCCACTCGGCGTCAACCTCACCTCACTCACCAAGGTCCTCAAATGCTCAAAGGATGACGATCTTGTTACACTCAGAGCAGAAGACAACGCCGATGTTCTCAGTCTCAAGTTCGAGGCGAAGAGTATGTGGCCCTTTCATCTCTGGTCACCAAGCACGCATTTGACCTGACACGCCCTTGTTTTCGTTGTCACTCTGTACATCCCATCTCCAAACGCCTACTCAATTGTGTTCCGCTTGTGATTCAGATACCGATCGCGTCGCCGAGTACGACATGAAGCTGATGGACATCGACCAGGACACTCTGGGCATTCCAGACACTGAGTATGACTCGAAAGTGTACATGCCGTCGCAGGAATTTGCACGCATTTGCCGCGAACTTGCGTCCCTGGGTGAAAGTGTTCGTATCGAGGTGACGAAAGAGGGCATTCGCTTCGCGAGCGAGGGAGATATTGCCAATGGCAGTGTCCTCCTCAAACCCACAGAGGGGGCGGGGAGATATGCCAAGAAAACGTCGAACGGTGTCAAAAAAGAACCCACTGTCAAGAAAGAGAAGACGGACGACGACGAGGAGATGGAGGAAGACGATGCCGGTGCCGTCGAAGAAGCCGAGCAAGAGGAGCAGGGGGAGGACGGGGACGAGGAACAGCCCGCACCGAAGAAGAAGAAGAAGAAGCAAGTCGTCGTCGACGATGACGAGGAGGATGCAGTGCCCGAAGACGAGCCGGAGGACGAAGAGGAACCTTCTTCCAAGAAGCGCAAACGGAAGCCTACCGACGGTGCCAGCTCGTCAAAGAAGGCAAAGCGGGGGAAGAAGTCTGCCGGTTCCGACGGTGAAGAAGATGAGGACGCTAATTCGGTGTCGATCAGCGTGACGCAGGCTGTCAGCCTCAGTTTTTCGCTGAAGTACCTCATCAACTTTGCAAAAGCTGCTGGCTTGACTTCGCACGTAGAGCTTATGATGAGCACCGACGTTCCACTACTGGTAAGCCAGATCCCTTCACCGACTGCAACCCCGAGGTGACCGACTACGTTTAGTGCTTGTTCAAATTTGAACAAGGATCTATACAATATTATTTGGCACCGAAGATTGGAGACGAATAAGCTTAACGCATCTGCCCTACCCCATATACTTCTGAAAAGGATGGCAACAATTTGTTTCGTCGTCACCTCCGTCCTGTCTTAATTTGCTAACTTGTTCGTGTATTGTAATATTAAGTTCGATCATCATCCAATCTAGTATAGGGAGATCTGGTGCGGCTGGCTGCTGGCATACTGTTGCTTCCCTCCAAGCATGTTGCTACTGTACTGGCTCTGATTCAACATGTCGCTCACAATTGACGGATTCAATTCTGAGCTATCACTCTAACCGTCCAACTGGTTCCGGGTGCATCACGAGAACGGGCAAAGAAAGCATTTCAAGGTATTCGGATAAAAACAAGTTTGCTACAAATACAACAGCGTATTGGGCCAGGCGTATCAGCAGTGTCAAAAGGACCGCGCGGCGGTGACGTAAATTAGTGCACACGTTTGCAGCGAGAAAAGAATATCCCATGTGGCAAGATAAAGCGCAAAGACTCAGGCAAACGAGACGGGCTGGGGTATACTGGACAAAGTTTAGCTGTTAAAATTCACTACTCTCTGGATAGCATTTATGAGATCGCCTCGCTTGAGTGGCTCTGTGAGTAGCACGATCGTTTCAGTGACATGACGGTAAAGAAACGAATGCCAGTCACGTACTGGTGATATGATCATCCATGCCAGCTCTCAGACAACGTTCACGGTCACCAATCACTGCCAATGATGATTCAGAACAACAAGCCCATGCAGAGAATAAAGGGGGACGCGTACTGGCATGCGCAGTTAACGCAACGATCGGTGTTCGTTTACATCTAGTCTCGCGCTCCCAAGCGCGAATGACCTCCGTGGCCTCCATGCCACCCATTAACGGCATAGACACGTCCATCTAGGAATTAGGTTTTAACAAGATGAGGTTTCCGGCATGCTGCCATAGCGCACCAGGATCACGTCGTATCGTGTGCTTGACGCTACGTTCTTTTTGACGTAGTTCACCGCCTCGTGACCGTTATTTGCGATCTCCACAAAGTGCCCGTACCGCTCGAGCATCTTTGTCGCAACTCTTTGGTTGACCACATTGTCCTCGGCAAGGAGGATTCGATATACGACATCAGGCGCTGTCTGATCAGGCTGTATGATGTTAGACTCGAGAGCGGTTATGATAGCAGTCGCCAGGTCGGGCTCGTTAATGGGCGAAGTGATAGCCGCACTTATGCTGTTGTCGAGACACCATTTCACTGGAAGCAAATTCTGAGTCAGAAGTCTAAGAATAACATAAAAGCTGTGGCGCACGTGGCAGAACTGGCATGAGGTTCTGTGCCAGGGAAGTGAGCAACCCCGCGCCTTGACCGAGCGATAAGCACATACCGGAGTCATGAGCACGATAGGAACGTAACGCAAGTGATCCAATTCCCGCAACCTCTTCACCTGTGGATCGCAGAACCGTCAAGAAATCCAGGTTGTGCATGGAAATCAAGTGAAAGGAGCTTACTGCCTCAATAGAATCGACAATGATGGCTTCCACGTTGGGCACCACGCTCTTGTCGTTGACTTCCTCCACGTATTTGAAGACTGCTGGAACCATGCCAAGGCCCTTGATCGTTCTCAGATCTTGGGGCGCCACACCGTGGCCGACGCATAATATGGTGCGCCCGATGAACGGCTTCATTCGGTCATGAAGCATGAGCGAGCTGATATCCCTATTGATGCGCGTTTTAACCGTGAACATGAATTGACTGCCTTCGTTGACAGCGCTCTCCACCCAAATTTCGCCGTCCATGAGGTTGACGAGGCGCTTGGAAATTGACAGTCCGAGACCTGTACCACCATATTCCTACAGAGCAACGTCAACCATAATCCGGCCTGGACGAAATAACTCACACGGGTAGTCGATCCGTCAGCCTGACAGAAGGTATCAAAGATCATGATCAGTTTATCTTTGGGGATGCCTATGCCAGTATCGGACACCGTGAATTTGAGGAAAAGGCCATCTTCGTCGATGTCCTCCAATGTGGCCCTGAATGACACTCTTCCTCGCGGCGGGGGTGGCTGACCTTCCACTTTCTCAGGTTTGGGTGTGAACTTGATGGCATTGCCAACGAGATTGGTTATGACTTGGCGCAAACGAAGAGCGTCGCCAATCAGTTGATCCGGAACGCGGGATTCGACTTCGTAGGTCAGATCGATTTCATTCTGCGTTGCGCGGACGACTAGACTCTTGAGCATTCCGAATATCGTCGTTCTAAGCGAGAAGGCAACTTGTTCGACTGTCATCCGTCCAGCTTCAACTATAAAGTATCGATGGGTTTAAGACATATTTGATGAGCCTGCCCTTCACGTACTCTTAGATATGTCGAGAATATCGTCAATGATAAGCAGTAGAGAACGTGCTAGACTGTTCACTAGAAGTAGGTTCTCTTTCTGAGCGCGAGTAAGCTCTGTCTCCAGCGTGAGATCGGTCATGCCGATAATGCCGTTCATCGGAGTCCTTTGAATGCCGGCTTTAGGGATGCGAGTCAGGGGTATAGGAAGGGAAACACACCTGATTTCGTGAGACATGTTAGCGAGGAATTCCGACTTGCTCCGATTTGCTAGCTCTGCTGCCTCGCGGGCTTGCATGTTCTTCTGAATGCTGTCCCGCAGAGTGAACACAAGCTGATTAATTTGGTTCTTCAGGGAGCCCATTTCACCGCTCGCTTCTACGGTGATGAATTTGGAGTAGTCACCACCAGTTACAGCAGCGGAAATCTCTCCGAAGCCGCGGACTTGTGAAGTCAGATTCGCGGCCATGACATTCACGGACGAGCTGTGTGGGAAGCGTCAGGAGAACTGAGAGGGATCTGTGTGATGAACGCGTACGTGATATCTAGCCATGTGCCCTGCAGCTTGTCTGTGTCGGCCTGGCCACCGAGTTTTCCATCAGTGCCAACTTCCTTAGCCACACGCATAACGCCTCGAGCAAAGCTGTCGAGATCATCAATCATGCTGTTGATCGTCGTCACAAGCTGTAGAATCTCCCCGGAGACTTGCACGCCGACGATCTTCTGCGTCAAGTCGCCACGTGCCACAGCACTCTGGAGAGTGGAAATTACTAGGCTCAGTGATGGCGCAAAACAAAACCCAGGTCTTACGCACCGTTGCCGAGGAAATCGTTCGGACTTGTGATGTGAGCTACACGACCCATCACACATGTTAGGCGAAGCGTCAAATGTTGGAAGGGCAACAAAGAACGCACATTCATGGCCATAGTATTGACGTTATCTGTGAGATCCTTCCATGTACCAGCGACGCCTTGCACCGCCGCTTGGCCACCGAGTTTCCCTTCAGTGCCAACTTCACGCGCCACTCTACCAAATATCGGATTGTGAGCGAACAGACAGTATTCCATACAGCTGTATCAACGTACCGTGTCACTTCAGCTGCAAAGACGCTCAGACTGCGGGTCATTTCATTCACAGTCATCTTCAAATCAAGGATTTCGCCTCGGACATCGACAGTAATCTGCTTTGTGAGATCTCCCCTCGCGACAGCCGTGGTGACTGCTGCGATCTCTCGTACTTGCGTAGTCAGATTGCTTGCCATGATGTTCACCTAAACGCGAGGCAGAATCAAGTTAAACCTGATTCGCAGTGGACAATTGGCAGAGAGCACGCACATTATCCGCAAGCGTCTTCCACATGCCTGAGAGGTTGGGGACGATAGCCTGGCCACCCAGCACGCCCTCCGTGCCGACTTCTTGGCTGATGCGCGATACTTCACGAGCAAGATGTTCCAGCATTGTGACCATGGAGTTGACAGTGACCTTGAGCTCCAGGATTTCTCCCTGAGCTTCGACTTCAATGAAAGTATCCAAATTCCCTGCGGCCACTGCCTTGGTCACAGCCGAAATAGACCGCACTTGAGCTGTAAGATTGGCCGCCATTTTCTGCGAAGGCGGAATATGGTGAACTGAGGGTTAGGGAGAGGGTTGGAAAGCGTACGTTGACATTTCTGGTGAGTTCGTCCCAAGTCCCTTGAACACCGTCGACAACGGCCTGGCCGCCCAGGATACCTTTCGTTCCGACTGAATACAATACGCACGTTAATCCTCTCCCATAACAGCAGCTACGAGCTTCAACAAACCTTCTTGAGCGACGCGGGTGACTTCGGATGCAAACTTGCTTAGTTGTCTAATCATTCGGTTTACCTTTGGAATTAGCATTGCAAGAATCAACGTCATGGCACAGTGTGATTTTTGAGACAATGCCTACAGTGTTTTTCAGCGTTTCCATTTCACCAGCAACTTCTATGTCGACCATTTGAGTTAAATCACCCTGCAGAAACGGTAAGCGCAACATCAAGAGGAGGGCGCCTGCTGATATATACCTGAGCGACAGCGGTTGTGACATGCGCAATTGATCGCACTTGAAGTGTAAGATTTCGACACATCCGGTTGACCTGTGGGTGATCTTGTCAACTGATCACCGACAAACGGCAGTTCACGCCAGCATACATTCACGGTAAGCTCGTGCCACACGCCTTCGACGCCTTCAACAACAGCAACACCTCCAAGTTTGCCTTCCGTTCCAACCTCCAGGGAGACACGAGTCACCTCGGATGCGAATTGCCGCAATTGCACCACCTACTTGTCAAGGTGGACATAAGTCGATGGAAGTTCGATCATGGGGAGATTTTCCTGACCATGTTATTCACTGTTGTCTTTAATTCTAGGATTTCTCCTTGTGCCTCAACAACAATTTCCCGGCTGAGATCGCCGCGAGCTACCGCCATCGTGACCTCTGCGATACTGCGGACTTGGATAGTTAAGTTTTCCGCCAGTTTGTTCACAGTTGCCGTCAGCTCTTGCCAGGTGCCTTCGACGTCGGCGACTACTGCCTGCCCACCCAACTTTCCTTGGGTGCCGACTTCCAGCGACACTCGTGTCACTTCCAATGCAAATTGGCCAAGGCGTTCCACCATGGTATTAATGACATCTTTGAGCTGAACCATGACTACGCCTTGTACTGCAACAGTGACCTTCTGGGACAGATCTCCCGCAGCAACGGCTCGGCAGACACGGGCAACATCCTGGACCTGAGCCTTTAGAAGCTGGAGTTCCTCCACGGCGCTCATACCAGACTCTGCAGATATGGGCACGCCTTGATCATCGAAAGTTCGGTAACTATTGGGCAGGGCGTTAGGTCTTCCGCAAGTTGGACACATAATGAACGAATGAGGAAGGAGAGCGCTAGTGCTGTTATGCCTTCCAGTCGCATAGTCGCCCTCGGGATCCTCCAAACGAGCATCGGGGCGGTCTTCTGGATAGTCCGTGTACGTGCCGCTCGAACTGCTGAGGGGAGCGCCATGCGGAAATCCCGAGTTGACGTCGTCAGTATCCATCGGACTGAGTCGGTCAAGCAACCCTGGACCGGGAATTATCCCATCGTCGTTTTCATGATAGGCTGAGACGGTGACATTGTCAGGGTTGCTCAAATGGTCATGACGCAAACGTTTCGATGGGTGATCCTCCAATGTTCCATTGGTGGCAGGCGGAACGAGGAAGTGACTGTTCCTAAATGCTGCCGAGCTCCTGACGGCGCCGCGAAATGAATGCTCCGCATGGATAGCACGACGACCCAGCGCATGAATGCCATGCTCAATAGCCTCGATCAACCAGTCAGTCGGACCTGTATAGGCAGGTGGAAGAGTTTCCGGAGGACTTTCATAGGTCGAAAGGAGAGTGATTAAATGACTAAAGAATGGATGTTGCGGGGGCTCGCTCGAGCCCGTCATTGTGAAATGCGATCGTTTGCGAGACAGCTTGACTGATTGTAGGCGAGGGTGCCAGTGCCGCCCCCGTTCGATGGAGTGTTTAGCACCAAAGACAGCCTCGAGTGATGGAGTTGACCGTGTGCAATTCGTGGAATTCTGTGAGGCGGCGAGGTCAACGAAAAAGCTCGTGGGTGGAATGGCGGGCTAATAGAATTGCACCTCAAGCGCCGCGTCCAAATATATCCAATTGCGCCGCCGCAGGGAATAAATATCGCACGCGGCGCACTCCTGGGGAATCGCTTTGCTGTGCTCAGGGCGTTAGTATTGGAAGCGTTGGGACTTATCTGGGCGTTTCAGCCACGTTGCTTGCTTCTGCGGTGGGTTTGGGTGTGTGCATCTTGCTGTCCCCTCTCAGCGGGCTGATCTTAATGTTAGTTTATTTGACCGCTCTTTGTGACGTCAAGAAATGCACTGGGTCGTTCCAACTCGTACTAGGCGATACTTTCCAGCACAGCGCCTGCCCGAGGAGCTCTTGCTTCACATCTTTAATGTAGGCATTGCTCAACACTCATTCAGGTCTACGCTGCGTTTTCTAGGTAATCTCAACGCGCTCAATACTTGAGCGAGTTAATCATGTTTCTTTGTCAAAGTCACCGTTAGCACCACTTGCAGTCGTTGGCGTAAACTTGCTGTGGAAACTCGTGGACTTTGGGGCAACATCACATTTGAACAGGTGGCCGCGAGTCAACGCTGCAAGAAAAACAGCCTCGACATCCTCCGATTATTCTTGGAACGTTCGCGAGATGCACCAATTAACCTCACCATAACATGCGATGACTCTGTCGACATCGCGGACTTACAGGGAGCGCTGTTCACGCACTGGCGTCGTGTTCGAACG
>Ga0307508_10005713_pt1 | contig 11778 bp, 7 predicted proteins | sample 9_EM_MG_FD_203089 | JGI IMG/M metagenome (GOLD analysis project Ga0307508, IMG submission 203089) | Populus trichocarpa ectomycorrhiza microbial communities from riparian zone in the Pacific Northwest, United States - 9_EM | ecosystem: Host-associated > Plants > Roots > Unclassified | place...
CACCGGCTCTCCCCTTCGCGGCAGTAGAGCAGCACGGCGGTGCGGACCGGCGAGCGGCGCCGCAGATCATGCGGGATCACCCGGCGCAGCTGGGCCAGGAGCGCGTTGCGGAACTCCCATCCGTCGGGTGCGGCGGAGCCGTGTCGCCTGAATGAGGCGCTCGCCGTGAGGCGTTCCTCCGGATCGAGGACCGCGACGACGGCCGTCGAGGGAGTCGGCAGATGGCGGCCGTGCATCCCGAGGACGACCTCGCGTGGACTGCGCAGCAGCGGAATGCCCGCGGCGGCCCATTCAGAGGGTTCGAGCATCCGGCCCAGCCGGACAGCGGGGTCGGTGGACGGTGGCGGAGCGAAGCCGAAGGTCACGGTCCTCCCTTCGTCTGCGCGCCCATGGTCCGTGCGAGGGTCGGGCGCGGGCGCACACCACGACACGGCCCCGCCAGGACCACGAGAGGCCGGCGCGGGGAGCTTCTGACAATTCTCGCGGGAAGCGCTCGCATGCGGCAATGAGCAGTTGGCACACCTGGCCGGTTTGCGGCTATGTGCCTCCTATATTCCTCACCCCCAGCGAGCCGCCGACCGACTCAGCCCTGCACGGCGAGGACCAGCGGAAACACCGCGGCCGCACCGGCCCGGCGAAGCAGCCGGGCCGCGACGGCCAGCGTCCAGCCGGTGTCCGCCAGATCATCGACGAGCAGCACCGGGCCACCGGCCTCGGCCACGGCCGCCGCCAGCGCGGGCGGCACGGTCAGCGCCCCGTGCAGTGCCCGCAGCCGCTGCGCGCTGTTGGTGCGCGGCACGCGGGTGTCCACCTCGGCGCCCTGGTAGGAGACGGTGCCCAGCAGCGGCATCCGGCCGATGGCGGCGATCCGCTCGCCGAGGCTCTGGATGAGCTGAGGCCGGGTGTGCGAGGCGACCGTGATCACACCCACCGGGCGGGCCGGTGCGTCCGGGGCGCCCGACGACCATCCGCCGGGGCCCTTGGCCCAGTCCGCGAGCACGGTCACCACCGCGCTCGCCACATCGTCGGGAACCGGGGTGTCCGGCGCCTGCGCGGCGAGCAGCGGCCGCAGCCGATTGCCCCAGCCGATGTCGGAGAGGCGGCCGAGCGCCCGGCCAGCCGCGGCCTGTTCGCCCGCCGGAATACGCCCCTTGAGGTCGACGCCGACCGCGGGCAGCCCGGTCGGCCACATGCGGCGCGGCTCCACCTCCACACCGGGCCGCCCCAGCTCGCCGCGCGCCGCGTCGAGGGAGGCGTCGGACACCTCGGTGGTGAAGCGGGCCCCCGCGCAGTTGTCACAGCGACCGCAGGGCGCCGCCTTCTCGTCGTCCAGCTGCTGCCGCAGAAACTCCATCCGGCACGCGGCCGCCGAGGCGTAGTCGCGCATCGCCTGCTGCTCCGCCTCACGCTGCCGTGCCACCCAGGCGTACCGCTCGGCGTCGTAGGTCCAGGGCCGGCCGGTGGCCGTCCAGCCGCCGCGCACCCGCCGCACCGCCCCGTCCACGTCGAGCACCTTGAGCATCGTCTCCAGACGCGACCGCCGCAGCTCGACCTGCGGCTCCAGCGCGGGCAGGGACACCGGCCGGTCCGCCGCCGCCAGGACGTCGAGGGTGCGGCGCACCTGCTCCTCGGGCGGGAAGGCGAGCGAGGCGAAATAGCGCCAGATCGCCTCGTCCTCGCGGCCCGGTAGCAGCAGCACCTCGGCGTGCTCCACACCGCGCCCGGCACGGCCGACCTGCTGGTAGTAGGCGATGGGGGAGGAGGGCGAACCGAGGTGCACCACGAAGCCGAGGTCCGGCTTGTCGAAGCCCATACCCAGCGCCGAGGTGGCGACCAGCGCCTTCACCCGGTTCGCCAGGAGGTCCTCCTCGGCCTGCTGGCGGTCCGCGTTCTCCGTCTTGCCGGTGTAGGAGGCGACGGTGTGGCCGCGCTGCCGCAGAAACGCGGTCACCTCCTCGGCCGCGGCGACGGTGAGGGTGTAGACGATCCCGGAGCCCGGCAGCTCATGGAGGTGGTCGGCGAGCCAGGCGAGCCGGTGCGCGGCGTCCGGCAGCCGGAGCACGCCCAGGCTCAGGCTCTCCCGGTCCAGCGGACCGCGCAGCACCAGCGCCCGCGCGCTCCCCTCGTCGTCGCCCGGCCTCTCGCGCCCGCCTGTGCCCAGCTGCTCGGCCACATCCGCCGTCACCCGGGCGTTGGCCGTCGCCGTCGTGGCCAGCACGGGCACGCCCTGGGGCAGGTCGGCCAGCATGGTGCGCAGCCTGCGGTAATCGGGCCGGAAGTCATGACCCCAGTCGGAGATGCAGTGTGCCTCGTCGACCACCAGCAGCCCGGTGGCGGCGGCGAGCCGGGGCAGCACCTGATCGCGGAAATCGGGGTTGTTGAGCCGCTCCGGGCTCACCAGCAACACATCCACCTCACCCGCGGCCACCTCCGCTTGGATGGTGTCCCACTCCTCGGCGTTCGCCGAGTTGATGGTGCGGGCCTTGATACCGGCCCGCGCCGCGGCGTCGACCTGGTTGCGCATCAGTGCCAGCAGCGGGGAGACGATCACGGTCGGGCCGCTGCCGCGCTCGCGCAGCAGCGCGGTCGCGACGAAGTACACGGCGGACTTGCCCCAGCCGGTGCGCTGCACGACCAGCGCCCGGCGGCGGTCGGCGACCAGCGCCTCGATGGCCCGCCATTGATCCTCGCGCAGCCGCGCGGAGCCGGTGGTGTCCCCGACGAGGCGGGCCAGGACGCGGTCGGCCGAGAGGCGCAGATCTTCGTCGCTCATGCCCCCATGCAACCCGATCCCCCCGACAATGCGCGAACGGGGCCCGCTGCCTGTGGATAACGTTATCCACAGGGCTGGCGGAGCCGATCGGGCTGAGGGACCGTCGGGTCATGACTCGAGACAACGACACGGCCGGTCTGTCCGGCGAGGAGCAGGTCACCCTCCGCAGCCCCGCCGAGCTCGCCGACGCCCTGCCCTACGTTCTGGGCTTCCACCCCGATGACAGCGTCGTGATGATCGCGCTGCACGGGCCGCGCGGCCGGTTCGGCGGCAGGCTCAGGCTTGGCATCCCCCGTGTCCGCGAGGAGTGGCCCGAGGTGTGCGATCAGCTCGCCGAGTGCCTGATCGGGGGCAGCGAGCGGCGTGGTGACCGGCCCGACGGGATCGTGCTGTTCCTCTGCCAGGAACCGGCGGAAGGGGAGTCCGGGCGGGATGTGATGGAGCGGCTGCGGCCCCTCGCCCAGCGCCTGCGCACGGCGTGCGGCGGCTTCGAGGTGCCGGTCTTCGAGGCGCTGTGCGTTTCCGACCGCCGGTTCTGGTCCTACGTCTGCCCCGACCGGCGCTGCTGTCCGCCGGAAGGGGTGCCGCTGGCCCTGCCGGGCACCTCGGTGATGGCCGCGGCGGCGACCTTCGCGGGGGTGCACGTGCGCGGTTCGCTGCGCGAGATGGAGGCCAGGCTCGCGCCGCTCGGCGGGACCCGCGCCGAGGGGCAGGAGCAGGCGCTGGACATCGCGGGAAGCCGGCTCGTACCGAAAATCCTGGGGGGAGTGGAGTGTGCCGCCGTGCGGGAGGAGACATTAAGCCTCGTGCGCCGGGTGATGGACCGCCTGCGTGGTGCGCCGCCGATCGCCGACCCGAGCGCGGCCGATGTCCGCGACGACGGCCTGCTGGACGAGGAGGAAGCCGCCGCGGTGATCATCGGGCTGCAGGACCGGGTGGCACGCGACCGGGCCGCCCGGTGGATGGAGGAGCCGGACGCCGAGGCGGCACTGCGGCTGTGGCGCGCGCTGGCCCGCCGCTGCGTCGGCTCGTACGGGGAACACGCCGCGGCCCCGCTCACCCTTGCCGGGTGGGTCGCCTGGTCGTCCGGCGACGAGCCCTCGGCCCGGGTCGCGCTCGGCCGGGCGCTGCGGGTCGATCCGCACTACCTTTTCGCCAAGCTGCTCCATCAGGCGTGCAACGAGGGGCTCGATCCCGAGCTGTTGCGCCAGTGTCTGCGCCGGGACGCCGCGGATCACGCGGTGCACGCCGCGGTGCACGAGGAGCTGCGGCGTCTCGACGGCGCGATCGCCGAGACGGCCCCTGATCCCGCTGGGGCCGAGCCGGTGGCGGACGGCGGAGAGCATCCGGAGCGGACCGGACGGCGATGGCCCGGCCGCACCACCGGACCGGGCGGCCCCACCGGACCGGGAGCGTCCGGTGCCAAGCGCCGGACGGAGGGCAGGGCACGGACCCGGCGCAGGGCGGGCGGGCGCGGCACGCGCAGCCGCCGCTGACCACGGACGGCGCCGGACGGACCGTCAGGTACGCGTCGGGGGCGATCGGCTCATGCGGAAGGAGGTGCGAATGGCGAACGGGAAAACGCCTTGGAGAGCGGTTTCGGGAACATTGCCGATCATGCTCAACGGCCTGATTATCGTCAGGCAGACGACTATGATCGTCTCATGCCCTACGACCCATCGGCCTTCCCGGCTTTCGCCGTCACCGTGGATCTGGTCGTGCTCACCGTGCGGCGGCACGCACTGTGTGCGTTGGCCGTCCGTCGCGGCGAGTCGCCCTTCAAGGGGCGATGGGCGCTGCCCGGCGGTTTCGTACGCGCCGACGAGGACCTGTCCGCCGCCGCGGCCAGGGAGCTGGCCGAGGAGACCGGGCTGCTCGCACATGACCCGGCGCTCCCGGTCCCGCCGAACGCGGCCCACCTCGAACAGCTCGCCACCTACGGCGACCCGAAGCGCGATCCCAGGATGCGGGTGGTCAGCGTCGCGCATCTGGCGCTGGCTCCCGACCTGCCCGCACCCCGGCCCGGGGGTGACGCCCACAGTGTCCGCTGGGCCCCGGTCGAGTCGCTGCTCGACCAGGAAGGTGCCTTCAGTCGGGACGCGGACCTGGCCGCCCCGCTCGCCTTCGATCACGCCCGCATCCTCGCGGACGGCGTCGAGCGCGCCCGCTCCAAGATCGAGTACTCCTCGCTGGCCACCGCCTTCTGCCCCCAGGAGTTCACGGTCGGCGAGCTGCGCCGGGTGTACGAGGCGGTGTGGGGCGTGGCCCTGGACCCGCGCAACTTCCACCGCAAGGTCACCGGAACCCCGGGATTCCTGGTGCCCACCGGGGGCACGACGACCCGTCAGGGCGGGCGGCCCGCTCAGCTGTTCCGGGCCGGGGGTGCCACGCTGCTGAATCCGCCCATGCTGCGTCCCGAGGTATGACGGCCCGTGACACGACGACTCAACAGGGGGTGTATGTGCCGACGAAATAGGACATAGCGGGTTACCGTGCTCCGGTACGTCACCAGTCCCCACGTGCCACCGAGCGGTTCCATGCCCCGCGGGAGAAGCCATGATCCAGGCCACCGGACTGACCAGCGCCCGCCGCCGCAACCACGCGCCCGCCATCGACGATCTCACCTTCGAGGCGTCGCCGGGCCGTGTCACCGCCCTGCTCGGTGGCCCCGGCGCCGGAAAGACCAGCGCATTGCGGCTGCTGCTGCAACTCGACCGGGGTCACGGCTCCGCGTTCTTCCGGGGCCGCCCCCTGCATCGCATCCGGCGCCCGGCCCGTGAGATCGGCGTCCTCCTCGACGATGCCCCTGGGCATCCGGGGCGCACTGCGCGCGGTCACTTGAGAATGCTCGGTGCCGCCGCCGGGGTGCCCGCCGCCCGCGCCGATGTCGTCCTCGACGTCGTCGGCCTCACCGACCTGGCGGACGAGCGCCTCGGCGATCTGGCCCTCGGGATGGAGCGCCGCCTCGGCATCGCCACCGCGCTGCTCGGAGATCCGCACACGCTGGTGCTGGACGAACCGGCCCGGGACCTGTCGGCCCGCGAGACCGACTGGCTCAACGGACTGCTGCGCGGATTCGCCGACCAGGGCGGGGCCGTGCTGATCACTACCGAGGACGCGGAAGGGGTCATTCGCGTCGCGGACCGCGTCCTCACCCTGGAGGCGGGCCGACTGGTGGCCGATCAGCCGGTCGACGACTTCGCCCGTACCCGGCTGCGCCCCCGCGTCGTCGTCCGCTCACCGCTCGCGGGCCGGCTGGCCGCTGTCCTGGAGGAGGAGGCGGACGCCGTCCGGGAAGCGGCGGAGGCCGAGCGGCGGGCGGAGCGCGCGGCGGCGGCCGAAGCGGCGGCTCGTGCGCAGGCGGAACAGGCCGCGGCCGAGAGCGAGGCCAAGGCCGGGGCCAAGGTCAGGACCAAGGTCAGTATCGGCGGCCTGGGTCGCGCCAAGGACAAGGCGAATGCCGAGGGCGACACCGCGCCGCCGGGAGCGAGCGTCCCCGGGACGGATGCCGAACCCGCCACCGTCCCGGTCCCTGTCTCCGTCCCCGCCACCGCCCCGGTTCCGGCGCCCGGCGCCGAGGCCCCCGTGAGTGCCGTGGCGGCCGACGCGGAGCCCGGGGCCGAGGAGGAGGCGGTCGCCGATCCGTTCTCGGTGGTGCGGGACGACGAAACCCGCATCTCCGTCTACGGCCTCCCCAGTGCCTCCGTCGGCGAGACCGCCTACCGCCATGGCATCGTGGTGCACCGGCTGGTCGAGGAGGCCGCCGACCTGGGGCCCGCGACCCCGGCGGGAGCCCGCGCCCGCGATCCCGAGGCCTCACCGCCCCGGGTGCTCCCCAGGCTCCGGGTCCCCGGCCCCGCCTGGCCGATGCGCTACGAACTGCGCCGCGCCACCGGGGTGCGGAGCGGCTGGCTGATCGGTGCCGTGGCGCTCGCCATCTCGCTCCTCGCCTCCGTGCTGCTCGCCCGCGAGGGCGGCGCCGGGGAGCTGCACCGGCTCACCGGCTGGCCCGCCGACCTCCCGCTGCCGCCCATCGCGATCGCCGCCGGGCTGCTGGGCGCCCTCGCCTTCGGCGATGAGTTCCGCTATCCGGCGCTGGCCCCCGCCCGGGACGCCGTACCGCACCAGGTCGGTCTGCTGGCCGCCAAGTTCGTCGTCTGCGCGGTCGGCGCCACGCTGCTGTCGATCGGCGCCATCATCCTCGACAGCGCGGCGCTCCTGATGCTCGTCGGCGGGAACGCGGTGCCGCTCCCGAGCGACTGGCCGGTGCTGATGGCGAGCGTTTTCGGCCTCACCATCGGCTGCTCATGGGCCGGACTGCTCGCCGCGGGCGTCTTCCGGTCCACCGCGCTCGGGCTGGCCACGCTCCTCGCGGTGCCGGTCCTGGCGGTTCCCGTGGTCCGGCGCGCGATGGACGAGCCGTCGCTGCACTTGCTCGTCGGGCTGCCGCACCGGCTGCGCGCCGTGGCGCTGGACCGTCCGCCGTCCATGCTCAACCGGGGAGTGGCGGCCGCGCTGCGGCTCGCGGGCCAGCCCGTGGGACAGGCCCTGATGCTGTCCGTGGCGGTGCTGCTCTTCGCCTACGCGCTCACCGGGCTGCGCGGCAGGCGAGCCCGCCAGTAGACGGCGCCGCCGCGGACCGGGACGCAGGGGCCGGTCCGGGGCAGGTGGCCCGCGGTGGCACTCCGGGAACGGCTCGGGAGCGGTGTGCGGGAGCGGCTCATGAAGTGGTCGCAAACTCCGGTGAAGGGTGCTGCTTTCTGTCCGAATCAGCGTCAATTGTGAGGTAATGGGCGATCACCCTTTCGTGTGCTTTTCACCAAAGACCTCAAGGGCCTCCGGAGCGTCGCCGACAAAGGATGCGTGAGTACCCTTGCGCACACCACCATGACCGCGGCTCGTCCCGCCGACTCCGGCCTCGCCGGCTCGGGCGAGCTTGACCGCTACTCCTACGCCGACGCCCCCGGCGCCGACCGCGGCAGCGCCCCCTCCTGGGGCGGCGCGGACGCGGAGATCGGCCGGGTGGGCCGCCGCACGACCGGCAACCGGGGCCGCGGGCTGCACGGCCAACTCGTTCAGCAGCTCGGCCAGATGATCGTCTCCGGTGACCTGGGCGCCGACCGCCCGCTGGTCCCGGAGGAGATCGGCCAGCGCTTCGAGGTCTCCCGCACCGTCGTCCGGGAATCGCTGCGCGTCCTCGAGGCCAAGGGCCTGGTCAGCGCCCGCCCCAACGTCGGCACCCGAGTCCGCCCCGTCAGCGACTGGAACCTGCTCGATCCGGACATCATCGAGTGGCGCGCCTTCGGGCCACAGCGTGACGACCAGCGCCGAGAGCTGTGCGAGCTGCGCTGGAACATCGAGCCGCTCGCGGCGCGTCTCGCCGCCGGGCACGGCCGGGGGGACGTGCAGCAGCGGCTGGCCGACATGGCCGAGATCATGGGTCACTCGCTGACCCAGGGCGACACCCTCACCTTCTCCCGCGCCGACGCGGAGTTCCACGCCCTGCTGCTCCAGGTCGGGGGCAACCGGATGCTGGAGCACCTGGCGGGCATCGTCGCCGCCGCCCTCCACGTCTCCGGGTCGCCGGCCAGCGGCTGTGACCGGCTCACCGAGGCGAGTGTCGGACACCACCGCCGGATCGTCGAGGCGGTCGGGTCGGGCGACGCCGCGGCGGCCGAAGGGGCGATGCGCCAAGTCCTGACCGTCCACCTGGACCTCGATCACGCCGAGGTCGGGGTACCCGCGCCGCGCGAGCACTGACCCCACGCCGCGTGCGGCGCCCGGGGTGTACGGCGTATGGCAAGCCGCGGGCGGCGGGCCGCCGGCGGCGAGCGGCGCACGGCGTACGGAGCGGCGCCGCCGAATCCCGCCCGCGGGTTCGGCGGCGCGGCGCGGAGACGTGACATGAGGCGCGGGACGTGACATGAGACGCGGTTCGGGCGGATCGGGAGCGCCGCCCGGGAGTCAGTGCGTGATCGGCTCGGAGTTATCTGTCCCGTTGGGTGGGTATTAAGGCCGATATGTGGTGTGACTCGGGCCACGACGATTGGGCGTAACGCTCTTTGGGGCAGCGCGATGATTAAAGAGGTGGCTGCCGCGGAGGGAATACGGATGTCGCTCGTGACGCTGTAGTCCTCCGCACTCCGCCCGCGCGCCGTCGGTTCATCCCTGCCGGCGGTCGTCGGCTCCGGTCCACAGCGGACGGGGCCGGAAGCCGTTTCCAACGTTCCGAGAGGTTGTTCGTGTCGGCCAGCACATCCCGTACGCTCCCGCCGGAGATCGCCGAATCCGAGTCTGTCATGGCGCTCATCGAGCGGGGAAAGGCTGAGGGGCAGATCGCCGGCGATGACGTGCGTCGGGCCTTCGAGGCTGACCAGATTCCGCCAACCCAGTGGAAGAACGTTCTGCGCAGCCTCAACCAGATCCTCGACGAGGAGGGTGTGACGCTGATGGTCAGTGCCGCAGAGGCGCCCAAGCGCACCCGCAAGAGCGTCGCAGCGAAGAGCCCGGCCAAGCGCACCGCCACCAAGACCGTCGCGGCCAAGACGGTCGCAGCCAAGAAGGCCCCCGCCGCTCCGGCCGCTCCCGCGACCGCCGCGGGCGGCCCGGCCGAGGGCGCGGCGGAGCCCGCGAAGAAGGCCGTCGCCAAGAAGGCCACCGCCAAGAAGGCGGCGGCGAAGAAGACCACGGCCGCCAAGAAGACGGTCGCGAAGAAGACGACCGCCAAGAAGGACGTCACCGACGAGATCCTCGAGGCCGATGACGCCATCGAAGAGGTCCCGGCGCCGGGCAAGCCCGCTGCCGAGGGTGCCGAGCCCGAGCCGGAGAACGCGGGCTTCGTGCTCTCCGACGATGACGAGGACGACGCCCCGGCGCAGCAGGTCGCCGCGGCCGGTGCCACCGCCGACCCGGTCAAGGACTACCTGAAGCAGATCGGCAAGGTCCCGCTGCTCAACGCCGAGCAGGAGGTCGAGCTCGCGAAGCGGATCGAGGCCGGTCTGTTCGCCGAGGACAAGCTCGCCAACTCCGACAAGCTCGCTCCCAAGCTCAAGCGCGAGCTGGAGATCATCGCCGAGGACGGCCGCCGCGCCAAGAACCACCTCCTGGAGGCCAACCTCCGTCTGGTGGTCTCCCTGGCCAAGCGCTACACCGGCCGCGGCATGCTCTTCCTGGACCTGATCCAGGAGGGCAACCTGGGTCTGATCCGCGCCGTCGAGAAGTTCGACTACACCAAGGGCTACAAGTTCTCGACGTACGCCACCTGGTGGATTCGCCAGGCGATCACCCGCGCCATGGCCGACCAGGCCCGCACCATCCGTATCCCGGTGCACATGGTCGAGGTCATCAACAAGCTCGCGCGGGTGCAGCGTCAGATGCTCCAGGACCTGGGCCGTGAGCCCACCCCGGAGGAGCTGGCCAAGGAACTGGACATGACCCCCGAGAAGGTCATCGAGGTCCAGAAGTACGGCCGTGAGCCGATCTCCCTGCACACCCCGCTGGGCGAGGACGGCGACAGCGAGTTCGGTGACCTCATCGAGGACTCCGAGGCCGTCGTCCCGGCCGACGCCGTGAGCTTCACCCTGCTCCAGGAGCAGCTGCACTCGGTGCTCGACACGCTCAGCGAGCGCGAGGCGGGCGTGGTCTCCATGCGCTTCGGTCTCACCGACGGTCAGCCGAAGACGCTCGACGAGATCGGCAAGGTCTATGGCGTGACGCGTGAGCGCATCCGCCAGATCGAGTCCAAGACCATGTCGAAGCTGCGCCACCCGTCCCGTTCCCAGGTCCTGCGTGACTACCTGGACTGACCTGGACCGACGGGCCTGACGGGGCGCCGTCGGCACCGCACAGCGCCACTACGAAGGCCGGGCCTCTTCTCGGAGGGCCCGGCCTTCGTGCTGCCCGAGAGCGGTCCACCCGGTTGGCCGAGCACGGCCCGCCCCGGTTGGCCCACTCCGGGATGCGGACCGCACCGGGCTGGGTAACGCTGGGTGGGCGAATCGCTCCGTACAGTCAGGAGGCTGCATGCGTAGGTCGCTGCCCCCGCTCCCCGCCCGCCTCGCCGTGCTGCTCGCGGCGGCGCTCGCCGCCGCGTTCGCGCTGCTGCTGGTCGCGCCCGCCCCGGCGACGGCCGACCGCGCCGTGGTGGGCGGGCACCGGGTTCCTACGGCCGAGGCGCCCTGGGCTGTCGCGCTGGCCAGCCGTGAGCTGTTCGGTGCGAAGCGCTCGGGGCAGTTCTGCGGGGGTGTGGCGGTGGCCCCCACGCGGGTCATCACGGCAGCACACTGCCTGAGCAGGGCGGTGCTGGGCAAGAAGTGGCAGGAGGTGCGGGACCTGCGCGTGATCGTCGGCCGCAACGATCTGCGGGGGACCCGCGGGGTGGAGATGGCACCGGCGAAGGTGTGGGTCAATCCGGCGTACCAGTCCGACGACCGGGCCGGTGACATCGCGGTGCTCACTCTGGGGCGGCCGCTGCCGCCCGCCTACGTCATCAAGATGGCGCGCGCCGGCGATCCGGCGTACCGGGCCGGGGGCCGGGCTCTGGTGTACGGCTGGGGCGATACGGACGGCGAGGGCAGCTATGCGCTGACGCTGCGGGCCACGGAGGTGCGCATCCTGGCCGACTCGACGTGCCGGAGCGCCTATCCCGGCAACGCGGAGGGCGACTACCAGTCCGCTTCGATGGTCTGCGCCGGGGTGACGGGCGGTGGCCGGGACGCCTGCCAGGGGGACAGCGGTGGCCCGCTGGTCGCCGGGGGGCGGCTGGTGGGCCTGGTGTCCTGGGGGAGTGGCTGTGCGGTGGCCGGGCGGCCGGGTGTCTACACGCGGATCTCGGCGGTGGTGTCGCTGGTGGCCGCGTATGGCTGAGCCGTCGGATGTGGTCGAGGCGTCGGCCGGGCGGGCCCCCTCAGGTCCGCCGGAAGGCCCGGAAGGCCTGGGGCCCCGGAAGGCCCGGAGGTCCCTGGGGCCGGTAGGGCCGCACGGTGAAGGGGCGCCGCGACACGAGC
>Ga0307508_10005714_pt1 | contig 11777 bp, 7 predicted proteins | sample 9_EM_MG_FD_203089 | JGI IMG/M metagenome (GOLD analysis project Ga0307508, IMG submission 203089) | Populus trichocarpa ectomycorrhiza microbial communities from riparian zone in the Pacific Northwest, United States - 9_EM | ecosystem: Host-associated > Plants > Roots > Unclassified | place...
GATCGCGGCATTGGGCGCCAGCAGATTGGTTTGATCGGCGATCGATTTCACGTCTTCGAGCAGCGCGAAAATGCCGTCGAGGTGCTGCGCCATCGCGTCGATGTGTTCGACCGTCGCCGAACTCTGGCCGCTGACCTGTTCGAGCGCATCGGTAAGCTGCTCCATCTGCTTGCTCGCATGATGGGCGAAATTGCGCACATCGATGCCCGATCCGTCGCCTGCGCGATCCATGATGCGGGCGAGTGCACTGCTTTGCACGCGCGAGCTTTCGTTCATCGTCGAAAAATTGGACGACAGTTTGCTGATCGCCTGCTGCAGCAGCGTGCGCGTGCGGCGGATCTCGCTTTGCGAGCCGTCGACTTCCGCGCCGACGAAGTTGCGCAACTCCTCGAGGAGGTGCTCCTGCTCCTTCACGAGTTTGGCTTCCGCGGGCGTGCGCCGGCGTGCGGCGTACGCGGACCAAAGTCCGAAAGCGATCCATGAGAGCGCGGTCGCCAGAAGCAGGCCCAGGCGAACGGAGGCTGGCCACGCATAGACTTCCGCGAAGAATATCGCGCCGGTCAGGACGAGGGGTGGAATCAGGCGCGCAGCCACTGTTGCTTGCATGGAAAGCTCCTTACACGAATGACCTTCATATCGGCTGGACGGACGCCGGCTGAAGTCTCGGGCTGCGATCCGAAGCGCGTTCGGCGAGCTCGATCAAGCGCGGCGCAATTTTTTCCAACGGCAGTACTTCATCGACCGCGCCCATGCGGACGGCAGAGCCGGGCATTCCCCAGACGACGCTCGTGGCCTCATCTTGTGCGACCGTCGGTACGCCCGCGGCATGCAACTCCAGGAGGCCGCGGGCACCGTCATCGCCCATCCCCGTCAATATCGCGGCTACGGCATTCTGGCCGGCTGCGCTTTCCACCGAACGAAACAGGACGTCGACGCTCGGCCGGTGACGACTGACTGGCGCGTCGTCTCCAAGCCTGCAGAACCATCTCGCGCCACTGCGTTCGATGCGCAGATGGCGTCCGCCCGGCGCGATGAAGACATGCCCTGGCACGACTTGCTGCCCATCGCTTGCCTCGCATACGGCCATCGCACAACTCTTATTCATGCGCTCGGCGAATGCGCGGCTGAACTCGGCGGGGATGTGTTGCGTAATGACGATGCCCGGCGCATCGGCCGGCATCGCTTCGAGCACGACACGAATCGCTTCCGTACCGCCGGCAGATGCGCCGATGGCGATGAGGCGGTCGGTAGTGCGGTAAGTGAGACCTCGGCGCACCGGTGCAGGTTTCGCGCTTGCACTCTCGACCGATCGCGGACGCGATTGCGCCGCCGCGCGAATCTTCGCGACGATTTCCTCTGCGTAGGCGCTCAGCCCGTTCACGATGTCGATCTTCGGTTTGGCGACGAAATCCACGGCGCCGAGCGCCAACGCTTCGAGCGTCGCATCCGCACCGCGCTGGGTCAGCGAGGACACCATGACCGTCGGCAACGGATGCAGGCGCATCAAGTTCTGCAGAAACGTCAAACCGTCCATGCGCGGCATCTCGACGTCGAGCGTCAGCACGTCGGGTTTGAACTGCTTGATCATGGCCCGAGCGACAAAGGGATCCTGCGCTGTGCCGACGACCTCGATGTCCGGCGCGTGCGAAAGTATCTCGGTCAGCAGTTGGCGAACGAGTGCGGAGTCGTCGATGATGAGGACACGTATGGTCATGGGTTTTCAGCCGAAGAGTTCGACGCCGCCGCCGCGCGGCTCGTGCGCGATACGCTCGCGATAGGCGATTTCATCGCGCGCGACATCCGCGTCGTGCGCATGCGGCAGGCGTTGCACGACAACCCTGCCGCTGACGGGGAAAAACCAGACTTTGCGCGGATGGATGCCGTATAGGTCCTGCGCCTCGACGTGCATTTTTTCGGTGCGCAGGTAGTCGAGTACAAACTGCCCGTTCCGCGTCCCGACGGGGTTGGAGGTGAATCCCTTGAGTACGTTGCCGCCGCCGAAGACTTTGGCTTCGAGCCGGTCGCGATGCGCGCCGGCCTTGAGCAGCGCGTTGATCAGCAGTTCCATCGCGTGCGAACCGTAGCGCGCCGACACGTCTTCGCTGCCGACGTTGTCGGGCAGCATGAAGTGGTTCATGCCGCCGATGCCCGCTTGCGCGTCGCGCAGGCAAGCCGAGACGCAAGAGCCGAGCACGGTGACGATCGCGAGATCTTCCGTGCTGACCACGAGGTCCGCGGGCAGCAGTTTGATCGCATGGGTATCAAAGCGGTTGTCGTAGTAGCGCGACGTTCCGGAGAACGCCTTGACCCTGGCGGGCATGGTGCTCATCCGCCCGGGCCGCACGGATGCATGGGCCGGTAGATCGTCCGTCCGCACGAGTGGAAGAGATCGGCTGCATGGAAAAAGCTTTCCGAGTGACCGGCGTAGAGGTAGCCGTCTGGCTGCAGCAGCGGTTTCATTCGCGCGAGCACGTCGTATTGCGTCTTCTTGTCGAAATAGATCATGACGTTTCGGCAGAAGATCGCCGCGAAACCCGGCTGCAATTCATAGGCGCGATCCAGGAGGTTCAACGGACGAAACTCGATGAGTGCGCGCAAGGCAGGGTGTACGCGGCAGAATCCCTCGCGGGCGCCGGTGCCGCGTTGGAAGAAGCGCCGACGCCGCTCGTTGCTGAGCTGCCGGATGCGCTCGATCGGGTAGACGCCGTTGCTCGCCGTCGCAAGGACGTTGGTGTCGACGTCGGTGGCGATGATCGACACCGGCGGACGCATCGAATCGAACGCTTCGCAGGCGATCATCGCGATCGAGTAGGGCTCTTCGCCCGTGGATGCAGCGGCGCACCAGACCGTGGGGCGCGGCTCGTGTCGATCGCGCAGAAACTGCCGCAAGTGCTCGAAATGGTGCGACTCGCGGAAAAATGCGGTGAGGTTGGTGGTCAACGCGTTGGTGAACGCCTGCCATTCGTCGTCGTCGTCGTTGCGCTGCAAAACGTCGAGGTACTCCGCGAACGAGCCGACGCCGACGGCGCGCACGCGACGGACGAGGCGGCTGTAGACCATGTCGCGCTTGCTGTCCGACAGCGCGATACCCGCGCGCTCGTGTATGAGTGTGCAGATGCGGCGAAAATCACGCTCGTGGAACACGAATTCGCGGCGTGTATCGGCGAATACTTCCGGCGCGCTCATTCGGACTCCTCGCAGCGTGGCCGCATTGTCGGTTGCTTCGCTCATGTCAGACGGTTGCCCTGGATCCGGCGGCACGGCGCTTCGCATCCATTGTGACGACATTGTTTTCCGCATTCTTTTCGGATGACGGCAGTTTGAAGCGCGAGACTGCCGCACCCAGCGCCAGCACCTGGTCGGCAAGCCCGGCCGCGGAAGCCGAGGCTTCCTCGACGAGCGACGCCGTCTCCTGTGTCGAGTCGTCCATCGCGGCGACCGTGGTATTGACGCGCACGATGCTCGTGCTCTGTTCCTGCGAAGCGGCGGAGATTTCGCCCATGATGTCGCTGACACGCTTGATCGAGGTGACGACCTCCTTCATCGTGTCGCCGGCCTGGTGGACGAGCGTTGCGCCGACCCCGACTCTCTCGACCGATGCGCCGATCAGCGATTTGATTTCCTTTGCGGCTTCCGCCGAGCGCTGGGCGAGGTTGCGCACTTCCGACGCAACCACCGCGAAGCCACGTCCCTGTTCTCCGGCGCGGGCGGCTTCGACCGCCGCGTTGAGCGCCAGGATGTTGGTCTGGAAAGCGATGCTGTCGATCACGCCGATGATGTCCGATATGCGGCGGCTGGAATCACTGATCGCGTTCATCGTTTCGACGACCGCGGCGACGACCGCATTGCCTTTCTGCGCGATACCGCTCGCATCGAGCGCGAGCTTGTTGCCGTCGCGGGCGCTATCGGCGTTCTGGCGCACGGTGTTGGTGAGCTGATCCATCGACGCGGCGGTGACCTGCAGGCTCTCGGTCTGCTGGGCAGCACGCGCAGAAAGGTCCTCGTTGCCGCCCGCAATCTCAGACGCGACGTTGTTGATGCCGTCGGTAGCTAGCTGGATGCTGCGAACCATGCCGCATAGTTCGCGGACGGTCTTGTTGGCGTCATCGCGAAGTTTCGCGAGCATGCCGTCGAATTCGCCGGTGATAGATTCGCGCAGATCGCCTGTCGACATTGCGCCCAACACACGGCCGACTTCGCCGAGCGTGTGCTCGATGACGTTGAGCAGCTGGTTGATGCCTTTCGCGAGGTTCAGGATGACGCCATCCTTGCCCGCAAGATCGATGCGACTGGAAAAGTCGCCATGCCCCGCTTGTTCGACGAGCGCGAGGAGCTGATTTTCCACCGTTACCTGCGCGGTAACATCGATCCACTCGGCGATCGTGCCACGTTGGCGGCCGTCGGCGCCGATCATCGGCGTATACACGAAATCGATCACGCGACCGTAGTTCGGTGCGCGTGCGCGCAGGGTCTTGGTGACGTTGCGCATGCGCCCTACGGCGGCTGCGCTGTCGGGATAGATGTCGCCGATATTTCCGCCGACGAATTTTTCCGCGCTGAAGGAAGGCCTGAACGTCTGGACATCGGGCTCCAGTTCCTTGAGCAGTTGCAGCAGCGCGCGGTTGGCGAACAGCACTTTGCCGTCGTAGTCGGCGATGCGCACTTTCGTATCGAGATTGTTCAGTGCCTCGCATACGATGGCGTTTTCGGAAACCACGGTCTCCAGGCTCTCGATCTGTTGCTTGAGTTTGGTCTGCATCGTCCCGAGCGCGCGAGTGAGGTCGGCGCTTTCGTCTCGCGCGGCAGGCGCTTCGATCCAGCTGTCCATGTCGCCGTTGGCGATATCCTTGGCGAAAGTTACGGCCCGGTTGAGCGGCCCGACGATCGCGCGGGCGATCAGATGCGAAAGCAGCCCAAGCAGAAGCGTTACGATTCCCGCGATCATCCCGAGCGTTATCGTCTCGGATTTGATCGCCGTGTCGATGTCGTCTACGTAGATGCCCGAGCCGATCACCCAGTTCCACGGGGCGAAGCCCTTGACGAAAGAGATCTTCGGCACCGGCGCCTGCGCGCCCGGTCTCGGCCAGGCGTATTCGATGAAGCCCGCGCCGTCCGCGCGCACCTTGTCCACGGCCTGGCGGAAGAGCTTCACGCCATTGGGATCCGTGAAGTTGGATAGGTCGGTGCCGTTCATCTCCGGCTTGATCGGATGCATGACCATGCGCGGTTGCATGTCGTTTATCCAGAAGTAGTTCTCGCCCGCGTAGCGCAGCGCTTTGATGGCGGCTATCGCGGAATTGCGGGCGTCGTCGTCGCTCAATTCGCCGCGCGCCGCGCGCTCGTGCAACGACACTACGATGCTGTGGGCGGTCTCAACGAGATTTCGCGTCGACGTGATGCGATCCTCCATCATGACCCGGCGTTCGCTGTGCAGCGCGAACGCCGCGACCGCCGCGATCGCAACGATGGCGAGCACGAGGAGGACATTGAGCTTGCGCGCGATGCGCAGCCGGCCCAGCAATCCGAATTCGAGCAGACGCATGACACGTATCCTCTAAGCAGCGATTTCGAGCTTCTCGCTCACGAGCGCCATTTCCGCAGATCCGATGAGCTTTTCGATGTCGACGAGTATCAGCATGCGAGCATCGAGCGCGCCGATGCCGGTGAGAAACTCCGTATCGAGAGTGCGGCCGAATTCGGGCGCGGGGCGGATCTGCTCCGCGGTAAGGCCGACCACATCCGACACGCCATCGACGACCATGCCGACGATGCGTCGGGCGACGTTGAGAATGATCATCACCGTGAACGTGTCATAGGTGGCCTCGCCCAATTTGAACTTGAGCCGCATGTCGATCACGGGCACGATCGTGCCACGCAGATTGATCACGCCCTTGATGAATTCGGGTGTGGCCGGGATGCGCGTAACCGTGTCGTAGCCGCGGATTTCCTGCACCTTCAGGATATCGACGCCGTACTCTTCGTTGCCGAGCGTGAAGGTGAGAAATTCGCGGACGTCGTTGCCTGACGACGCGTGGGAAACCATTGCGTTCATGATCCGAACTCCTGCAGAAGAGACTGGTTGTCGTGGGTTTTTCTATTCATGGCGATCAGAATTCCTGCCAGACCTGGCTGTCGTCATTGCCGCCATGTCCATTGGCTGCCGCCGCCGCATTTGCACTCTTCGCGAGAGTGCGCGGCTTCTTGGCCGCCGGTGCGTGCGCAGGGACGATTTTCTGACGCGACGCGTGCGCGATGGCCGCTTGCGGCCCCCGTGCCGGCGCTGCGAGTCTGGATGCAGGCTTGGATGGCGGCGTGATGGCGCTGTCGCCATTCACGCCATTCACGTCATCGTCGAGCTGGAATTTCGCCACCGCAGCGACCAGCGCATCGGCCTGCCCGGCGAGCGAGCTCGCGGCGGCGGATGCCTCTTCCACCAGCGCGGCGTTCTGCTGTGTGGCTTCGTCCATGTGGGTGATCGTGGTGTTGACCTGCTCGATGCCGGCGCTTTGCTCCTGCGACGCGGATGAGATCTCACCGATGATGTCGGTGACCTGTTTTACCGAGGTGACGATATCGGCCATGGTCTTGCCAGCCTGGCCGACGAGGACGGTGCCGTTGGCCACCTTGTCGACGGAATCGCCGATGAGGGTCTTGATCTCCTTGGCGGCATTGGCCGAGCGCTGTGCGAGGTTGCGCACCTCGGAGGCGACGACGGCGAAGCCGCGCCCTTGTTCGCCGGCGCGTGCCGCTTCGACGGCGGCGTTGAGGGCGAGGATGTTGGTCTGGAAAGCGATGCCGTCGATGACGCCGATGATGTCGACGATCTTCTTCGAAGAAGCTTCGATCGATGCCATCGTCGCGACCACACGTTCGACCATCTGGCCGCCCTGGCCTGCGACGCTGGCGGCGCCGAGTGCAAGCTGGTTGGCCTGCTTGGCGTTGTCCGCGTTCTGCTTGACCGTGGAGGTGAGCTCTTCCATTGAGGATGCGGTTTCTTCGAGGCTGGCGGCCTGCTGCTCGGTGCGCGAAGACAGATCGGCATTGCCGGAGGCGATTTCCGCCGCGGCCGTCGAGATCGATGAAGTGGATTCCTGTATCTGCCTCACGATGCCGGCGAGGTTGCCGAACGTGTTGTTGACGGCCCCGAGCAGGCGACCGAAATTGCCCTGCATCGTGGCGTCGACCTTGTATGTCAGATCGCCTTCGGAGAGCTTGGTCATGGCAGTCTCGACCTTGCCGAGGCCGCCGACGATCGTGTCGAGAAGTTCGTTCAGATGCTGCGCGTGACGCTTGAAGAAACCAGGCTTGCCTTCGAGCGATAGCCGCGTCCCGAGATCTCCGCGTGCCGCGGCCGCCGCGATTTCGTTGACTTCGTTTTCGATCGTGTTTTCGAATGTGCGGTCGCGCCACTCGGCGACCGTGCCCAGCCGCTGCCCATCGTTATCGAACGCGGGATTGATGGCGAGTGAAAACTTATATATCCCAAATTTCTCCTCGTTGAACCGTGCACCGCGCAACTCGGCAAGTGCGCGTGCTTCTTCTTGCGGATTCTCGGAGAACATGTCGAGGCTGCCACCGAGTACCTTGGCAGCGTCGAAGTTTGGCAGGCGCCCGCGGATCTCGCTCTCAGCGCGCTTCAGGGTGGCAACCATCGACTTGTTGACGAATATGATGCGGCGATCGTTGTCCGCGATCATCACGTTGGTCGTGGCGTTTTCGAGCGCCTGCTGAATGCGTAGCCGCTCGTCCGAACGCGCCTCTATCTCGAGGCGCTCGCGCATGCTGGTCTGCATCTTCTCCATAGATCCGAGCAGCCGGCTGACTTCGTCGCGGCCCGCGGTATCGATTCGATTGTCGAGGTGGCCGCTGGCGATGGCTTCTGCGTGCTCCAGGGCTTCCTTGAGCGGCTTGGTGACGCTCCGCGATATGGGCACGATGAGTGCGGCGATCAGGAGAACCAGCGTGAGCAGGCCGCCGATCAATTTCCAGCGCGACAACGAGAGTGCATTCGCCTGCGCGTCGAGCAAGCCGACGAGCACGTCGAGTGATTTCTGGCTGAATGTCAGCTGCTTGTCGATGGCTGTCGTCAGCGTCCGGCGATAATCGTCGGCGGAAAATTCAAATTTGTCCGACGAGATGACTTCCTTCTTTGCAAGCTCGCGGGCAACCCCGAGGCTTGCGGTGCCTTCGTCGAACGACGGTTTCAGAAGCGCGCCCACTGCCGGGTCGAGCCCGGTGGCCTTGGTGATCTCATTCGCGATGCCTTCCTGTTCGAGCTGCGCTTGCGCGAACAGCGCAACGAACGTGAGTTTTTCGTCGGCCGTTGCAGCGTGGCGCGTGAGGATGCTTGTGCCCAGCGCGCGTGCCTTGCCGAGGTGTTCGATCATCGCGGGCAGTTTCAGGATCGATGCGCAAATCACGTGAAAGCGCATCGGGTCGGCTTCGAACGCAAGGCCGTAGTCGTCCGCACTGCCATCGACGACCGCGAGCATTTTCTCGATCAGTTGCGTGTGCATCTTGAAGCTGTCGGGGGCCTCGATCGAGTGGGCGGCCACCGCGCGATCTAGGGCTTCGAAGTCGTGGGCGACCGCTTTCCATTGCTTGTCGATGCTGCCGTCGGGAATGCTCTTGAATTGGGAGACTGCAAGGATGGCGCTTGCGGCTTCGGCTGACGTGGATTTTCGCTCTGGCTCGACGGCGGGATTTCCGGTGAGCGCGAGCAGCGACTGGGCCCGGTGACGCTGCACGAGCGACATCGCCTTGAGGACATCCTTGATGGGGCTCGCTCCGCTCGACTCGAGCCGCGCGACGCTGATGTCATCGTTTACGCGTCCCATGAACAGGGTGAACGGCACGGCGGCAACAGCAATGCCTAGCAAGCCAAGCACGATCATCTTTTGCCAAACCTGAAACTTTCTGAGTATTGCGTTCATGCTGTCTGCTGCTCTGAGGAGGCGCCGGTATCGCGGGCGCTTCGGGTTTTATGCGGCTACCTGTCTGTCGGTTGTGGATGCTTTGCGTTTCGGTGGTTCGAATGCGGCCGGCTTGGCGTCGGCGGAGGCGGATCTGGCCGCTGCGACTGCACTCAGATTGAATTTCGACACGGCTTCGCCGAGGGCATTGGCCTGATCTTCGAGCGAGCGTGCCGCGGCGGAGGCTTCCTCGACGAGGGCGGCGTTCTGCTGCGTGGCTTCGTCCATGTGGGTGATCGTGGCGTTGACCTGCTCGATGCCTGCGCTTTGTTCCTGCGAAGCGGCGGATATCTCGCCGATGATGTCGGTGACCTGTTTTACCGAGGTGACGATATTGGCCATGGTCGAGCCGGCCTGCGCGACGAGCTTGGTACCCGCAGTCACGCGTTCGACGGAATCGCCGATGAGGGATTTGATCTCCTTGGCGGCGTGTGCGGAGCGCTGTGCGAGATTGCGCACTTCGGAGGCGACGACGGCGAAACCACGGCCTTGCTCGCCGGCGCGCGCCGCCTCGACGGCGGCATTGAGGGCGAGGATGTTGGTCTGAAACGCGATGCCGTCGATGACGCCGATGATGTCGACGATCTTCTTGGAGGAGGTTTCGATGGAGGCCATCGTGGCGACGACCTGCTCGACGACCTGTCCGCCCTGGCCTGCGACGCTGGCTGCGCCCAAGGCGAGCTGGTTGGCCTGCCGGGCGTTGTCGGCGTTCTGTTTGACGGTGGAGGTGAGCTCTTCCATCGACGAGGCGGTTTCCTCGAGGCTGGCGGCCTGCTGTTCGGTGCGCGACGACAGATCGGCGTTGCCCGAAGCGATCTCGGCGGCAGCGGTGCTGACCGAATCGGCCGACTGCTTGATCTGACCGACGAGGGTGGCGAGGGTGTCGACGGTGTTGTTGGCATCGACCTTGAGCTGATCGAAGAGCCCGGAGTAGTCGGCGGAAATCTTCTCGGTGAGATCGCCGCGGGAAAGCGCCTTGAAGACGCGCGCGGCGTCGCTCAGGCCAGCTTCGCTCGTGGCCATGAGACGGTTGAGGCCTTCGACCATGCGCTTGAATTCATTTTGATAGAGTGCGGCGTCGCCGCGCTCGGCGAAGTTGCCGGCGACGGCGGCGTCGACGAGCGAACGAATCTGCCCACTGATGGTGACCATGCTCGCCTTGACCGCGTTCACCGACTCGGTGATGTGGGCCTTCTCGCCGGGCAGCGCTTCCATATCGGCGGCGAAATCACCATGGGCATAGCCGGTGACCCGTTCGACGATCTTGAAATTCACGTCGATATGCGAGGCGACGAGCGTATTGATGCCTTCCGCCATCGATTTGTAGGCACCTTCGAATTCGGCAGCCGGCAACCGATGGCTCAGCATTCCTTCGTCATGACGGGCAAACATGTCTTCCTGGGCGGCGAGAAAACGACCCAGCGTGCCCTGCACTGAAGCAAGCGCAGCCTGCACCTGACCAACCTCGTCGGTACTGCTCGCGACGACATCCTGGTCGAGGCGGCCTTGTGCGATTGCGCGAGCGCCGAGCGCGGTCTTGCGCAACGAGTTGGAGATCACGCGCGTATTCAATGTGCCGAAAAGCGTCGCTAGAATCAGGACGACCAACGCGGCGATCGAAATGAGAATGATCGTGGCGTGGCTCTCCGAGCGCGCCTGCGTCATCGCCGATTCGAGCTGATCGATATTGAACTTGGTGAGTTCAGCGAGCCTGTCCGCCAGGTCGCGGCGTAGATTGGTCGATTCGACGACAGCGTCCTGGGCCTTGCTGAAATCCTTGGCGTCGACGGCGGTGAGTATCTGCGCGCTGGCTGCGAAATAGCGGTCGCCGGCGCTCTTTACTTTCTTGTAGATGTCTTTCTCTTCACCGGTGTTGCAAAAGGGCAGGTATGCCGCTTCTTCCTTGCCATATTCCGTGCGGATCTTCGCAATGCGCTTGACCTGATCATCAGCGCGCTTCGCGTCGCTGTCGCTATAAGCAAGCGCCAGCTCGGCGACGCGATACAGGCCGATCTGTACGCGCATCTCTTCGAGGTGTTCTACCGAAGGCATCCAGGTAGTGGCGACTTTGCCCAGAGTCTGGCTGAGGATATAAGTACGGAACGCGCCGAACGACGCGAGCGCGAGCGTCAGCAGGCTCGTGGTGGCGAAAGCAAGCGCGAGCTTCTTCGCGATAGAGAGATTCAGGAACCACTTCTTCATATTCGTCCTCATTTGCCCTAAGGCCGATCTCACCGCGAAGGGTGCTCGCGCGCCCGGTCGCACGTCTTGCGCATTGCACTATTCATATCGGCAGCGCGAAGGAAAATTTCACCCGGGCCGTGTCGTCGTCAGCGCCGCGGTCCCGCCAGATCTCGTTGCGCGAGCGCTCACGAACGCACCTCAAACTCCTGCCATGTTTGTTCGTCATTCGCATGCCCGTTGGCATGCCCATTCATACCGTTCGATTTTTGGACTGTTGCGGGCTTCCGCGTTTTTGCCTTCGCGTTGCGCGTTATCGGCTTGAGTTTGTTCTGGGCGAGGACGTGCGGCGTCGGCGCTTTCGATTCTTTCGAATTCTGCGATTTCGCGAGCAATCGTACGTCCGCGATGTTCTCGTGCAGGCTGAACTGTGCGACGGCAGCCCCGAGCGCGTTGGCCTGATCTGCGAGCAAGCGCGCCGCGGCGGAGGCTTCCTCGACAAGGGCGGCGTTCTGCTGCGTGGCTTCGTCCATGTGGGTGATCGTGGCGTTGACCTGCTCGATGCCTGCGCTTTGTTCCTGCGAAGCGGCGGATATCTCGCCGATGATGTCGGTGACCTGTTTT
>Ga0307508_10005715_pt1 | contig 11777 bp, 16 predicted proteins | sample 9_EM_MG_FD_203089 | JGI IMG/M metagenome (GOLD analysis project Ga0307508, IMG submission 203089) | Populus trichocarpa ectomycorrhiza microbial communities from riparian zone in the Pacific Northwest, United States - 9_EM | ecosystem: Host-associated > Plants > Roots > Unclassified | place...
GCGGCCGCCCCCCCCCGCCCCCCCCCGCCGCGCCCGCCCCCCCCCCCCCCCCCCCCCCCCCCCCCCCCCCCCCCCCCCCCCCCCCCCCCCCCCGCGAGCACAGCACAAGGAGAACCACCACTGACATATGACGATGGGGACACGGCGACGCGTCATGGCTATCTACACCGCTACCCTCTACTCAACTGCTTCCGCGGCTCCGCCACACGCCTGTCCACTCTACTACTTGGTGGGTGAACGTGCTTGGGGGGAGCGAATGGGCAACAAGAGTTGCGATGGCAAGTGGTTTTTCTGGGGCGAGCGAACTGGGACCGGACATCGGGATGTTATTTCTTTTTTTTCCCTTTTTCTTTGGTCGGGCTCGGTGAAGTGGCGCAATTCCACCTTGTCATGTACGGTACATACCTCCTACCTCATGAGAATCAATGGGCATAACCGCGTGGATAGGGCGCCAACGAGGAAAGGAGTACCCGCTGCAGTCGGATATCCTCGGGGAGGAACAGGCAAAGAACCGGGAAGCCACTGCACCGCAAGACTGTTAGATACGCCCCCGAACTTGCTGTCAACCCCATTGCAAGCCTCGCCTCGCATCGCGGCAATTGCTGTGCTGGGAGTTATAGAGCCACCGAGTTGTGGCTACCTTTCACCGAAGCCACCACCGAACGCGCATGCACGTGCACGAGATCTTGTTCACAGCTCAGCACGTCGCACCACTGCTCTCTCTCTCTCCGTCTCTCCGTACGCCACTGGCGGGCGTGCTTCAGAACGACCAACCTGGGCACATTGGCCATGGGATCAGATTTCCGCCCGGCGTCTGCCCAGCTGGAGGATTGACAGCGGTGCCTTTGGCCTTCGGCTTCTCGGCCTCCCTCGGGGAAGCCAACCCGGCGAGCTTGGCGCGGCATCCGCCACCGACGGTTGGAAACCGCCATCGGGTACTCGGGCAGGACGGAAACAACAGTCCTACTGGAAGCGCTGGAGGCGCTCGAAGCGGCCACGATCGTAACGGTCGAAGCCTCGACGATGGCGGAGGCGGAGAGTGACTGACCTCACCACCCTCACGGATGGTTCCCGACTTGGCTGTGGAGCGAACGGGATACGTGGTGGTATGGCGGAATGGCAAACGCTGGGTTGGACACAAAGTCCACATGGACTTCAACCAGGAAGCGTACGATGCAGAGTGCAGTCCTGGCCAGAGTCCTGGAAACCGTGGCCAGACGAACGCGGCTCAGGCCAGGAGGCACATCACGATACTAAGGAAGGCGCGACTAGACACCACTAGCGAGATTCGCTGGTGCCCGGCCCACCAGGGGATCCCAGGGAACGAGAAAGTGGACGAGGGGGGCCAAGCTCGCAGCAAAGGCGCCTGGCGCCCACGGGGCGGAATGGCTACGTTGCATGGACTGGTTCGGAGGGGCGTCCGATACCTCCTCCCGAGGCCTTTCGCTCATCTCAAGCGCGAGATAGCAGAGAGAAATGGATAGAAGCCCCGGCGGTGGGCGGAGGTCCGGATCACCGGCAGCAAGTACAAGCTGTCGAGCCGGCGACACCCGGACGGGACGGCGGCAGGAAGCAAGAAGGGTCTGGGCTCGCGGTTCTACATATGTACCAGCTGAAGACTGACAGGCCAGTACTTGAAATGGACGGTGCAGTGAGTACCTTTGTGGATGCACTCGGATGCGCTCACTCGATCTTGTGCTTCCTCCCCACGACCGACGTAGGAAGGTGTGTACTGGAACCGGTGGGGGAAGAGATGCACAGTCGGTGGCCGGCAGAAGCCGTCACCTATATACGGTAGGACCTGGCAGAGAAAACAGGGAAACCCACCATCCGCCCCACTCCGGAAGAACAGACAGGGCTGACGGTCCCGAACCCGCTCCACCCCGCCTGGATGCGTGTCCCTCCGTATGTAGCGGGCGCAATGACAGAACGCAACAGATGGGACAGATCGTGGCGACGGCTCTTACCCACCACCGTCACAAATCCTCACTCGAGCTGCGAGTTGCCTACCATGACCCCCGCGAGGTGGTGGTTCGGGAGAAGTCGGGATGTCCCCAACGGAGCTGCGGCCGATGGCAAGCGCCAAACGCGCCACCAAAAGCCCCACGTGCTTGCCTGCTTGCCAGTGGTTACATAGTCAAATGGCTATGTGGTGCTACTGGTCGGGGGAGATCGGTGATTCTTCTCCACGTGCACACTGCACACACGGCCCCGTGCAGACGGATCGTTGAGTGGACGTGGGGGGCGCCATGCCAACCGTCCGAATACCGTCCTGCGGTGGAGATGCTGCTGCTGCTGCTGCTGTTGCTGCAGGCACCAGCTGACAGCGCATGGGATCCTGCCAGCCGGCGCCTCCTCCTCCCGCAACGGGTCCTCGGGCTGCGCCGGATATGTGCGCCGCTCCATTTCCGCCGCCATCTCCTGCTCCTCCCGGATCTGCCGGACACACGGCGATATTGCCGAGCCCCTCCCGTTCGACCGGGTGTCCATCGGGTCTGGCGAACCACCGCCAAAGGAAGGTGCCGTGGTTGCCTTAATGCTCGGCACTATTGCAGGCGCGGGACGGAGCAGCTTCCGCGCGCGCGCGCGCGCGATGTATGTACGCACCAGACATCTGTCATCTGTCTCTCTCCGTCGGTTCGTCCGGCTCGAACCATCGCCGTCGCCGCGCTGGCAACTCGGTCGCGGTGCCACGTCCGACGGGCTGCCGAGCCGTTAGCTGGCTTCTCGCGCGGACAGCCGGGCGCACCGACCAGACGAGGTTCCACCCAGACGCCCGAGATGCCCACCCCGCCCGTTAGCTGCGGCGAAAGCAGCGGCAGCTTGTTTTTTTTCCCCCTCTTTCTTCACGTTTTAGGGTTTTTTTTTTACCCCCCATCCAGGCCAAGATTCCAAGCCCGATATACATATGGATAGAATTGGATATCTGTGGTTGCATCTCAGCTCGCTCGCTCGCTCATGCGCTACGGGGTCGGTTCCGTCTGGCAGCAGCAGATCCCCCCCCTCCCCACGCACAACTTGACCCCACGTGGAGACAGCGTCTGCTGGTGGTTGGATGCCAGCCAACTTCTTGGCTGGGGGTCAACGCTGCATACATACCTTATGCGTGGGCTCCGCTTCCGATGCATAAGTTAGCTACCGTGTTCTGGCCTGGAGAACACGAGAAGTGGATGGGGGTGGGCGACGGGGGGGGAATGAAGTGCGACAGCGCCTGTGCTCCGTGCCATTATTAGTGACGACCGCGCCATAGCATCTCAGCCCACGGCGCAGCAGCAGCCGTGTCGATGCGGTGGGGGGGGGTCGCGGCGCTTTCCCACGATCCGGGACCCATTCACTCGGTCCTGGGCCCCACGTGTTGCCCGAATAGTGCCCTCTCGATCCGAGCCACTGTGTGGAAGCTGTGAAATCGCCACAGGCGAATGGAAGAAAGCTAAGTCTGGAGCCCCCACGCCGCAGCACGGCCCGTCGAGGTCCATCCCCCCCGGAAAACTCGGATCTAGACCACTCGCTTGACGAGACGAGACGACACGGGAAACAGGCGGCGCACTGCTGTCCATGTCTGGAACGTGCACCGTGTATGGCATTCATGTCGACGTCCGGTATCGGCGAAATTCTCCACGCGCTCACTGTCGCCATCCGATCGCGCTCCGTGGGGCGACCGCGTTCGTGTGGGATCTACACTACATACAAGCTGCTCCCCGCCGTGAGCTACATATGTATGTATGAATGTATGTCTGCCGACTCGTCGGCCAGCTATCTGCAGATAGGGGGGCGATCATGGGCCCCCTGCTGCGCGACTGACTGGGCTATGTATCCAGAATAACATCCGGGATCCCAATTTCCTGCTGGATGCAGTATTTTTATCCCTTTCCTTCTAGAGTAGCACCGTTGCAGGGGCTCAACCATCGCTCGCGCCACCTCCCTATCCCTTCGTTGGACTTCGTGTACGCCAGGCATGCAACTCCTTTCCGCCGGAATGGCCAATCGATCAATCTACTCTATCTACATATCTATGCGGCCGCCAACAATGCCGAATGCAGATAGATACAATGTGTGGCAATGGTTTGTACGGGGAAAACGCCAACATGCTGGTGGCAGAAGTGGGCTGACGCCCGCTAAGCGGTAGCTAGATATCTGGAGCGAGTGAAACTCGGAACCTGCGAAGGGATGATCCGGCTAGCTCGCGTCTTGTTCGGCCCGCGAGTGAGCGAATACATATCGGAGCGGCTGCGGCACGGTTAGCGGCCCCAGCTAGCGGGCCTGCGGCTCGGGGTTCCCGTCGGTCCACCCGGCAGGCTTGCAGCCGCTGCCCCGATGGCGTTGTCCGACGCCGGCATCGACCAACATGCTGGCTCGTGCTCCTGCATTCGGCTCCGATTCGGCCGCCGTTCCCTCCGCAGCCTCTGCTCGCCGCAGCCGCCTTCGATTGGCCCGTCGAGCAGCCATCATTCGCTCTCCGAGTGGGCGCCGGTGGGAACACCGCGCACTGCGGGCATTTGCATGTGGCGAGCGCGGACGGCACGATCCACCAGCGTCGACCGGATCCGGCGCCACCAGTCAGCACCTTGGCGGATGAGGCTGGAGAATGCTGACGAAGCAGCATCGATATCGGATGGCTGGGGGCAGCTCCGCCCGTCTCCGAGACATTTCAATTTGGCCTTCCTTGCTGTGCGGGAGTCCGTGCGCACCCTGGCTATGCGCCGCTATATCTAGCACGCACGATATGTGGATAAATAAAAGGTCGCGGAATCCGCGATGGGCGGGGTGGGGGGGATCAGATGGAGAGAAGAGCAGATGGGAATTGAATGGCATCGCCCCCCGCTTTCCCCTACGTCGCCACCACATGTGGCCGTCTGGACAGGCGATGCTGCATATAGTGCTGCGATGGACGCCATGTTTTCCGCGAAGCAGGCACGCACGTAGGCAGACGTCTGGCTGCCATCGTCCACGCACATACAGTGCTCGCCGGCAGACCGGCAGCTGCCTGCTTGTTCCCGCCGGACGGACCGACGGACCGACTTGGCTGGCTGCTTCCGCCAACTACTAGCCTGGCACCCTCGTTTCGCTTCAGCAAATCAAAGGCAATCGCCCGTCAATTCGTGTTCTCCAGCCCAGACAAGCGCCAACGAATCAGAGGGATCTCCAGCGCAACGTGCACTCGTCTGTCCCATTGCAACCTCCCCGGAAGGAGCCGCGACTGTGGGTCGTCCATTCGGTCGGGCGGTGGTCGTCAGTCACTGGCAGTGATTTTTTTTTCTTCTTCTTCTCTCGGGAACGTGGGGCTGGCAGTGCGAATTCGATGTTCGCGATCGATGTTTTTGTGCTGCGTGCAAAGGTAACGTCTCCGGCATAGCTTATAATCCTATCCGAGTCCGGGTCCGCAGTCTGCTGCATCGAAGAAAAAAAAAAGTACATGTGTGCCGCCCAACAAAAGACGGCTGACTGAAGAACAGGCGCTGCCGGATTGACAGCGGACGAGATCGTCTCCTCTCCTCTTCCTCTTCTTCGTCCTCTTCCTCCTCTTCCTCTCTCGCTCGCTCGAAACCCACCCGAGACGCGATGGCGCACTTTGTCTACAAGAAGAATCTCCAGCACGAGAAGATCCGCGACAAGTACGTCACTGATCGGAAGACCTTGGACCAAGCGCGGGTCGCAGGTATTATTCCCGCCGCCAACTGGAAAGAGGCCAAAAGGCAGATCACTCCCGCAGACACTCCATTCTTTGACCTGGACGTCGCGTCTTCCTCCGCCAGATCGCACAAGTCGCGCGCGAACAGCATCCAGTCGGCCACCAGCTCCAAGTCGTCGTCGGGGGACCCGCCGCCCTTCGTGCCGCCGATCTCGGAATGCTCCTCGGCGTCGCCGCCCCGGCCGTCGAAGCCGAAGCTCGGAACCATCCTGGACCGCAACAATCCCATGCGCCTGTTCAAGCCCGACGCCCAGACCGAGGAGCAGCGGGGCGTCAAGAAGCGCGAGCGCAAGCTGAAGCTGCAGACCCAGCAGCTCGAGGCGGAATCCAAGCAGAGCGACACCCCGTACATGGATGTCTTCGGCAGCGGCGCCGACTTCCACCGCCAGCTGTTCGAGGCCATTCCGCGCGCGCGGTCGAGCACCTCCTCCAGCTCCGTGGGACCGTCGCGGAAGCGGTCGTTGTTCTCCAAATCCCCCCGGCTGTCGCCACAGATAGCTCCGCGCCCGTTCGCCAGCAACGAGCCCCCCACGAGCCCGCGCATGGTCCCCGGAACGAGTCCTCTTCTGGAGCCCCTCTCGCGGTATCCGTCCTCCGGCGACTACGGACTCGGGCCCCCGGCTTCCCCGTGGCTAGCCGCCAACCGTGGACTATCGCGAACCCGCTCAGCCTCCCTATCCTCGAATTACTCTCGGCCTCGCACCCGCAACGCGAGCAACGCAACCGCTTTTACCCTTCAATCCTCGAGCACGTGGTCCACGGAGGAACAACCCGTGAACGCTCCCACGTGGGCCGACCGTGTCCTCTTCGGCGTGACGACCCAGACCGCGGAACCGGCACGCTCACCTCCATTCCTGCCTAGCCACGCGCCTGCAGCTTCGCGGCGACATTCCTTCTCGTCCCAGGAAGGCCGGCCATCCTTTACCTTGTCGCGTTACTCGGACAACGCCCTTTCTAGGTCCAACCCTCCGTCCGTCCACTCACGGGACAGATGGCCAGCGGACGATGGCGGACTACCGTACGGCCTGTCCAACGGCTACGATGAGTGCTCCTACACGCCGCCGTCGATGCTCCTGCTGGACATGTTCTCCTCGCTGATCGAGGAGTTCGAATCGACACCGCGGATATTCGGCTATGCCAAGAACGAGGACTACCAGCCTAGCAACGCCAGCTTTGTCGGTTCGAGCACGCACCTGCCGCACCCCGGGGACCTGGTGATCCTCGACGACGAACTGGAGGAGTCCAAAGCGGTGCTCAAGAAGCGTGCCTGGTTCCTGATGGCCGTCAAGTGGCTCTACTTTGGCCGCATACTGTTCTCGCCCGGACATCACCTCCTGCGCCTCAACGGCTCCGAGGGAGACGCCCGGCCAAGGACCAGCAGCGAGGAGCTGCGCGTGCTCGATATCGATGGCCCCGCCATAGGTAAAACCAACCCGCCTCCGCTTCCCCCACTTGCTAACCGAACCCCCCAGGGGACTGGGCCTGGCACGCCGCGCGCGAGTATCCTGATGCGATCATCCACGTCATAACGTCGGGCGGTTCCAGCATCAACAGTCCCGTCTCGCCCTTGACCTGCGAGCACGCCTCGCCGCCGAACCAGCGGCGGGTGCAGATCCCAGCGGGCTACACGACGCTCTCGCCGCTGGCCACGGGCTCGATCGACGTGATCTCGTCGCGGTTCCTGCCGTCGCTGATCGTCAGCAAGGACGGCTGGCTGCCGCTGATCCTCGAGTGCCACCGGGTGCTGAAGCACGACGGCTACCTGGAGCTGTCGATCCTGGACCCGGTGCTTAACGAGATGGGCCCGCTGCTGCGCTCGTGGATCCTGGACAACATCCTCTCGGACCCATCCCACCCGCGCAGCTTCGACATCATGCCGAGCAAGACGGTGCTGGCGGCGCTGCGCGAGGCCGGCTTCTGCGACATTAGCAAGGTGTGGATGTGGATGCCGGCGACGTCGGGCGGCGACGAGCTCAGCAGCGTCACGTCGTCGATCGGCCGCTACCTCTACGACGAGCTGTACTGCCCGCGCCCGGCCGACGTCGCCGACCTCGAGGCCCGCGGCGACAAGCCGCGGAAGCACTACACCAGCGACGTCTGGCTTGACGACGACATCATGCGCGAGTGCCGCACCTACAACACCGCCTTCCGCTGGCTCAAGGTGTACGTCCGCAAGAGTGCGGTCGGGGCCGGGTCTTGATTTTTTTTTTCTTTCTTTCTTTTTTTCCCCTTCGAATTGAGTCTTTGGGAGTTTCTGGGAGTTTGGGGGACGGGGTTGTTTTTCTCTTTTTTCTCTTTTTTTTTTTTTTTTTTTTTTTTTTTTTTTTTTTTTTGTTGGCTGAAATAATGGCTACATCTGTCGTATTTTTTTTTTCTTTTCTAGGTTTTCACGAGCGCGAGGCAGGGCTGTGGGGATTCATCGGACGACGGGTGGAGATTGTGGAAGGCGGCAATGTGAATCGATCAGGCGAAAATATCTATCATAGCAGTCGGTCTCGGTGGTGGACGGAACCGGCCCGTCGTTGTGCGTGCCGTGGATCTTTGCCGATCACTCGGGTTAGTCCCCCCCCCCCCCCAAATAATGTGCATGTGATTGTCCAATGGGCTGGTCGCCATAAAGAGTGCGGCCCGCGAGACGGAGACGGAGACGGAGACAGTCCATTCCATTCACCTTCGATTATCCGAGTTGGCACGGAAGAGAGAAACCACATATTCCCAGAAGATATAAACCAACAGAAGAAGTAACCAAAAAAGAAAGAAAAAAAAGAAAAAAAAAGTACCCATAAACTCCCAAAACCAGACATATGTCTTCTCGCATGTAACTACACCCATCCACTCCCCATCCCCGTCCCCATCCCATTCCCCATCCCGTCCCCCCACACACCGTTGCCACCGCCGCCAATGATCTCGTACCCGAATCCGCTGTACTCCACTGCGCCCGTCCCGCTGCTGCCCACTTCCCGGATCATCTCGAACAGTCCGCTGCCGTCCATGCCCGCGCCGACGCCGATGCCGACGCCCGAGCCGCTCATGCCGCCCGTGCCCATGGACATCCGGAACAACGGATCGAGCTCCCCCTGCTGCTGCTGCTGCTGCTGGGGGTATTCGTATCTGTACTCCTGTTGTGGGGGTGGCGTTGGAGGGGGAAGTAGCAGGTTCGCAAGACTGAGCGGCGGCGGCGGCGGCGGCGGCAATGGCGTGGGGCTGTAGTCCCATTCCGGCTGTTGTTGCAGGTGTTGCTGTGGGACGGGGGATTCGACGCGGAACCGCTTTGCTCGGTGGCCGCCGCCGGAGTGGCCCGAGTGGTGCGAGTGATTCGAGGTTTGCGAGCGCGGCCGCATTATCTGGTCGGTGCAGTGCCGGACCGTGGACGAGGCGAGCGATTCGAAGACGTCGCGACACGTCTGTGCCGCCGGGCACCGCTCGATCAAGGACGAGAGCACGTCGACGCACGCGAGCGTGTGGAAATCGATCTGGTCGATCGTCGTGGCCGCACGGACGTCCGGCGATTGCCAGAGTGCGCAGAGATAGGAGGTTCCTGTGTGGGAGGTGTGAGTAAGTGGATGCGAAAGCATGACAGGGAGAATGTTACCGGCCATAAAGAGGTTGTGACAGGCGAGCCAGGTGTAGTTTATGCTCTTTTCCCGGTGCAGATGGCGGTACGCCTTGATTATCTTGCACCCCGAGTCCGCAATGATCCCGAACGCCTCCGGGGAAGGCAGTGTGACCGCAGGACACAGACCGTACAGCAGCAGTCTCGTCTGCTGGTAGTTCAGATCCACGAACGAAAGATTGAATCCGCAGCCCGCCTCGTCCTGCGATTTCGGCGTGGTGTCGTACCAATGCTGCAGTCTCGCCTCCATGTCCCTCCGCCAGTTCTCCAGCGAATGGAACCGTCGCGGGACCTCGGTGGTCTGGTAGAGGATCTGCTGTATCTCGCTCTGCAGCCGCCGGATCCGGAACATGTGCAACGAGATGGTGCGGGACGACTTCCTGCCCATCGGCTGGGGGCGGATCCTGTTGGGGGTAATGTATTCGTCGTCCACGTCGATCGGGAACGGAGTGTTTATCGCGTCATCGGATATTCCGAAGGGCCGGCCGAGATACACGCAGACCTGGCGATCGAGGGAATACGTGCACCAGAACAACCTCCGCCGTTCGTCGAGTGCCACCGCATCCCACGTCTTCTCCGCTTTCGGCGTGTTTTCCTGGTGTAATCCCATGTCGACCGCCAGCCGCAATGCGGATCCAAGGACATACCACACGCCTAGTGAGAGAAATGATACACATCAGTAACCCGCACAGTAGTGTACTTCGCGCCTCACGGGTGGGGATTCTCTTCCGTACCGGGACTGCAAGGCCTCATCAGGGAGTACAGAGCCAGGAGCAGGACGCCCTTCAGCCCGTCCAATCTGTTGCTCGCGAACGAGGCCGACCTGAAGAGGCAGTCGACGCACTGCATCGCAGATGCGTGGTACCGCTCCGGCAGGTTTTCGGTGCTCTGAGACATCGCTGAAGCGATTGCGAAGCACATGAAAGCGAAGTAGAGGTCGGCCCCATGTTGGATCCTGTCGGGCTGGAGATTTCCGCTGCCGTTGTTTGGCGGCACCGTGGCGCCGCAGCCTTCTTCCGACTCGACGCGATCACACAGGCGCCGGAACACGACGCCGAATGTTGGCCGAAACAGGATGGGGAACTGCGGATTAGCCTGTTGGAAGTACGTCTCGACCAGCTGCTCGGCCACTTCCCGCGGTGGGAACGGACACGGCGTCGCACGCGGTCGATTGCGGGGAACAGTGGACGACGCAGCCGGATCCGGGGCGTCTGGCGCCGGGTTTTGAAGTCCGAACAACTGCTTAGAACCTCCAGCGCCCCCTCGCTCCGGGTCCTTGGTCGCCAATTTGACCGCCGAGAACATGAGTCGTGCAAATCTGGGAACTCCGAGTCAGTTCGCGCACCGGAGTAACCTGCCCACCCGCCCAACAGCGGAAAGAAGGGCACATACGAGATGCCGGAACTTCCGCCCATGAAACCCGAAGCACTTGTCCCTTGCACGCCAACCAGCCCAACCTGATTCACCAGATTATCGATATCCGGTCTCAAATGTAATGCTCTGCTCTCGCCGCTATCATTCGCGTCCCTATCGTCCTTAGGGGCCCGCTCTCTGGCAAAATCCGCCTCCGCCAGCCGCCCGGTACCCCCGCCATTCCCTCCGCTTCCTCCTCCTCCTCCTCCTCCTCCTCCTTCTCCTCCTCCACCACCACCTCCACCACCCGTTCCTCCGGCTCCATTTGCACTTAATTCGGCTCCGGCTCCAACCCCACCGCCCTTATCTGCCGCGCGCTCGGCATTCCACGCGGCCGCCGGCTGCAGCGCGGGATCGATCGTTGCGGTCCCCGCATCCTCTCCTTCCTCCTCCTTCGGCGGCGGCTGCTGCTCCAGCTTCAGCTCCATCTCGAGATGCTTGACTCTCTTCTCCAGCCAATCGACATAGCTCCGTGGGATTTCCCTTCCTGTGGCGGCATCGATGCCGACGCACTCGACGCCGGCCTTCAGACATGCCGAGCAGCTGGGGAACTGCTGATCGCAGCGGGTCTTCCTGGCGCGACAGCGATTGCACGCCTGGATGCTCCTGCTGATCACGGTGGAGCCGTTGCTCGGGCCGCTGCGCGAGTTCTTGCGGCCCTCGGGCGTCGTGAACGTGGTGGCGTGGTTCGTCGTCGGCGGCGGGATCTTGGATGGCGTCGCGGCCGAGTCCGGGGCGGACGAGGGTGGAGACGGACGCTTGCGCGACGTGCAGGACGCGGGCGGAGGGGAGGGCGCGGGAGATATGTTGGTATCCATAGCCTTGTTTGGGCGACGACAGCTCGACGACGACGACGACGACGATGACGGGAGGCTGCCGTGGCGGGTTTCTGGGGTGGGTGATTGATGGCGGGCTTGGTGCTACGCGAGGCAGGCTGATGGCAGTCTGGGTGGTACGCGAGGGTTCGGGGACGCTGGAAGATGCGAATGCTGTGTTGCGTTGTGCTGTGTGGGGGGGGGGGGGGGGGGGGGGGGGGGGGGGGGGGGGGGGGGCCCCGGGTGT
>Ga0307508_10005716_pt1 | contig 11776 bp, 10 predicted proteins | sample 9_EM_MG_FD_203089 | JGI IMG/M metagenome (GOLD analysis project Ga0307508, IMG submission 203089) | Populus trichocarpa ectomycorrhiza microbial communities from riparian zone in the Pacific Northwest, United States - 9_EM | ecosystem: Host-associated > Plants > Roots > Unclassified | place...
GTACTGACACAAGCACTACTCGTTTACACGATTTATTACACACGGAACGCAGACTGGGAAGGAAAATTGAAAATTGCGAAAGACATGTGAGTTTTAGTCAGTGAAAATCTCAGCTCTCCAACTCGATTATCCTTGTTTTGCCGCGAGAAGCCTCATATATGTATGAACAAGCTAGAACTTATCCGGTGCCGGGGTGATCAATATGGAGTTCATGACACATTGCCAGCAGCTAGCTCGGGAAATGGCTGGGTTATGAGAATCTTAACCAGCGCCAAAAAAAGATCTACAAATTCGTCAACTAGCAAACATATGTACTATAGTACACATTGAAAGGACGCAGGAAAACCGTGCCCTAGCGCCCTGCATAGTGGACGTGAGATATTCAGCGACCTTGAGGCCGCGAAGGCAATTTGCAAATTTCGAGGTAAAGAAGCAGCGGACAATTGTGATAGCTAAGTATTACATGTACATGTTACACGACCTCGACCGATAATCATGCTTTGTACGGCACGGTTGGGCCGTCCCACCAGCCGGATATGTTGTACTTTACCTGGAACGCCCACGCATGCTCGACCTGCAAGTACATGTGCAAGAGTAGAATAGAAAACGTCGTCAGGTTCGCTCATATTCGGTGCCGCCGGATTGCAAGCGATCGTCTTTGTAACGTAATAGCTCACCTTGTCCAAGACATGATCAGGGACTTCGATTTCAATACCATAATGATTGTGTTTTGACCATTTAAGATTCAATCCTTCCTCGCCAGCACCTAGCAAACTAATCGTATCGTTTCCGAGCACGGGGACTGGCGTATCGACAATGACTCGGCCATGCCTAGGTCGTTCGATGGCGATGATGCAGAATGTCATGCGTGTCCGCGTAAAGCGGAGTGACCTGAACTCGGCGCCGAAGAAGAAATAGTCCTGTCCAGTGGCATAGTGACTCAGTGTGCACGGCGTCACGAGCACTCAAGATTCACTCACCGTGTCGAATATACAGTCTCCTGAATGGGCCAGCCATTCACCAATAGCTTTGAGCCGCTGAACCACAGGGGGTGGGACGACGCCATCGCCGTCAGGCCCAATGTTGAGAAGATAGTTACCATTCTTTGACACAATGTCAATAAGCGTAGTGATGAGGTATTTAGGGCTGCGGTAATGTTCATCGCGTGTGTATCTGTTGTATCCATAAGCTGTCAAGCAGCTTCATCGTCAGGATTGAACGGCAAGGAAAGTGCAAGAGCTCACAATAAGGATCCACAGATTCGCTCGATTCCCATTTTTGGGTCTAGGAAGAGTCGTCGTAGGAAAATGGCTAGAGAGCATGAAAATGGGAAGCCGACCTGGATCGAAGAGAACTATAGATAATAGTTAATCACAGCGTTCACGAATGTTTTTGTTGCGCAGGGACGCACCTTCGCGTATTCCGGGGTGTCGAATTGCGGCAAGGCGCCACAACCTGCGAAGAGATAAGTGACGCCCTCCATAAGGCATAAATCACTGACGATTGTTCATTGCAACCTGAATATCGTTGGCATCCGCGAAGCGTATCCAATCTTTCATGAACGTCCTGGTTAGGTTGGGCCCCCCAATGTCGCACCACTATGAAGGTGTGAACTAGACTTGCCGCCGCGAGTATACTGGGAGAATTACCATGATTTGTGTTCGATATTTTTCAGCAAGAATCTTCATTTTTACAAATTGTTGGTCCCGAAGCCAGTCGCGGCCAGGAAGGCGCCCTGTGTACGGCTCCACTTTCGAATCGTCATAGGCATTGACGGCAAGGTTTCCTGGCCAGTTCCCGAAACCGTAACCTCCAGCCCCTGAATCGGGATTGAACCATCTGCAGGAATTCGTGTTAGGATACTCAACAGGAGAATCTTCATTGGGCATACTCCGGCATTGAGAAGTAGCTATGTGACCCTGTGAGCAAATGTACGTGCGGCGCCAAGTTTCATTGCTTGAAACTTACGTTCCAAGAGTGAGATTCGGGTATCTCTTTCTCGCGGACTCAAACATCTCCGCAAGGAAATCTCGTTGGGGTCCAAGGTGAACGCTGCTCCTGTGTGTTGCATTTTCGGTATCAAATATGGCAAACCCATCATGGTGCATAGTGGTAGGCACGAAGTAACGAGCACCGCTGGAGGCTATGATATCGATAAGGGTATCCGCGTCGAACTGGCTCCCCAGCTGCGGGATGAAGTCATCATACACGAAATCCTGCAAACCAATGGCGTGAATATTACGAGAGGGCAATGTGGATACATAAAGCACTTACTGCACCGTAAGTATCCCGATGATACTGTTCATTTCAGGATCTCGGTGAGATCGTGACGGCAAAAAGGTACAAATGCATACTTACATTCCAGAAGTGATTGCTCTTGTCCATCGGGGTGTGCTGCCACCACCTAGGGTGAAGTGTCAACTATTGAATTTTCAGAGATCAAAAGTCGGCGGGTTCGTACCAGTACCACTCGGCATAGGGACCCGGAGCTGTCAAAACTCCATAAGACGTGGGTCGCAAAAAATACAAACTGCACGTACGCGCCCAACCAGGCACGGCATAGACTCCCCAATGCATGAAAATCCCGAATTTCCCCTTCTCGAACCATTCTGGTGTATTCCGCAGAAGTTCATCGGGCTCTATCTCCATTTGCATCTCCTGACGTAGGCTTCGGTCGGTTCCCTCTTGCCGAGCTATTGCAGAAATTGTACCGGATTCGAATGTGCGGCGCAGAGTCTGATATGTGTCCTTCCCAGAGTCTTCGTCGTCATCGTCATCATCATCATCATCACCTGGCGCGACCCAGACAGTGACAATGATTTGATCTCCAGGCATGGCTCTGAAGTACTGGCCCATTTCGACGGTTCTAAAGCCTTCGCCTTGTATTACGACCCACCAGGGCATATCGGTCCAATATCTACGATCAGGCACGAGCGCAGCAGGCAAGTAACTAGCCATTGTCGCCTCAGCGGCGTAGGTTCGGACACCGTCAATCATGCGCCACTTCGTTGTAAGTTTGATGTTGCGAAAGTGTAGGAATATAAAATCATATATATCGGAAGGCACGAGGGTCATCGCGAAAAGGTGCAAACGATTCCAGCCGTTGACTTCAGGAAGTGTGATCGAGACTAGGTCCGATCTTGTGCTGATTGACGTTGACCAGGTGAACATTTGAGTTTGATTATAGTTCCTGGTGCCGTCTGCTCTATAATGATACGGACTATAGGAGGAAATGAGCGCGTCGCAGGGACTATATGCAAGAGAGAACAGAATTACTGCTTCACAACAGCTCCGGAGTTAATCCAATGTAAATTCCACCTGATAAATAATCGAATACGTATTCGTGAATAAGATTATTGCAAAACGAAACGACGAACCAGTTGTGAATCGATGCTGAGTGTCAGGTATTGCAAAGGGATGTGAGCTTATGACGTTCCTCGCGCGAAGTAGCCCAAACCTTCGACTCTCTGCTCCGTGCCATCTTCGAAGTGGAACGTGAACGTAGCACCAGTCTCACCTAAAAGAAAGGTTTCGTCAGTCAGAACACCCAAACAATCGTACCACTGCTGCGCAAGCAGGGAACAGAATAAGAATAAACTAAAGCAAACTCAACGCACCGTCAATGAAATCTCCTGCATATAGAATATGCATCTCTCGAGCAAAGCGTAACACGCTCGGTACACGTACAACTTGTCCATCGCTCACAACATTATCCGGTTCACCTCGCCATTTCTGCGGAAGTTGATAAACAATCGAATTCGTAGAAAGGTTATCTTTAGGCATGAGTTCAGGTGCCCAAGATTCGCCCCGAGGGTCGAACGTAGCGTAAGGTCCAACGGTGACATCATTGAATAGGTGAGTCAAGTTGATGGGCCACGACGTGACGTCTCCACCACTAAGAGATGATGGTGATGATGGAGAAATTGGAATTTGTAGTGAGGCGTCTTGATTGTACCACCCAGAGCTGAGGAGGAGTAAAGGCTGGAAGTAAACCAGGATCGCTCGGGCGAATGCAGGGAGCTGCATGGTTGAAGTGGTCCAGCGGAACGCCTCACCCACCTTTGATGGTTATAATACGCGTTTAGACGATCTGATACTATGCAATTGAGACAAGGAACTGCAGCGTGCTACGAGTCTTGTGTTGTTCAATTGTGGGGGAAAGAAGTTATTATGTATTTGGTGGATGTTGAATAACCCAACCTTGAAATGGTCACGAGGAACCGATGTAATAAAAAGTTCACTAATACAGGGGAAGCTTTACACGGGAGTACTGGGCAGCTAAAAGAAAACCTCTGAGTCTGAGTCCAAAACGACGACAGCACAGGTATCACATATGCCGAGCAAATCAAGAAGAAAGGGCATGGGCGTCGCGTACAGTGGCATAGGATGAAAAGGAGCGAGAGAACATAGGAGAGAACATAGAAAAGAAGATGATCAGAACAGAGTGCAGCCGCCAATGCCAATGCCAATAATATACCGCGACGATCGCAATCGCAATTGCTGGTGCAGGAGATGACAATGACCTGATGAGGAACACCTGAACGCAGCGGCGGCCAGGTGCCCCTCACGTGTCCCTACGCTCCTTGCTTTGTGTGTACCGGGAGCATTTGAAACTCCGCCGGGGGTGTCAGGGAACGGCTGTAGCTGGCGCAGCGACGCCTACTCAGCGATAAATATAAATAATTTATGGGAAGAGAAACTTACAAGTTCGGTGGCGGATGCCAAGCAACAGAACCATCGGCAGATGGAATGACGACATCCGGTGGTGGACTTCTCTGAGGACGAAACGCGCCAACAATGCTCGAGATGGGAATCGCCGATTCGGCGAGGCGAGGGGTCTTAGGTACCGGAATATGATCCAGCGTCAAGTTGGGCGTTGTTCGGATTGTACTGTCGAAAGGCTCTGGCGAGGCTATCACAGTTTCACAAAATGTTTCGCCGTAGTCTGCTTCAGCAACCGTAAACGATGGAAGGGAGCAATGGTAGCCACTGCCTGTAGCACAAGACGTGCACGCGTCGCCATCGGAGATCATGCAAGCCAGCATGGAGTCGACAGAAGAACACGTCGAAGATCGCCGTACGACGGGATTCGCGACGCGTGTCGGTAGGGGGGGTTGAAGGGTGAGGACTTGTTCGTCCCACCGGGCGGCAGGTGGTACCGTATCCTGTGGATCCTGGATTGCAACTGAGGCGCACCCACACAATTGGGAGAACTCCCTTTCAGCGGGACGCCAGCAAGAACTCATCACGGGAACGGTCTCCGTCACTGGGCCGGCAGGCATGGCAACCCCAACCGGGAACACGTCAGCGGGCGCCGACGAGGAAGACAGCATTTGGATAACAGGAGCGCACATCGCCATCGACGTCGACGTCGAAGGCTCTGTTGAAAATGTACGGTACTTGCGAGGGACGTGACGGTATGTTAGTTCAGCGCGACGGGAAGCCTCCATAAAGCATGCTGCGATCTCATCGCGTTCGCCGGGTATGCCGTCGAGCCCACCGAAAGTGGCGTGGACGCCACTGTTTTGAAGTTCCTCTTGGAACAGTTCCTGCTCTAACATCTCGACAGATACGTTAGATATGGGTGGACTGACACATCGACCACATGACACGATACCAGCCACAACATCGCCGGCACCATTTATGCCGGTCGGCGGTGGCATGAACAAGTTCTCGTCCATCCCGAAAAGTGCGGCGGTTGTAGGTGGCATGCGTCCAACCCAAAGTCTCCACTCGAGAGCGTTTCCGAGGGCACGCTCACAACGAGTAACCTCGCGACCTGGGAGACCCGAAAGTTTCGCCCACGCCTTGTTCGAGTATGCACGATCTTGGTGAAATTTCGTGGCCAGTACGAGTGAAGCGAGGAAGGTTCTTCGTGGATCGTGGAGTGGAACGGCAAACACACCTCGCCGGTCGAGTTGCTGTGGCGAACAATTGTACTGACGAGCCAACCGCGTGAGATGCGCTCGTTCCGCGAGTATATTGCGAACGAGATCCCTTATCGCGCCAACGTAGCACATCGCAATTTCGAGGGTAGCACATGACGTCCGAGATCGCCGCAGTACTTCATGCGCAAAGTAAAGTAGATGTTGCGCATGGGGAGACGGAATCATCGTTTGAGCCATCAAAACTTCCTGCGGCGATACCGCCGGGTTGACCGTAACGATTCCATATTCGGACATGAAACTGTGACCTGAAGATGGGGCAGACACGTGAGGGGTTTGCTGCACGTGCTGCGGCAGTGAGGGGTGCGAGGCAGTCGAGGATGAGCTGGCGAGTGGCTGAGCGTATACTTGGGGGACTGTCGTTTGGCCATGTGGCTGCGCGACAGAGCCTGCATGCCCCGATGGCTCATCAGGAGTTGGAGGGCTTGTCCCTGCATCTTCTTCCGACCCGTCATCGGATTCGGTTGACTCGTCCGGAGAATCCGAATCCTGCAGTGCCACAGCGGATCCAGGAGGTGTAAGCATTTGTTCGGCATCAACAGACGCCGTGGCGGCCACCACCTCCGGATTTGGAGGGGGGACATTCAGGGGATTCGTGGGAACTGGGGACGGTGTAGTCGTTGATGTGTGCCCAATGAGCAAGAACCCAGGAGGCAGGGGCCTATCTGGCGGGAGGCACCAAATATCTTGTATTGTCGCTACACATCGAGCTTCGGGGCCGTTGTTAGTAAATAAGGCTTGGTGGTGAGCTCCGAATAATTGCACACACCGACAAGTCCCTTGGCGTCGGGAGTATTTGCGCAAGCTAACATAGGCCTTTCATTGCGAAGTTCGGGTAACGGCGGCAGATCCTTATCTGTCGGCGGAACACGAACGCTGGTAGAGGCATCTTCGGACGGTTCTTCCGCCAGCGAAACTGGGGTCGATAAACGCAAGGCTGGGCGTGGGCGTTCGCAGGAATGCGTAGAAGTGGAGGGTGAGCAGGCGTAGCCAGTGAATTGGGGTGGGGGGGATGTTGGGTGTCGGTTATTATTTTCATACTGTAGGGGCCGGGGAGCATGGAATTTGAGGCTATGTCGTACGGATGGCTTTTCAGAGCAAGGTGAAGGATGGTTGTTTGATTCGGGTGTTTGGATTGAAAAGGATGCTGGGGGGCCGTAAGGCCGCCAGCGAGACTGCTCTCGCTGGCGCATGCGGTTGGTCGTAGTAGATATGGGTGGCATATGGAGAAAGTGGTTGGAAAAAATGCAGAATGGTAAAAACTTGAGTTACAGTCTTCAGAAAGGTCGTCGAGCGGCGTTGTGAACGCAACACGTTCTGATATTCCGGCACAAAAATTGGATTCAGAAGGACTCTGAGCTGATCTTGGTAATGATAGAGGCCATGTTGGAGTTGGATTGGGTGGTCAGAACAGAAAAGTGGTTAAACGAGAGGGGTGATGACTTGGAGGGCGATGACTCGAGAGTAATAGTGGAAAAGTTGATGTTGTGAAGGAACAATCTCATAGCGAGACTCCTCGTTCGCAACACTAGGCACAGCGAACCACCGAAGAAGCGGCGCTAGGTGCAGATAGTGTCGTTCGCGGTGGTCGGAGGCAGCTAGATATCGGTAACGCCCGTGACAGAGTATAAATTTCCGAATATGTTCATGGATCGCTCGAACAAACACCACTCTCACTTTCATTCGACTATATAAACTACTGTAGCTCTGTGATTGGCCCCCGCGCGTCGATAACTGACTGTAGATTGAGGATTGCCTTTGCAGCACTGGAAAAGCGCGGCGGATGAGTTGGTTGCGGGATAGCGGAGAATGCCCACCGAGGAAGGTGATGCGATCCACCCCCCCGCGCGCGGCCTGAGACAAATTACTTTTTTTTGACGCCAAATGTGTGAATTACAATCGCTGATTATGGTCAACTCTATTTGCAACCACGGTCGTTGGCTGTTGTCCCGAGATAAGGGGCTCACACGGCGTAGCTGTGTTTGAATGCTTGAATATGATCAGGATGCCTGGATCGTCTCACCAAAGGGGCTCCCTCGTGCCACGGCAATGCTCCTTTAGGCGGTGACGACTCAGCCGCAAAACGTACATCATTACCAACGTTGGGCACCAAAGTATGATAAAGATGATCCGAGTCCTGCGGGGGGGAACTGTCGTTACCTTCGTGACGCTGCCTTCTCAGCTTCGGATGGCGTTTTAGTGGCCAGAGACAGGGCGTGAACGCCAGCCCCTAACTCCTCACGGAGGGCGGCGTATATGAGTCTATGTCGTTGCATCGTACTCTGAAAAGAGTGCACGAGAAGAGAGGATGAAGGAAGAGTTGCCATGGTCACCAAATCGATGTGAGTCAGTCATCTGATCAACTTACCTTGCCAGTAAATACGTCTGATATCACCTGGACAGCAAAATCTGTCCACAATAGCACAGCATCAGTTTTGGCACCATCGCACGCGCAGCAGCAAATCTCTTACGCGTCTCCCCATCACCGCCGCCTGACGTTTTCATCTCTGCATGGTTCGCATGCTTCCACGAGTCATTGGTGATAACAAGCTCCTTCGGATCCAATAGCGCCGTTAACTGTCAAACCCCGTAAAAGAAAATTCTCATAAGAAAACGCCAGCGCCAGACATGATACAAAGGCCCAGACTTTGTCGCGTATCGAAGCTTCTGTCGGTCCAATCTGGTTAGACGCTGTCGACATAGCCCGTACCGTCCTTTGGCGGAGGACAGCAAGCATCTCGTGACAAACCACGGTCACGCGCGCTTATTACGTAAATGGCGTCGTTCGAGTCATCGTCGAAGAGGGGCGAAACACCGACACTCCATCATTTCAAGGTCATGCGATGTTTGCCGTTCCCGATCACTTCGACGCGCGCACATGTCGCTTCTGGCGATAAGTCGGCGGTAGCATTCACGGTGACGGCTGTCCCCGCGACAGATCACCGACCGACTACCACCCTTTGGGTAGACTGTGCATTTTCGAAGCGGCTTTCGCACGCGCATACACATAGTCTTCATGCGTTTGACGCTTCAAGGACATTTTCCACTACCTGCGGCGTGAACGCCGCGCAACTATCTCGTGGTCAGCCTCAAGCCTCCAAGCCTCCACGATCTGCCTTGTACGCGAATCAAAGGGATTCGTGCCCGTCTCGTCACCGTGCTTTGCTTCTCGGAATTTGGCTTGCGCAATGAATGCTTGCACATGCTCCGGCCACGGCCCGTCTGCCCTATTAGCCTCATGTTAAATAAAAACGGCACACCAGCGTCTCCCCCCTAACCCCTGCGGATTGATCGGACAGTCACTACAACAACGCACGGATGAGCCCAGCATGATGAATCCCCCACGCAACATAACAACATAAGACCAAATGTTGGTCTGTCATGCCCCTTAGTACGCATTTTCACCCAGCGGAACCTATCTGTCAGCCCCATGCATCCTCAGAGATAGGGTGAAGTAACCGGCCTTTTGCCCCTTATGGCCCCCGTTCGGTCGACGTGTACGGCATCGTGAGGCGATTGCGCCATAATTATTTCCGAAGTCGCGGAATCTTCCAGTCAGTCCATTTCGAACTCGAACCTCGAACAACACCTGCACTACGGCACAAGGTAACAGCCACCCTCATTGCATCATTGCAACTGCTCAATTCTGGTTCTGGTTACCTTCCCTCACCTTCGGTGCTTTTTCCTTATTGACGGTTCTCACAAAAGACGTTGGTCTACCCGCGAGATTTCCGCTACAGCATGGCGCGGTTCTCCGTTGATTTTCGGCGCAGTGCTACTGTGAAGTACTGTACAAACATTGGATTTTCAAATGGACACTGCGGCTTGAAATTCGTGCGCTCGCCATACCCCGCGATTTTCAGATTCATGTCCGCTGGAAACCGCCGGTTGGTCTCTCAAACGCGGCGTATATGACGCCGACGCTCGACTTTAGAGAACCTTCTTGATATATCACTCGTCATCCGCAAGATCGTCAAGCCTTCTGAAGAAAATTAAAATTGCGCGGTAATCGCTTGATCTCTTGTTTGCAACTAAAAGACTTTCAATCCCACCTGTGTCGGATTCATAAGATCGGGACATCGAACACTGTCTGTCATCAGATTATCGCTCAGTCAGTAAATCCACTGATTGGTACCATTTTTATCCTAGCCAATATCGAATTCCTGTTCTATTACTGCGTACATCCAAGACCGCAATAATATCCCGCTTTCATCTGTTCCGTTAAACTCGAGAAGTGGAACGTGCGATATCGCAAATCGCTCGACAGAGGGCAATGGATGGATATCACTGTTGTTTGAGAAGACAAGAATCGTGAGTTACACTCTCAGCTTCCAGATACCAAGTTGCGCTTCCAGGATCACGAAAACTAGTATTGCCATAGGTTTCATCACTTCAGGCCTGAAGAGCGCATTGCAATGCTCCGATGCATGGCCAGCATGCGAATGAGGATCCGGTTTCGAGCGATTCCCAACTTTCGGCGAACGAACGGCAGCCCTGATGCCCACCTGTCGCCAGTGGTTACTCATGAGCCGCGCCACATATGGTCGAAGCAGTTCCGAGGTTTTCCGGCATGATTCGACTTCCCCTCGCAGGGTCCGGAGGTGGGGCGCAAGAAGTTATGTGGAAGGCAAGAATTCCGAGTCGGCATCCCGACTAATCTAGTTTTCATTCTCATTTTTTCATCTTCTTTCATACCACCCACCTTTTACCGCGCTCCGACACAAAACTGGACATCGATTCGAGTACTAGTACTAGCCATCATCATTCATGACGATCGATATGGGAACATTCTTAGTACTATACTGCACTAATTCTTCGCTTTATAGTAACATGCATGAGTTCCGATGCGTAGCGTGATGAAAATGAATAAAAACCTGTGCCGGCACAGCCTACAATGTAGTGCCCCAATAATCATGTCATCATCGTCATGGATTTGTAGATATCTTATCGGGGCTCCAAGACCACATGCACAGTCCATCATGAGATCATCGCCTCAGTCGGAAGCGTCAACGTAAAATCTGGCCAGCTGCGGCCTGAGGCTTCGGGTGATGATGATGAGGGAAGATCAAAGATCTTAGAGTCATGCCAGCGCGGTGTTTTCATTTCTGCAACTGATAGCATTACATGTAGGTATAGAACGCCCGCGCGTCATGATGGTGATATCTGGATCATATATGCATATCAGGGTGGCGGTACTGCTCAAAAGTCCCTTCACACTTGAAAACGAGCACATTCATTCTGATTTGGATGAGCAAAGCCACAAGATGCGAGATGCGTGATCTGATCTAGCCACCATAGTACATTTACAATCTCACATACAAATAGGGCAGAAGCCCATATTACGTGCTACACCTGGAGGAGAGCGCGAGATGAACGGAAGTAATATCAGGGAAATCGCGCTGCCTTACACAAAATTGGTATAAGAGCCTAGGAAATAATCTGGTCCACTTCTGAGTCTAGCAGTCTTAGCACGCGGGTGGCAGGCTTTTCGAGACGGTAGCCATTGTCGCGAAGGATGAGTAACGCCACCCAACTAGCCGCGAATACCGTCACTTCGGCGCGTCTGTCAAGAGCACACGGAATAAAATTAGCATGGCATGTTCTTGTACCCTAATTTGGTGTGGCCGCCTGGACGACAAGTTTCAAATACGAAATCCAAAACATACCTCATACCTCTACTTCCGTACACTGTCTTGTAGAGATTGATGAGGTTGAACAGCGCCATGCGGAAAAAATACATTGATATTCCGCCTCGCCGCGATTCGGGTAAGACAAGCATCCAAGGCACGCATGCGGTACCATTGATGATGAAGCGCGAACGCAACATGCGT
>Ga0307508_10005717_pt1 | contig 11773 bp, 9 predicted proteins | sample 9_EM_MG_FD_203089 | JGI IMG/M metagenome (GOLD analysis project Ga0307508, IMG submission 203089) | Populus trichocarpa ectomycorrhiza microbial communities from riparian zone in the Pacific Northwest, United States - 9_EM | ecosystem: Host-associated > Plants > Roots > Unclassified | place...
CTCAGCTCCACGGACCCCACGGCCCTGGTGGCCCTGCGGACTCCACGGCCCTGGGCGAACACCGAGGCCCCGGCGGCCTTTGCGGCCCCCGCGCCGGTCGCGGAACCTGGGCCCTCGCGCTGTGCGGAACCTGCGGCCCTCGGCGAACGCCGGGGTGGCCGCGGACCCCAAGGTCCGCTCCGTCGCGCCGGTCTGCTCCGGTCCGCTCCGGTCGACGTCGGCCCGGGGCGGTGACGGCGCGGCCGCATGGGCGCGCTTCCGGCGGGCCCGGCCGCGCAGGCGCTGTCCGGCCCAGGCGGTCGCGGCTGCCAGTGCCGTGGCGGGTAGCAGGTCCGACGGGCCGGTGGGGGAGGCGGCGGCCGACCCGGCGGCTTCCAGGGGTGACGCCGCCGCGCGGCCCCGGGCGGGCGGGGCGTCGAAGACCGGCAGCAGGCGGGACGGGCTACCCCGTAGCATCGACGGCGGCAGCAGCGACAGCGGATCAAGGTAGCGGTCCCCGCGCCTCAGCCCCCAGTGCAGACAGCCGGGCGGGCAGTGGAACGGCCCCGCCTCCACCACGCCGACCACCTGCCCCGCCGCCACCCGCGCGCCCTTAAGCACCGCGGCCCGCACCGGTTCGTAGGACGTCCGCAGCGGAGGGGCGCCGGTCCCGGACAGCTCGATGGTGAGCACCCCGCGCCCCGCGACCGGCCCCGCGAAGCTCACCCGCCCCGCGGCCGCCGCCCGCACCGGCTGCCCCGCCCGCGCCGCCAGGTCGACCCCGCGATGACCCGCCGCCCACGGCGCGGGCGGCGGGCGCCACGCCCTCAGCACCGAGGGCCGCGCCGCCCCCTCCGGCCCGGCCACCGGCCACGACCGCCCACCGTTACCCGGGGCCGCCACCGCGGCCGGGACCAGAGCCGGGAACATCAGAACGCACAGGGCCAGAGCCCACACCACACCAAGCCGTCGCATGTCACCCACGGTGACGCCGATCGCCGCATCCGGTGGATCATGGACGCGAACTGGGGACTACTTACGGGTTGTGGATATCGCCGTCACCCGGCACCGCACGGGTCCCGTACACTTCTTATGGCGATCCGGGTCACCGGATCGACTTCGCACGCCCCGCCGCCGACGCCCCGAGCACGTATCGGCAGCACGGCGGCCGCGCCCCTCGGTCCTCGGACGAGCCCCCTACCAGGGCCCTCGTCCGTGGCAGGCGCGCCGGGGCGTCAGGAGCGGCGGCCGCCCGGCCGCCGTGGAACCGAGTACCTCAAGGAGTACGGCCATGGCCGTCGTCACGATGCGGGAGCTGCTGGAGAGCGGCGTCCACTTCGGGCACCAGACCCGCCGCTGGAACCCGAAGATGAAGCGCTTCATCTTCACCGAGCGCAACGGCATCTACATCATCGACCTGCTCCAGTCGCTGTCGTACATCGACCGCGCCTACGAGTTCGTCAAGGAGACCGTCGCCCACGGCGGCTCCATCATGTTCGTCGGTACGAAGAAGCAGGCGCAGGAAGCGATCGCCGAGCAGGCGACCCGCGTCGGTATGCCGTTTGTCAACCAGCGCTGGCTGGGCGGCATGCTGACCAACTTCTCGACCGTCTACAAGCGCCTGCAGCGCCTGAAGGAGCTCGAGCAGATCGACTTCGAGGATGTGGCCGCCTCCGGCCTCACCAAGAAGGAGCTCCTCGTCCTCTCCCGCGAGAAGGCCAAGCTGGAGAAGACCCTCGGCGGTATCCGTGAGATGCAGAAGGTGCCGAGCGCCGTCTGGATCGTGGACACCAAGAAGGAGCACATCGCCGTCGGTGAGGCGCGCAAGCTCCGCATCCCGGTGGTCGCGATCCTCGACACCAACTGCGACCCGGACGAGGTCGACTACAAGATCCCGGGCAACGACGACGCGATCCGCTCCGTCACGCTGCTCACCCGCGTGATCGCCGACGCCGTCGCCGAGGGCCTCATCGCCCGCTCCGGCGTCGCCACCGGCGAGAAGGCCGACAAGGGTGCGGTGGCCGAGCCGCTCGCCGAGTGGGAGCGCGACCTGCTCGAGGGTGAGAAGAAGGCCGACGAGCCCGAGGCCAAGCCCGCCGAGGCCGCCGAGACGCCGGCCAAGCCCGCCGAGGCCGCCGAGAAGCCGGCCGAGGCCGTCGCCGAGAAGCCGGCCGAGGACGAGAAGCCCGCCGAGGCCCCGGCAGCGGACGCCGAGCAGGCCTGACCACTCAGACGGTGTAAGAACGGCGGGGGACGGTGCGACGGCGCCGCCCCCGTCGTTCAACCCGTAGAGCTTTCGACTTTCGAGAAGAGATTCACAGATCATGGCGAACTTCACCGCCGCTGACGTCAAGAAGCTCCGCGAGCTCACCGGCGCCGGCATGATGGACTGCAAGAAGGCGCTGGACGAGGGCGAGGGCAGCGTCGACAAGGCCGTCGAGATCCTCCGCGTCAAGGGCCAGAAGGGCGTGGCCAAGCGCGAGAGCCGCAGCGCCGAGAACGGTGCCGTCGTCTCCGTCATCGCCGACGACAACTCCTCCGGTGTGCTGGTCGAGCTGAAGTGCGAGACCGACTTCGTGGCCAAGGGCGACAAGTTCGTGGTCGTCGCCGACACCATCGCCGCCCACGTCGCCAAGACCGTCCCGGCCGACTTGGAGGCCCTGCTCGCCTCCGAGATCGAGGCCGGTAAGACCGTTCAGGCGTTCGTGGACGAGGCCAACGCCACCCTCGGCGAGAAGATCGTCCTCGACCGTTTCGCGCAGTTCTCCGGCGGCTACGTCGCCGCGTACATGCACCGCACCAGCCCGGACCTGCCGCCGCAGGTCGGCGTCCTGGTCGAGCTGGACAAGGAGAACGCCGAGGTCGCCAAGGACATCGCGCAGCACGTCGCCGCCTTCGCGCCGAAGTTCCTGAGCCGTGACGAGATCTCGGCCGAGACGGTCGAGAACGAGCGTCGCGTCGCCGAGGCCACCGCGCGCGAGGAGGGCAAGCCCGAGGCCGCCCTGCCGAAGATCATCGATGGTCGCGTCACCGGCTTCTTCAAGGAGAACGTCCTGGTGGACCAGGCGTTCGCCAAGGACAACAAGAAGAGCGTCCAGAAGGTCCTGGACGAGGCCGGCGTCTCCCTGACCCGTTTCGCCCGTTTCCGCGTCGGCGTCTGAGCCGAGCGGCGAAACACCGGCGACACCGATAGGGTCGTAGGCAGCCAACCGTCAACCGGTCGGCCGCAGATGTGACGAGGAGGCCATTGCCGCAGAGGTCGTACCAGGACCCGTCCGGCAGTGGCCTTCTTCGTATGTGCACGAGGAGATCTCCAATGAATCACGGCGCGGACGCCGAACAGGCCGCCGACAAGAACGCGGACGGCCCAGCCCGACACGGCCGTTTCCTGCTGAAACTGTCCGGCGAGGCGTTCGCCGGCGGCGGGGGACTCGGGGTCGACCCCGATGTCGTGCACGCCATCGCCCGCGAGGTCGCCGCCGTTGTGCGGGACGGCGCGGAGATCGCCATCGTGATCGGCGGTGGCAACTTCTTCCGCGGGGCCGAGCTGCAGCAGCGCGGCATGGACCGGGCGCGCTCGGATTACATGGGCATGCTGGGCACCGTCATGAACTGCCTCGCCCTCCAGGACTTCCTGGAGAAGGAGGGCATCGACTCCCGCGTCCAGACCGCCATCACCATGGGCCAGGTCGCGGAGCCGTACATCCCGCTGCGCGCGGTGCGCCATCTGGAGAAGGGGCGCGTCGTGATCTTCGGCGCGGGCATGGGCATGCCGTACTTCTCCACCGACACCACCGCCGCCCAGCGTGCCCTGGAGATCGACGCCGAGGCGCTGCTCATGGGCAAGAACGGGGTGGACGGGGTCTACGACTCCGACCCCAAGCGGAACCCGGACGCGGTCAAGTTCGACGCCCTGGAGTACGGCGAGGTGATCACCCGGGACCTCAGGGTCGCCGACGCCACCGCGATCACCCTCTGCCGGGACAACAGGCTGCCGATCCTGGTTTTCGAGCTGACCGCCGAAGGAAATATCGCGCGCGCGGTGAAGGGTGAGAAGATCGGCACGCTCGTGAGCGACCGGGACGTACGCGCCTGACGGCTCGTTCGGGGGATGGACAACGGCCTGCCGGTCGGACACCGTGCAGGAGAAGACGCACGCAGGGGCGAGGCTCTGCTTACGGATAACACCAGGAGCAAGTGGTGATCGAAGAAATCCTCCTCGAGGCCGAGGAGAAGATGGAGAAGGCCGTTGTGGTCGCCAAGGAGGACTTCGCGGCGATCCGCACCGGGCGTGCGCACCCGGCGATGTTCAACAAGATCGTGGCGGACTACTACGGTGCGCTGACGCCGATCAACCAGCTCGCGTCGTTCTCGGTGCCCGAGCCGCGCATGGCTGTGATCACTCCGTTCGACAAGAGCGCGCTGCGCAACATCGAGCAGGCGATCCGTGACTCGGACCTGGGGGTCAACCCCAGCAACGACGGCAACATCATCCGGGTGGTGTTCCCCGAGCTCACCGAGCAGCGCCGCAAGGAGTTCATCAAGGTCGCCAAGGCCAAGGGCGAGGACGCGAAGATCTCGATCCGCAGCATCCGGCGCAAGGCCAAGGAGTCGATCGACAAGCTGATCAAGGACGGCGAGGTCGGCGAGGACGAGGGCCGCCGTGCCGAGAAGGAGCTCGACGACCTCACCGCGAAGTACGTCGCGCAGGTGGATGAGCTGCTCAAGCACAAGGAAGCCGAGCTGCTCGAGGTCTGATGAACGACTCTTCCTGGGGGGCCCCACCACGCGCCGGACTCTGGGGACCGACTGATCAGGGCACCTCCCCCGGCTACGGCTGGGAGGTGCCCCCTTCTTCGGCGGGTCCCGCGTCTTCGGCGGGTCCCACGCACGAGGTGGCCGAAGCGGCGCAGACTCGCCCCATGCCCACCGTGCCGCACGCAGGCGGCGACCCCGGCGACGCCGCCGGCCGTGACCGGGGGGCCGCCCGGCCGGGTGGCCCCTTGTTCCGCGATGAGCACGAGCCGCGGCCCGGACCTCGGCCGCCCGCCGGGCAGCCGCCGCAGCCCCCCGGCCCCGGCCCCGAGGCCACCGGCGGCGCGCCCGGCAACGGCGGCGGCAGCGGCCAGGGGACGAAGAAGAAGAGCGCGGGCCGCGATCTGCGGGCCGCGATAGGGGTGGGCGTCGGGCTGGGCGTGGTCATCGGCGTCTCGCTCTTCATCTACAAGCCGGTGTTCATCGGCGTCATAGCGGTCGCCGTGGTCGTCGGGCTGTGGGAGCTGACTTCCCGGCTGGCCGAGCGGAAGGACATCCACGTCCCGCTGGTGCCGCTCGCCGTCGGCGGCGTCGCCATGGTCGTCGCGGGCTATGTGCGCGGGGCGCAGGGCGCCTGGGTGGCGGTGTCGCTCACGGCGCTCGCCGTGCTCGTGTGGCGGATGACCGAGCCACCCGACAACTACCTCAGGGACGTCACGGCGGGCGTCTTCGCCGCCTTCTACGTGCCGTTCCTGGCCACCTTCGTGGCGCTCATACTGGCCGCCCCCGACGGTGCGCAGCGGGTGCTGACCTTCCTGCTGCTGACCGTGGTGAGCGACACCGGCGCGTACGCGGTCGGCTGGCGCTTCGGCAAGCATCCGCTCGCGCCCCGCATCAGCCCCGGCAAGACCCGCGAGGGGCTGATGGGCGCGGTGGCGTTCGCGATGGTCGCGGGGGCGCTGTGCATGCAGTACCTCATCGAGGGCGGCATGTGGTGGCAGGGGCTGCTGCTCGGCCTCGCCGTCGCGGTCAGCGCGACCCTGGGGGACCTCGGCGAGTCCATGATCAAGCGTGACCTCGGCATCAAGGACATGGGCAAGCTGCTGCCCGGCCACGGCGGGATCATGGACCGGCTCGACTCGCTGCTGCCCACCGCGCCCGTGGCGTGGCTGCTGCTGGTGATCTTCGTGGGCGGCGGCTGAGCCGCACGCCGGTAACAGCGGCTGTCCAGGGCCCCGCGCCGCCCGTGGCGCGGGGCCTTCCGCATGTCTGCGACACTGGTACGGCCATGCCTAAGCCCGGAGAACTCACTTTCGCCGTGCCGCGTGGGGCCAAGAAGCCCCCGCGGCACCTCGCCGACCTCACGCCCGCCGAGCGCCGCGAGGCCGTCGCCGCCCTCGGGGAGAAGCCCTTCCGGGCCGGTCAGGTGTCGCGTCACTACTTCGCCCGCTACGCCGACGACCCCGCGCAGTGGACCGACATACCGGCCGCCGCGCGCGAGAAGCTCGCGGCGGAGCTGCTGCCGGATCTGATGAGCGTGGTGCGGCACATCAGCTGTGACGAGGACACCACCCGCAAGACCCTGTGGCGGCTCTTCGACGGCACGCTCGTCGAGTCCGTGCTGATGCGCTACCCGGACCGGGTCACCATGTGCATCAGCTCCCAGGCGGGCTGCGGGATGAACTGCCCGTTCTGCGCCACCGGCCAGGCGGGTCTGGACCGCAACCTGTCCACCGCCGAGATCGTGCACCAGATCGTCGACGGCATGCGGGCCCTCAGGGACGGAGAGATCCCGGGTGGTCCGGCCCGGTTGTCCAACATCGTCTTCATGGGCATGGGCGAGCCGCTGGCCAACTACAACCGGGTCATCGGCGCCATCCGCCGTCTCACGGACCCCGAGCCGGACGGCCTCGGGCTGTCCCAGCGCGGGATCACCGTCTCGACCGTCGGACTGGTCCCGGCGATGCTGCGGTTCGCCGACGAGGGCTTCAAGTGCCGTCTCGCGGTCTCCCTGCACGCGCCCGACGACGAGCTGCGCGACACCCTCGTCCCGGTCAACACCCGCTGGAAGGTGCGCGAGGTCCTGGACGCGGCGTGGGAGTACGCCGAGAAGTCCGGCCGCCGGATCTCCATCGAGTACGCCCTGATCAAGGACATCAACGACCAGGCGTGGCGCGCCGATCTGCTCGGGCGGCTGCTCAAGGGCCACCGGGTGCACGTCAACCTCATCCCGCTCAACCCGACGCCCGGCTCCAAGTGGACCGCGTCCCGGCCCGAGGACGAGAGGGCGTTCGTGGCGGCCCTGGAACGTCACGGCGTGCCGGTGACGGTCCGGGACACCCGGGGGCAGGAGATCGACGGGGCGTGCGGCCAGTTGGCGGCCACGGAGCGCTGACCACCGGCTGATACGGTGCCTTCGCGCCATCGTCGTACAACCGTCCCGCAACGATGGACAACTGAACATTCCGACAGGGGAGCGCGACAGCGCTGAGAGTGCGGCACGGCCGCAGACCCTCCAACCTGATCCGGGTCATACCGGCGTAGGGAGTCAGCCTCACGATGAACAGCCATCTTCGGTGTGCCGTCACCGCCGCTCTCGTCGGCTCCCTCGGCACCGGTGTTCTCAGCGGCTGCGGCGGGGGCGCGGCGGACGGCAAGGACTCCAAGACCGTCACCCTGGTCTCGCACGATTCGTTCGCGGCGTCCAAGGCGGTCCTCAAGGAGTTCACCCGTCAGACCGGCTACAAGGTGCGGGTGCAGGCCGGTGGTGACGCGGGGGCGGCCGTCAACCAGGCGATCCTGTCCAAGGGGCACCCACAGGGCGATGTGTTCTTCGGCGTCGACAACACCCTCCTCTCCCGCGCGCTGGACAACGACCTGTTCACGCCGTACGAGGCGAAGGGGCTGGACAAGGTCCCGGCCGCGCATCAGCTCGACAGCGCGAAGCACCGCGTCACACCGGTCGACTACGGCGACATCTGCGTCAACTACGACCGCGCCTACTTCGAGGGCAAGAAGCTCGCGCCGCCGAAGACGCTCGCCGATCTGACCAAGCCCGCGTACAAGAACCTGCTGGTCACCGAGAACGCTGCCACCTCGTCCCCCGGCCTGGCCTTCCTGCTCGGCACCGCCGCCCGCTACGGCGACCACGGCTGGCGCGACTACTGGAAGAAGCTGCGGGCCAACGGCGTCGAGGTGGTCGACGGCTGGGAGCAGGCGTACTACGACCGCTTCTCCGGTTCGGCGGGCGGCGGCAAGGGCGACAAGCCGCTCGTCGTCTCGTACGCCTCCAGCCCGCCCGCCGAGGTGGCGGACGCCAAGTCGAAGCCCGCCAAGGCCCCGACCGGGGTGGCGGCCGGTACCTGCTTCCGGCAGACGGAGTTCGCCGGGCTGCTGAAGGGCGCGGGCAACACCAAGGGCGGCAAGGCGCTGCTGGACTTCCTGCTGACCAAGCGCTTCCAGGAGGACGTACCGCTGAACATGTACGTCAACCCGGTGCGCGAGGACGCCAAGCTGCCGGAGGTCTTCACCCGGTACGGGGCCAAGGTCCCCGACCCGGCCACCCTGCCCCCGCGGAAGATCGCCAAGAACCGTGAGCCCTGGGTCAAGGCATGGTCCTCGCTCGTTCTGTAGAGCCCACGGAGCCCACGGAGCCTGCCGATCCCGCCGAGCGCCCCGCGCCCGCGGAGTCCCGCGAACGCGGCGGGCTGCGCGGCGCCGCCCTGCGGTTCGGCCTGATGGCCGTGCCGCTCGCCTTCTTCGCCGTCTTCTTCGCGTATCCGGTGGCCGCGATCGTCACCCGCGGGCTGCGCGCCGACGGCCGCTGGCACCTCGGGCGGATACCCGAGGTGCTGGGCGACCCGTCCGTCCTGCACACCCTGTGGTTCACCGGCTGGCAGGCGGCCGCCTCGACCGGGCTGACGCTGGCGGTCGCGCTGCCCGGCGCGTATGTCTTCGCCCGCTTCGCCTTCCCCGGCAAGGGGCTGCTGCGCGCCGTGGTGACCGTGCCGTTCGTGCTGCCGACCGTCGTCGCCGGATCGGCGTTCCTGGGGCTGCTCGGCCGTGGCGGGCTGCTGGACGAGCTGTGGGGGATACGGCTCGACACCAGCGTCTGGGCGATCCTGCTGGCCCATGTCTTCTTCAACTACGCGGTCGTGGTCCGCACCGTCGGCGGGCTGTGGGCGCAGCTCGACCCGCGCCAGGAGGAGGCCGCGCGGGTGCTCGGCGCGAGCCGCCTGGCGGCCTGGCGCCGGGTCACGCTGCCCGCGCTGGGGCCCGCCGTGGCCGCCGCGGCGCTGATGGTCTTCCTGTTCACGTTCACCTCCTTCGGGGTGATCCAGATCCTCGGCGGCCCGCGCTACGCCACCCTGGAGGTGGCCATTTACCGGCAGACCGCGCAACTGCTCGACCTGCCGACGGCCGCGGTGCTCACCCTCGTCCAGTTCGCGGCGGTCGCGGCCATCCTCGCCCTGCACGCCTGGACCGTACGCCGCCGGGAGGGCGCCCTGCGGCTCGTCGACGCCGCCCGGACCGCGCGCCGCCCCCAGGGACCGGCGCAGTGGGGGCTGCTCGCGGGGGTGCTGGCCGTCGTCGCGCTGCTGATCGTGGTGCCGCTCGCGGTGCTGGTGGAGCGCTCGCTCCACGGGCCGGACGGCTACGGGTTCACGTACTACCGGGCGCTCCAGTCAGCCGCCGGGAGCGGCGGCACCTTCTTCGTGGCCCCTGTGGACGCCATCGGGAACTCCCTCCGGTACGCGGCCGTCGCCACCGTCTTCGCCCTCGTCGTCGGCGGTCTCGCCGCCGCCGCGCTCACCCGCCGGGCCGGGCGTCTCGTCCGCGGCTTCGACGCGCTGCTGATGCTGCCGCTGGGCACCTCGGCCGTCACCGTCGGCTTCGGCTTCCTCATCGCGCTCGACGAACCACCGCTGGACCTGCGCGCCTCCTGGGTCATCGTCCCGCTCGCCCAGGCCCTGGTGGGCGTGCCCTTCGTCGTGCGCACGATGCTGCCCGTCCTGCGCGCCGTGGACCACCGGCTGCGGGAGGCCGCCGCCGTGCTCGGCGCCTCCCCGCTGCGCGCCTGGCGCGAGGTGGACCTGCCGCTGGTGGGGCGGGCGCTGGCGGTCGCGGCGGGCTTCGCGTTCGCCGTGTCGCTCGGCGAGTTCGGGGCCACGGTGTTCATCGCCCGTCCCGACCTGCCCACCCTCCCGGTGGCCGTCGCGCGCTTCCTGGGCCGCGCCGGACAGCTCAACTACGGGCAGGCGATGGCCCTGAGCACGATTCTGATGCTGGTGTGCGCCTGCTCCCTGCTGGCCCTGGAGCGCATCCGCACCGACCGCTCGGGGGAGTTCTGACATGGGGGGAGTCCGATGACGCTGCTGCGACTGGACGAGGTGACGGTCAGGTACGGCCGCCACGACGCGCTCGACGCCGTCGACCTGGACGTCGCCGAGCACGAGACGGTCTGTGTGCTGGGCCCCAGCGGCAGCGGCAAGTCCACCCTGCTGCGGGTGGTGGCCGGGCTCCAGCGCGCCGCCTCCGGCCGGGTGTGGCTCGCGGGCCGCGACCAGAGCGGCGTACGCACCCACCGGCGCGGGGTGGGGCTGATGTTCCAGGACCACCAGCTCTTCCCGCAGCGCGACGTGGGCGGCAACGTCGCCTTCGGGCTGCGGATGCGGGGCACCGGGCGCGCGGAGGCGGACCGCCGCGTCGCCGAACTGCTGGAGCTGGTCGGGCTGCCCGGCGCGCAGCGGCGGCCGGTCGACTCGCTGTCCGGCGGTGAGCAGCAGCGCGTCGCGCTCGCCCGCGCGCTGGCGCCGCGGCCGCGGCTGCTGATGCTGGACGAGCCGCTGGGCCAGCTCGACCGCGGGCTGCGGGAGCGGCTCGTGGTCGAGCTGCGGGAGCTGTTCGCCGGGCTGGGCACCACGGTCCTCGCCGTCACCCACGACCAGGGCGAGGCCTTCGCGCTGGCCGACCGGGTCGTGGTCATGGAGGACGGGCGGATCGCGCAGTCCGGCACCCCGCTGGAGGTGTGGCAGCACCCCGCGAACGAGTTCGTCGCCCGCTTCCTCGGCTTCGACAACGTGGTCGAGGCGACCGTCCACGGCGATGTCGCCGACACCGTGTGGGGCAAGCTGCCGGTGCCGCCCGGCTCCCGGACGGGCCCGGTGCGGCTGCTGGTCCGCCCGGCCGGGGTGCGGCTCACGGCCCCCGCGGACGGGCTGCCCTGCACGGTCGCGGCCCGTACCTTCCGCGGCGACCATGTGGCGCTCATCCTCCAGCCGTCCGACGGCCCCCGCCTGGAGGCGTCCTGCGCGCTGCGGGACGCCCCGGAGGCGGGCGACCGGGTCGGGGCGGCGTTCGACGCGGCGGACGTGGTGGTGCTCGGGTCGGCGTAGCCCGCTGCCCCGGCGGGGACGTTCAGCCCGTCAGGGAGGCCAGCGCGTCCGGGGCCTCGTCCACCGAGTCCACCAGCGCGATACGGGCCTTCATCGACCGCCCCTCCGCGAGGGCTTCGAGCAGCGGCCAGGCCGGGAGGCGGCGCGTCCAGTGGTCGCGGTCCACGAGCACCATCGGGGTCGGCTCACCGCGCGACTCGTAGTAGTTCGGCGTGGCGTTGTCGAAGATCTCCTGAAGGGTTCCGGCGGCGCCGGGCAGGAAGACGACGCCCGCGTTCGAGCGGGCCAGCAGCCCGTCCTCGCGGGTCGCGTTGGCGAAGTACTTGGCGATGTGCGAGGCGAAGGCGTTCGGCGGCTCGTGCCCGTAGAACCAGGTCGGTATCCCGACCGACGCGCCGCCGTCCGGCCACCGCTCCCGCACCGCGAACGCGGCCCCGGCCCAGGTGCCGACCGAGGGGCGGAACGAGGGCTCCCGGGCGAGGAGTTCCAGCGCCTCCTTCAGCGCCGCGTCCGGCAACGGTGCGGTGTACGCGCCCAGGTTGGCGGCCTCCATCGCGCCCGGGCCGCCGCCTGTGGCGACGGTCAGCCCGGCCCGCGCCAGCGCCTGTCCGAGCCGGGCGGCGCCCGCGTACCCCTCGGAGCCG
>Ga0307508_10005718_pt1 | contig 11773 bp, 9 predicted proteins | sample 9_EM_MG_FD_203089 | JGI IMG/M metagenome (GOLD analysis project Ga0307508, IMG submission 203089) | Populus trichocarpa ectomycorrhiza microbial communities from riparian zone in the Pacific Northwest, United States - 9_EM | ecosystem: Host-associated > Plants > Roots > Unclassified | place...
TCCGGGTTCGCTCGGCGCGCTTTGCATCGAGCTCGAGACCGAGGGCTACACCGTGCTCGTGGCCTCCGACGGCGCCTCGGCGCTGGCGCGGCTCGACCTCGTCACGCCCGACGCGATCTTGCTCGACGCGCTGATGCCGGGCCTGGATGGCTTCGAGACCTGTCGCCGTATCAAGGCCCATGCGGCGTGGTCGCACATCCCGGTGATCTTCATGACCGGCTTGTCCGAAACCGGTCACATCGTCCGAGGCTTCGAGGCCGGCGGCGTGGACTACGTCGTGAAGCCGGTGCGCACGCCGGAGGTGCTCGCGCGACTGGCGGCCCACGTCCGCAACGCGCGCGCGGCGCGCATGGCGCGCGACGCCATCGATGTCGGCGGACACGGTGTGCTGTTGGTCGACGCGCATCAGCGCATGGCGTGGCGATCGCCGCGGGCGCAGCGCTGGCTCGCCGAGTTCTTTGCGCACGGAGACGACGACACGTGCATCGCCTGGCTCAACGCGGGCGTCGACGACGACGTCCGCACCCGCACGCTCGATGCACGCGCGCTGACAGCGCGTCGACTCGGCCGCGTCGGCCTTGGCGAAGTGATGTGGCTGCTCAGCCTTGAAGCCAACGGCGCACAACCGCCGTCACGCCTCGCGACAGCGTCGTTGACGCCACGTGAGACCGAGGTGCTGTCGTGGATCGCCAAGGGCAAGACCAACCGCGACGTAGGCGAGATCCTCGGGATGAGCCCGCGCACCGTCAACAAGCATCTCGAGCATGTGTTCGAAAAATTGGGAGTTGAAACGCGCGCCGCGGCAGCGGCTCTGGCAAGCCGCGAACTGGGTTGAAGACCTGAGGCCATCCGGCCGGGAACGGCGCTTGCCGACCGTGCTGTCGGCGGCATTTACCGTCGCACATCGCAAAGGATTACCCATGGCACATGCACAGAAGACACCGGCCAGGAAGGCATCAGCAAAGAACAGAGCCTCAAGCGAATCAACGTCCAGAGGCGAGAGTGGCCCTGACGCCATCCAGGTTGCTGACCGCCGACCACCGCGAGGTGAAGGGACTCTTTCGGCACTATCAAAAACTGGTGCAGGCTGATTCTGAAGACGACCAAAAGCATCCCATCGCTCAGCAGATCTGTCTGATGCTCACGATCCATGCGCAGATCGAAGAAGAGATCTTCTACCCGGCCGCACGGGATGCGATCAAGGAGCCGGATTTGGTCGACGAAGCGAGCGTCGAGCACGCCAGCGCCAAGGATCTGATCGCGCAGCTGGAGGCGTCCGACCCCTCCAACGATCTATTCGATGCCAAGGTCAAGGTGCTCGGCGAGTACATCGATCATCACGTGAGCGAAGAGGAGACGAAACTCTTCCCGCAGGCCCGCAAGGCGCAGCTCGATCTGAAGATGTTGGGCGACCGGCTCGACCGGCGCAAAGCGGAGCTGATGCTCGAGCTCGGACTCACCGCTCCGGAAGACAAAGCCGAGAGCGAGACGGTCGAGTAAGTCGAGCGGTCCGCTATCCCGGGAGATCCTGCGCCATCTTCAAGTGGTCCTGCAGGGTGGGCAAGGTCTTTTGCACCCAAGCCTTGAGCTCTGCATCCCGGGCTGAACTGGCCGCCTTCTGAAAAGCCGCCACCGTGCTGCGGTGGTCGGCAACCATCTGCTTCTTGAAGGCAGCGCTGCCAGCAGCGCAGCCGCAGCCAATCCGATGACCGCACGAAGTCGTCTTGATGAGTGAAGCGCTGTTGACATGGGGTGCTCCGAGTTGCGGTTCGATATGCGCTCGCGCGTGGCAATGGATCGCCACTGCTTATGCGGCAAGTCGTCTGTTGAAAATGCGCGAGAGCGCTTCCGAGATGGATGGCGACGTCAGGACGACGGCGACGATGCCGACCGCGACGCCACCCGGTATGTCGATGATGTGGTGCTGATACGTGGTGAGCACCGATCCTGCGATCAGGACAAACCACGCCTTGAGGCAAGCGCCCTGCACGGGGCTGAGCCATGGAACGAATCTCGCCCAAAGAACGACCAACGTGGATATGTGCAAGGAAGGCGCTCTGTTGTACGGGAGATCGAACGACGCGAGCAGGCCGTACATCGGCCCGAAAATCCCGTCGACGAGAGGGCGTTCGAACGTGAAGCGCAACGGAAAGAGCGCGTAGCAAACGAGCGAGATCAGCAGCACCAGCATGATTCGATTCACGTGTCGCTGGAGTTCGATGCGATCTGGATGAACAAAGAACGAAAGCAAGAAGAAGGCAAAGATCGAGAGGTAGGGAACGATGGTCCACGGGACGAACGGGATCTGCCGTTCCCAGGCAAACACGCCTGAACCAACATCGGCACGCAAGCCGGTCAACTCGTTTGCAAGCCAGTACGCACCGACGAAGATGGTCGAGATGACGCCGCATGCGTACAAGGAAGGAGCCCAGCGTTTCAGCATCACCGGGCTCCAACACTGACGTTGGCAAAGCCGCGCTCATGAAGCGCCGCGACCAAACCCTCGGAGACGTTGCCTCCGACCAAGACATAGTGGATTTGTTCGCTTTCGCCCGGGGCGCCGTGTTCGGCGGCGACGGCCTGTGTGATGGCGTCGTCGGTGGGCAGAGACGAGGTGTCTATCACTGCTGTCGACGTGGTGGCGCCCTCACCTGCCCCGCCGCACCCGACCAACGCGGCGAGACCAGCCCAGGCGAAGAGGAAGGTGCAACAGATTCGAGTCATGAACATCTCCTTGGATAACGCCGCAGTCATCGTGCCCATCGCGTGATGCCTCGGGCTTGGCGCAGTGCCCGCTACTTCACTAAACGAAGTGCCGGGCGCGCAATGGACATCGGCGCCGAACTTCTTTGTGGGCGGTCGGCCCCGTTTCATTCGGAATGTCCATCCATGCCCGCGCATCTCGTTCACCTCTGCAGGGCCGCGCGATGTCTCGCGCCGTCTCGAAGGGGAGACGATGGATTGGTTGTTCAAGGCCGTGCTGACGGCAGGCGTTGTGTTGCTCGTGATGGTGGCGGCGCGACAAGGCAGCCGCCGATGGGCGGGCGTGGTCGCTGCGCTGCCGACCATCACGGCACCGACGCTGGCCTGGCTCGCGCATGAAGAAGGGGTGGCATTCGCCATCAGCGCCGCGATCGGCAGCGTCGCCGCTTGTGGGATGCTGGCGGTCTTCGCATTGGGCTACGCGCGGGTCGCCCGATACGGCATTGCCGCCGCGCTGATTTGCGGACTGGGCGGTGCGCTGGCGATGGCGCTCCCGGCCGAGGCCGCCAGTGCCCGCTTGGCCGACGCGCTGGTGCTCGCCCTCGGCTGCTGCGTGATCGCGTTCGCCGCGATGCCCAGCCCGAGCGCCGACCCCGTGTCGCGGCAGCGATCGTCCCGCTCGATGTTCATCGTCGCGGTAGCCGCAGGCGCATTCACCGCGCTCGCGGCGACCATCGGCCCGTCGATGGGCGGCTTCGCGACCGGCCTTCTGTCGTCGCTGCCGCTGATCACCGGGTCGGTGGCCATCGCCGAACACACTGCCTGCGGACACGGCGCCGCGACGCATTTTCTGCGCGGCTATGTCGGCGGGCTCTTCGGCAAGGCCGCGTTCGGCGCCGTGTTTGCCTTGCTCGCGCCTCGCGTCGGCGCGGTCGCAGCGTTGGCGCTGGCGTGTGCATGCGCCTGCCTGATGTCGACGATCAGGACGCGCCAAGTGCCCGTCGGAGCCGGCCCGCTGCCGGCGCCGGCAGCGCGCTGGTGGGAGTGACGCGATGACGCCGCGCTTGCAGCGCTCGCGCAAGGCCCTCGATCACGGCCGCGAGATTCTCCAGATACCATCGCCGTTCCGAAGCTTCATGTGGACGGAACAAGGGCATGGGAGAAGTGACGCTGCTGATCGAACGCGCACGCGAAGGCGACCGCGAGGCCTTCGACCGGATCTTCGAGCTCCTCTATCCGGAGCTTCGTCAGATCGCCCACCGGCGCCTGGCGCGTGGCGCCCGCGACGGGCTGATCGAGACGACCGCCTTGGTCAACGAGTGCTACGTCAAGTTCATCCAGCGCAAAGCCTTGACACCCACGGATCGCTCGCACTTCCTGGCCTACTCGGCCACGGTGATGCGCTCGATCATCGTCGACGCAGCGCGCGCCGCGCAGACGGACCGTCGCGGTGGCGACGCGGAGCAGGTCACGCTCGACTCCGAGCTCATCGGCACTCTGCCGGCTGCGTCCGACGAGATCCTCGACGTGCACGCTGCGCTCGAGGATCTCGCCCGCATCGACGAACGGCTCGGGCGAGTGGTCGAAATGCGCTACTTCGGCGGCATGGAAGACGCCGAGATCGCCGAGGCCCTGGGCCTGTCGACGCGAACCGTGCGCCGCGACTGGGACAAGGCTCGGCTGCTGCTGGCTCACGCACTGCGGACCTGATGGCGCAGGCGCCGCCCGGATGACGGTATGACCCCGCTCTCGCAGTTCGAAGCGAGCTGGCCGGCGATCAGCGCGCTGCTTGACGAGGCGCTGAGCCTGCCGGCACCTGAGCGCGCGGGGTGGCTCGAGGGCCTGGTGGGCGAGCGAGCGTTGCACCGCGAGGCGGTGCACGCCCTGCTGGCTCACCAGGCCGAGGTCGAGACCGATGACTTCCTGAACGCACTGCCCCGGCTTGACACGACAGACGTGGCCGCGCCGCTCGGCCGGCTGGCCGCGGGCAGCAGCGTCGGCGCCTACCGGCTGATCGCGGAGATCGGTCAGGGCGGCATGGGCACGGTATGGCTCGCCGAACGCGCGGACGGGCTCATGAACCGGCGTGTCGCGCTGAAGCTGCCGCGCATTGTCTGGGGCGACAGCTTCGCCGAGCGGCTGGCGCGCGAGCGGGAGATTCTCGCCACGCTGGAGCACGAGCACATCGCCCGGCTGTACGACGCCGGCATCGACGCGCACGGCCGGCCTTTCCTGGCGATGGAGTATGTCGATGGTGAACCCATCGATGCCTACTGCCGCACCCACGCGCTGCCATTGCGCGAGCGAATCGCGCTGCTGCTGCAGGTGATGGCGGCCGTCAGCCACGCCCACTCTCGGCTCATCGTCCACCGCGATCTGAAGCCGAGCAACATCCTGGTGACGCGGGATGCGAAGGTGAAGCTGCTCGATTTCGGCATCGCCAAGCTGCTGGAGGGCGACAGCACGCTGCGAACCGCGCTGACCGAACTCTCGGGCCGCGCGCTGACGCTGGACTACGCTAGCCCCGAGCAGATTCGCGGTGAACCGCTCGGTACGGCAAGCGACGTGTACAGCATGGCCGTGGTGGCTTACGAGTTGCTCGCGCAGGCCCGCCCCTACCGCCTCAAGCGCGGCAGCGCGGCCGAACTGGAAGAAGCGATCGCTGCCGTCGAGCCGCTGCTCGCTAGCGACGCAGCTCCGTCGAAGTCGCTGCGCCAACAACTCCGCGGCGACGTCGAGGCCATCCTGCACCGAGGTCTCAAGAAATCAATCGCCGAGCGCTACCCGACCATCGACGCATTCGTGCAGGACATCGAGCGATATCGGCGGGGCGAGACGGTCCAGGCCAGGCCTGACAGCGCCGGCTACCGCGCTGGCAAGTTCATGCGGCGCCACAGGTTGGGGGTGGCGATGGGTACTGCGCTATCGCTGTCAGTCGTGGCCGGCAGCAGCTTCTCGGTGTGGCAGGCGCACGTGGCGCGGCAGCAGGAGCGACGTGCATCGATGGAGTCGGAACGGCAGATCGCCGTGTCCAACTTGTACATCGAGACCATGAGCCGTCTGGCGGTTCTGGCCAAGGAAGAGCCGGCCGAAATGTCCAAACCCAATGCGTTGACGGCAGTGCTGCGCCAGCAGTTGCAAGAGGGCGCCCCCCGCTACGCGAATCGTCCGGGGGAGCTCGAGGCGCAGATGCAAGCCGTGATGCTGCAGCTCAACTATGGCAACGAGTTTGAAGCGTCGCTGGCTCTCGGGCAGGACTATCTGGCGCATTTGAAGGCGCATGCAGCATCGCCGGTTGAAGTGATCGATGCCTACGTTGCATTGGGTCGGACGCTGTATCAGCTTCAACGGTTCGACGAGTCCGAACTAATGCGGCGTGCGGCCGTGGCCTGGGCGCCGGATGCCAACGACGACAACACGGCGCTATGGCGGCTGCGCGCAGCGGCGGACCTGGGCAGCATCCTGCGTACCCGGGGCAAGCGCACTGAAGCGCTTGCCGTGCTGAGGCGTAACGAAGCGATTGCAGCGCGGAAATTTCCCGACAACATTCAGCGTTTCCTGAACCTGAGATATCTGGCCGTCTTCTGGTCCGGTTTCGACGACGCGCGCGCGCTGCAGGCTATACAACAAGCCCACAACGGCATTGCGGCGAACGTCGCCGCGAACGACGATTTGAAGTCGAACGAATTGGCCACCCTCGGCGAGCTCCTCTCTGCCAATGGACGCGGTGCCGAGGCCGAGACGGCGCTGCGTGTTTCGGCGGACCTCTTCACACGCAACTATGGCCGCAGTAGCCGAGATGCGGTGCTGGCGATCGGTCGACTGGCCAACACCATCGCCGAACAAGGCGATGTGGCGCGTGCGCGGGCCCTGCTGGCTGAGACGCAGCGCAACGTGTCCACCGAGCCCGCCGGATCGGCGTTGGCGCAGACTCGCGAACTGCGCCGCCGGCGTCTGGACATCGTGTGGCTGACCGGCGAGTCGGCGGGCGCGGACGGGCTGTCATGCGACGAGGTGGGTGCAGTCACGGCATCGAGGGCGATACGCGCCAACGAGCAGCTGATAATCGCTCAGGCGCGCGTCTTGACACTGGCCGGACGTGGCCACGAAGCGCTGGCGCTTCTCACCCCGCTTCGCAAGACCTGGACGGACCCCGGGCAACCAACCGCTGGATGGGTGCAACTGCTTATTCTGCAGGCCGGTGCCGAGCTGGCCGCTGACGATCCGGCTGCTGCGCAGGCGACCGCGAGCACACTGTTGGCCCTGCTGGAACAGAACGATGCACGGGCCGGCCGACCCTACCGCGTGGCCGCGGAGTTGGTCGCGCTGGCCGCCGCGCGCCGCGGCGATGGACCAGGAGCCGAGAAGGCGCTTGCACAGGTCGATGCGGCGAGGCCGCCGTTCGCGTCACGCGTTGACTCGGCCGACTCGGCGCTGCGCCGCGGCGAGGTATTGGGCGCGCTCGGTCGCACCGACGAGGCGGCCGCACAGGGCCGCGCAGCGCTCGCCGATCTGGTCGGCCAACACTCGGAAAGTCCGCGCTTGAAGCTTGCGCACCGGCTGGTAGAACGCGGCTAGATCGGCAGCCGGAGACGGCGTCAGTCAAGCCGGTTGGCCGACTTGACGGGCTGGTTCCACGACGCGAAGGCGGCTGGTACCGCGTCAACGCGTCCGCATGTCGCCGAAAAGAAAGTCTCGGCTGCAATGTCCATCGCCGGTCTCTCGCCTCGTTCAGTGAAGTAACAGGTACTGCGAAGCGCGCAGTCCCGATCGTCACTTCACCACGGAGTTGCCATGCCCAGTTCTGCCAGGCCCGCCTCGGGCCGTCGTCTCAACCGTGTCCGCTGCGCGTGGGCCGCGATCTTGTCGCTGGCGAGCGTGTGCACGCATGCCGGTGACTTCAGCGTTGGTGCTGGCGCCGGTGTCGTCCGCGGCAAGACCGACTGTGTCGATGGCTACGCCTGCGAGCACGGCAGCACGCACGCGAAGCTGTTCCTGGGCTACCGCGTCACCAACAGCGTCGAGCTTCAGGCCGTGTTCTTCGACGCCGGCAAGTTCGACGGTGGTGACACCAGCCCGCTCGGCACCGCGTTCGGCGGCCGCTTCAAGGTCGACGGCATCGGCGTCGCGGCGGGCTACCGCTGGTCATTCATGCCGGGCTGGTCGCTCAAGGGCCAGCTGGGCCTGGCCAATGTGCGCACGCGATTCGACTACGCCGCGCCGTTTTCGGGCGACGCGAGCGAGTCCACGACGCAGCCGTTGATCGGCGTGAGCGTGGGCTACGACCTCACGCCGAACTGGCGCTTGTCGGTCGACTACGACGCCACGCGGTTCAAGGTTCACACCACGCGCGGCTCATTGCAAATGCTTGGCGCCTCGGCGCAGTACACGTTCTGAACGGGGCCCGCCATGTCGAGTCTTCTGATGCCTAAGTTCTCTTCGTCTCTTGTGCCTTCGTGGGTCATCAAACTGCGCGCCGCCTCGGCTGCGCTGCTGTGCGTCCTGGCAGCCGGCTGCGGTGGCAGCGCCGACGCGCCGCCGCCGCCCGAGGGCACGCCGACCGCGGCGGCGCCCGTCATCACGCAACAGCCGGTCGCGCTCTCGGTGACCGTCGGGCAGCCGGCGACCTTCACCGTGGCCGCCACGGGCACCGCACCGCTCGCCTATCAATGGCAGCGCAACGGCACCGCCATCGACGGGGCGACCGATACCACGTACGCGCTCGCATCGGTCGCCATCGGTGACAGCGGCGCGGTGTTCCGCGCGGTCGTCAGCAACGCGGTGGGCAGCGCGACCAGCAACGACGCGACGCTCACCGTCAACACCGCCGCGCCGGTACTGACGATCACGCAGCAGCCGGCGGATGCGTCGGTGGTCGCAGGCTCGACGGCGAGCTTCACCGTGGCAGCGACCTGCAGCAGCGGCACGCTGAACATCCAGTGGCAGCGCCTGAGCGGTGCGACCTTCGTCGACCTTGCCGGTGCAAGTGCCGCGACCTACACGCTGACTCCGGCCATCAACGACAGCGGCGCCCAGTTCCACGCCAATCTGTCGTGCAGCGGGCAGAGTGTCACGCAGAGCAGTGTGGCGACGCTGACTGTCACGGCGCCACCATCGGGCGGCATCCTGTCGCAAGTCGTGCCGACGGGTCTGCGCACTCAGGCGGACATCTCGGACACCGCCGGGATCGTGCGCGAGCCTTCGGGCAGCTTCGCGTTCACGGCCGGCACCACGATCCGTCGCCTGTCGGCCGACCTCTCGACGATCACGCTGATTGCCGGCTCGAGCACGGACCCCGGGTCGACGCTCGACGGCGTCGGTACCGCGGCGCGCTTCATTGATCCTCGAAGCATCACGGTCGATCCGACCGGCAATCTGTACATCGTCGACTTTTCGGCCAACGTCGTGCGTCGCATCGCCACCGACGGCACGGTGACCACGATTGCCGGGCAGACCGGCAGTTCGGGCACGGCCGACGGCACCGGCAGCGCCGCACGATTCAACTTCCCTGCGGCCATTGCGATGGGGCCGGACGGTGACTTGTACGTTGCCGATCGCGGCAACTTTGCGGTGCGCCGAGTGACGACCTCGGGCGTCGTGACGACCTATGCAGGTGTGGCCGGCACTTTCGGTTATGTCGACGGCGCAGCGACCGCGGCACGCTTCCAAGTACTCGGCGGCATTGCGGTCGCAGCCGATCTCACGGTCTTCGTCGCCGATGCCGGCAATTCGCGAATTCGCCGCATCGCCCGCAACGGCAACACTGCCGGGAACGTCGACACCATGGCGGGCAGCGGCGTGGGCTCCTCACCCGCCGATGGCACCGGAACCGCTGCGAGAATCGTCGCCCCGGGCAACATGACGATCGAGGGCAACACGCTCTACGTGCGCGATTCGAACAATCTGGTGCGCGCGATCGACACCACTACGAGCGTGGTGACGACGGTGACGGGCAATGCCGGCTCGCCTCCGCCGGGCCTGATCGCGCCGTACTCGGACGGGCCGCGCGGCGTGGCCTTCAACGAAGGCACTCCCGGTAGCGTCGCGGCGATCGGCGACGGGCGCCTGTTGCTGGCCGATGCCTCGGTAGGCGCGCTGCGGCTCGTGGGCACGGATGGCTACACCCGCACCATCGCCGTGTCATCGGCATTCGACAATAACTTCTTCTCCGACCACACCGGGGTGGGCGTGCTGTCCCAGCAACCGTTCGACTTCGGAAATAGTCGCCCGGCACTCGCTGCCGCACCCGATGGCAGCATCGTCGTCGCGGGCCGGACGGATTTGCGTCGCATCCTTTCCGACCTGAGCGTGACGCCGATCGCCGGCCTGGTGGGCAGGGCTGATGTGATCGATGGGTCCAACAGCGCAGCCCTGTTCGTCAGCCCGGCCGGACTGGTCGTGAAGCCGGACGGCACGATCGTCGTGTTCGACGGCACCACGATCCGCACCGTGGCGCCTGTGACCAACACGGTGACGACGCTGGCGGGCTCGGCCACGCTGGCGATCGGCCAGGACGGAACCGGCGCCGCCGCGGGGTTCCAGGGTGGTCGCTCGGTCGTCATCGCAACCAATGGCGACATTCTGGCGGCCGACACCTTCAGTCAGGCAATTCGACGCATCACGCCGGCTGGCGTCGTCACGACCTTTTCCGGTTCGCTTCAGAACAATGGCGAGGTTGACGGGCCTGCGGGAGCTGCGCGTTTCTACAACCCGACCGCGATGGCAATCGCACCCGACGGCACGCTGTGGGTCATCGACTCGGCGAGCCCAGGCAGGCTCCGCAAGGTGGCCATCGATGGCTCCGTCACGACGGTGGCGCTGACGGGAGATGCGATCACCCTCATCGGCGCCACGCTGGCCGTTGATCCGGCGGGCAACCTGTTCGTGCTTGCCGGCGGCCTGTATCAAGTGGCGCCGACCACCGGTGCGGCCACGCTGTTGATACCGACGGCGCAGACCGCCACGACATTCGGCAGCTCGCCGACATTGGCGCCAGGCACGGACCGACTCATCGCGGTCGGCGTGAAACAGCTCGTCTTTATGGACACCGACGGGAAGCAGTTGCTGCGAGCGACCTTGCCCTGATGGCCTTCTACGCACGAGGACTGCACGATGACAACGTCGAGCTTTGAGAGCCAGCCGCAGCACGTCCGCGACGTGGGCCGATCCTTCTACCTTGGGCTGTCGCTGGCGATGGCGGCGGTTTTCGTTGGGGGCTTCTCGCGGACGGTGCCGGGCGATTTCCTGGACACGCCGGCGTTGCCGTTGTTGCTGCACGTCCACGGCGCGGTCTTTACCGTGTGGGTGCTGCTGTTCGTGGCACAGCCTGCCCTCATCGCGCGCGGCTCGATCCGGCTGCATCGACGCATCGGCTGGGCTGGCGCGGGTCTCGCGGCGGCGATGGTGGCGATGGGCATCGCGGCAACCCTCTTCGCCATCCACCACCACGCGGTTCTGCCCTTCTTCCCGCCGACGGTGTTCCTGGTGATGAACGTCGTTGGCATATTGGCGTTCGGCGGGCTCGTCGCGGCGGGTGTGAAGCTTCGCCGTCGGCCCGACTGGCACAAACGGCTGATGCTGTGCGCGACCATCTCGATCCTCGGGCCGGGGCTCGGCCGTCTGCTGCCTATGCCCTCGTTCGGCGCGGCGGCGCCGCTCGTGATGTTCGGCGCGATCCTGTCCTTCGCCATCGCGGGGATGATCGCCGACTTGATCGTCCGTCACCGCATCCACCCTGCCTACATCTGGGGGACAGGCGTGATCCTGCTGACGGACCTGGCTATTGGCCCGCTCGCCTTCGCGTCTCCGACGGCAGCGCTGGTCGCCCTGATCCAGTCGAGATGACTGGCGGCCGACACCTTCAGTCAGGCTACGACTTGCTGTCGGAGGGCGGGGTCGTTACCACTTGCCCGTCCTTCACCGGCAACGTCGGGCCCGGCTTGAAGGACGTCCGCACCACGCCATCTTTGCCCTCGAGGCGATAGCTGACGTTGTAGCCGACCACCTTTTGCGACTTTTCGTTCACGGTCTTGCAGCGGTGCTCGGTCGTCGTCGTGACGTCTTTTTCTTG
>Ga0307508_10005719_pt1 | contig 11769 bp, 10 predicted proteins | sample 9_EM_MG_FD_203089 | JGI IMG/M metagenome (GOLD analysis project Ga0307508, IMG submission 203089) | Populus trichocarpa ectomycorrhiza microbial communities from riparian zone in the Pacific Northwest, United States - 9_EM | ecosystem: Host-associated > Plants > Roots > Unclassified | place...
GGCCAGGTCGCGTTCGTGGACGCGGAGCACGCCCTCGACCCCGAGTACGCGAAGAAGCTCGGCGTCGACATCGACAACCTGATCCTGTCCCAGCCGGACAACGGCGAGCAGGCCCTGGAGATCGTGGACATGCTGGTCCGCTCCGGCGCCCTCGACCTCATCGTCATCGACTCCGTCGCGGCACTCGTCCCGCGCGCGGAGATCGAGGGCGAGATGGGAGACAGCCACGTCGGTCTCCAGGCCCGTCTGATGAGCCAGGCGCTCCGCAAGATCACAGGTGCGCTCCACCAGTCCGGGACCACCGCGATCTTCATCAACCAGCTCCGCGAGAAGATCGGCGTGATGTTCGGCTCCCCGGAGACCACGACCGGTGGCCGCGCGCTGAAGTTCTACGCCTCGGTGCGACTCGACATCCGTCGTATCGAGACCCTCAAGGACGGCACCGACGCGGTCGGCAACCGCACCCGCGTCAAGGTCGTCAAGAACAAGGTCGCGCCGCCCTTCAAGCAGGCCGAGTTCGACATCCTCTACGGCCACGGCATCAGCCGCGAGGGCGGCCTGATCGACATGGGCGTGGAGAACGGCTTCGTCCGCAAGGCCGGCGCCTGGTACACGTACGAGGGCGACCAGCTCGGCCAGGGCAAGGAGAACGCGCGCAACTTCCTGAAGGACAACCCCGACCTCGCCAACGAGATCGAGAAGAAGATCCTGGAGAAGCTGGGCGTCGGGGTCCGTCCCGAGGCACCGGCCGCCGAGCCGGGCGCGGACGCCGCGGTCACCGCCCCCGTGGACGACGCCGCGAAGACGGTGCCCGCTCCCGCGGCGGCCAAGGTGGCCAAGACCAAGGCCGCGGCCGCCAAGAGCTGAGACCGTGACACGGCGAACCGACTGGGCCGAGTACGCCTCCCCGGATGTTCCGCGTGAGCGGGGCAGGGGCGGCGGCGGGCACGGGGGAGAGACGGCCGGGGACGGCTCCGGGGGATACGGAAGCGCGGCGTCGTACGGCCCGGAGGGGGCGTACGACGACGGGCCGGGCGAGGGTGCCTCACGCAGGGGCGACTGGTCCGGCGAGGACACTCCGGGCGGCGGCGAGTGGCCGGAGGGCGGATCGGGGTCGCCCGGCGGGGGCTCGCGCCGGCGCGGCCGCGGGGCACGCGGTGAGAGTGGTGCACCGGGGGGACGTGGACGCCGTAGGCGCGGCTTCGGGGAGTCGTCGCCCGGTGAGGACGGAGGTGCCCCCTCCTCGTCGAGGGCCGAGAAGGGGGAGCCCCCGGCGGACCCGGTGGAGCGGGCGCGGGCGATCTGTCTGCGCCTGCTCACTGGGACCCCGCGTACGCGGAAGCAGCTCGCCGACGCCCTGCGCAAGCGGGAGATCCCGGACGACGCCGCCGAGGAGGTGCTGTCGCGGTTCGAGGAGGTCGGGCTGATCAACGACAGCGCGTTCGCGGAGGCCTGGGTGGAGTCACGGCACCACGGCCGGGGGCTCGCCCGGCGCGCGCTCGCGCAGGAGCTGCGGACCAAGGGCGTCGACTCCACACTGATCGACGTGGCCATGTCGCAGCTCGACTCCGAACAGGAGGAGACGACGGCGCGTGAGCTGGTCGCCCGCAAGCTGCGTGCCACGCGTGGCCTCGACCGCGACAAGCGCCTGCGCCGCCTCGCCGGGATGCTCGCCCGCAAGGGCTACCCCGAGGGGATGGCCCTGAGGGTGGTCCGGCAGGCACTGGAGGAGGAGGGGGAGGAGACGGAGTTCCTCGGCGACGAGGGGTTCTGAAGGGCGGGAGGCTGTCCGACGCGGAGAGTGTTGGCCTGCGGGTAACGCTTGGGAGGGTAACGAGGGCCCGCGCACACCCGCCCCGGCAACTCCTCGACGCCGGGCGGCTGTTCGGCCGTAGAACTCACCGGACGGGGCTCGACACCCGCCCCGCCGGACCGTTCCCGTGGCCTACTGCCAGTCCGCCGGTCGTTCCACGTGCTCCAGTCGCAGGACCGGCCCGGTGCGGCTGTAGCGGCGGATCTGCGGCAGGGGCGGGTAGTAGGCGTGGACGGAGATCGCGTGGTGGTCGGTGGACTCGTTGAGCACCTCGTGGACGTGGTGCTGTCCGAAGGAGCGGCCCTTGCCGGCCGGCAGCCGGCGCTCGCGGTCCACGTCGTCGGAGAGTTCGAGGGTCTTCCAGCCGTCGGCGGGCAGCCGGGCGGCGAGGGAGTGCTCCTTGAGCTCACCGGACGCGGTGAGGAAGGCGCCGACCGACTCGGCGTGGTCGTGCCAGCCGGTGCCCGTGCCGGGCGGCCAGCCGATCAGCCAGGCCTCGCTGCCACCGGGCCCCTCCAGGCGCACCCAGGTGCGGCCCTCGGGGTCCAGCGGGAGCGAGTCGATCAGTTCGGCGTCGGCGGCGGTGCGCCGTACGAAGTCGAGGAGTTCGGCCTGGGTCGGCGGCGCGACGGAGGACACGGAGGGGACAACGGGAGAAACAGACACGGGTACCGTCCTGAGGCGAGTTCGCGACAGCGCGCCGTCGCACAGGCGCGGCACGCGAGGAGGGGGAAAGGCGAATTCAGCAGGACGGGCGACACACGCAGCCCGCATAGCGGACGAGGTCCATATGGACCCTCCGCCACAGGCGCACACAGGTGTCGGTCACGATCCGGAGTACACCATGGCGGCCCGGACCGTTTCAACTCACTGTCACTATGTGGACGCACAGTGACAGAGAGCACGTCAACGCGAACCGGCCCCCGCGCTCGCCTCGGCCTTCGCCGGAGGTCCGCCGAGCGCCGTCTCGGCCGCCGAGTACAGGTCCGCCGGGCGGACCCCGCTCAGCGCCGTGACGAGGTGACCGTCGGGCCGTACCAGAAGGACCGTGTGCGGGGCCGCGCCCGGATACTCCTCGGCGACCAGCAGCTCGGCGGAGTGCGGCAGCGCGGTCACCGCCGCGGCCAGCCGGGGCATGATTCCCGCGGTCACCCAGTGCTTGCGCTCCCACACCCCGGTGCCCGGCGCGATCAGTACGACGAGCAGCGCGCCCCGGCCGAGGCGCTCGCGCAGCCGTACGAACGAGCCGTCCTCGGCGGTGACCCGCACATCCGCGACCGGCGAGCCCGGCGCGGTGCCGACGGGCACCTCGCCTTCGAGGTGCCGGGGTGCGAGGGGTGAGTCGGCGTACGCCCCCGGCGCGCCGAGCGGGCCGCGCCCCAAGTGACCGTCCGTGAGCAACGCGTCATGGCCACGGGCCGAGCCGGGCACGACCGCGCGCAGGCCCCCGCCGCCGCGCAGCAGCGGCAGCGCCTGGTCGGCGGCGCGCAGCCGCCCTGCGACGGCCGCACGCCGTTCGGCCTGGTAGCTGTCGAGGAGCGCCTCGTGCGGCCCGTGGTGCCAGGCCAGGGCCAGTTTCCAGGCGAGGTTGTCGGCGTCCCGCAGGCCCTCGTCGAGGCCCTGGGTGCCCAGCGCCCCGAGCAGATGCGCCGCGTCCCCGGCGAGGAAGACCCGGCCCGCGCGCCAACGGCGGGCCAGCCGGTGGTGCACGGTGTGGACTCCGGTGTCGAGGAGTTCGTACGGCGGTGTCGAGCCGCCGCTCCAGCCGGCGAGGGTCTCCCGGACGCGGGACACCAGCAGCTCGGGCGTGACCAGGTCCTTGCCCGGGGGCAGCAGCCAGTCCAGGCGCCACACGCCGTCGGGGAGCGGGCGGGCGGTGATCTCCCCGGCCGACGGCCCGGACGTGCGCCACGGCGGCATCCGGTGGAGCAACGCCTGGTCCTCCCAAGGGAGTTCCGTGCGCAGGGCGGCGACCGCGTGGCGCTCCACCGCCGTACGGCCGGGGAAGCGGATGTCCTGGAGCTTGCGCACGACGGAGCGCGGGCCGTCGCAGCCGACCAGGTAACTGCCGCGCCACCAGGTGGCCTTGGGGCCGCGGGTGTGGGCGGTGACGCCCGAGGGCTCCTGCTCGATGGTGTCGAGCCGGCTGTCCGTGGCGATCCTGACCAGCCGCTGCTCGGCGAGGGCGGTGCGCAGGGCGCCGGTCAGGACGTGCTGGGCGAGATGCAGGGGCGCGTCCCCGATCTCCTCGAAGTCGACCTCGCGCATCACCTGCTTGCGGCGCATCGACCGCCATCCGGCCCAGTGGACGCCCAGCTCGGTGAGCGGGACTCCGGTCAGCCGCGTCATGAGGGCGGCGGTGTCCTCGTGCAGTACGGCGGTGCGGGCCAGGCGGGGTTCGTCCTTGCCCGGGTTCTCGTCGAGGACCACGGAGGGGACGTCCTGACGCGCCAGCGCCAGGGCGAGCGTGAGCCCGACGGGCCCCGCTCCGACGATGATCACCGGGTCCACGGCGTGGCACTCCCTGCTCGCGGCGGAGTCCCGATGGGCATAGGTGAACAGGAGGTTGGAGCAGGGTGCACGATCACAGAACGTATGCAACCCATTGCCGGTGCTTGCGTCAAGTGACGGAGGCAGTGGCGATCATGCCACTGCCTCCGTGTTGTTCACGCGTGTGGTTCAAGCCACTTGACGGATCATCAGATCAGATACTACCGCCGGCGCCCGTCCCGTACGTACCGCCCACCGCCCCCGGGTTCATCTCCACCATGTCCTCACTGAGCACCGCGCCCGTGCCCTTCTTGCTGCGCCGCAGCCTGACCTCCAGCCAGCTCGCGAAGCTGGTGAGGATGAAGTTCACGACGATGAAGATGATCGCGACGACGATGAAGCTGGGGATGACGTTGGCGTAGTTGGCCGCCAGCGTGCTGCGCGAGTTGAGCAGCTCGGTGAAGCCCAGCATCACGCCGCCCAGCGCGGTGTCCTTCACGATGACGACCAGCTGGCTGACGATGGCCGGGAGCATCGCGGTGACCGCCTGCGGAAGCAGGATGCTGGACATCGTCTGGCCCTTGCGCAGACCGACAGCGTAGGCCGCCTCCGTCTGCCCCTTGGGCAGCGAGAGGATGCCGGCCCGGACGATCTCGGCGAGCACCGAGGCGTTGTAGAGCACCAGGCCGGTGACGACGGCGTACAGGGGCCGCTGTTCGCTGGAGATGTCCGTGGAGCGGACGTACAACTCGTTGGCGAACAGCATCAGCAGCAGCACCGGGATGGACCGGAAGAACTCGACCACCGTGCTGGCCACGCCCCGCACCCAGCGGTGGTCGGAGAGGCGGGCGATGCCGAAGACCGCGCCCAGCGGGAGGGCGATCACCATGGAGATCGCCGCGGCCTTCAGTGTGTTGGCGAGGCCGGGCAGCAGATACGTCGTCCAGGCCTCGCTGGTGGTGAAGGGCTCCCAGAGGGCCCACTCCAGCTGGTTCTTGTCGTCCATCTTCTGCCACACCCACCACAGCAGGAGGGCGAGGAGGACGGTGAAGACGACCGACAGGAGGACGTTGCGCCGCTTGGCGCGGGGTCCGGGAGTGTCGTAGAGGACCGAGCTCATCGCTTCACCGCCAGTCGCTTGCTGAGCCAGCCGAGGATGAGGCCCATGGGCAGGGTCAGTACCACGAAGCCGAAGGCGAAGACCGCGCCGATGAGCAGCGTCTGAGCCTCGTTCTCGATCATTGTCTTCATGAGGTAGGCGGCCTCGGCGACACCGATCGCGGCGGCCACGGTGGTGTTCTTGGTGAGCGCGATCAGTACGTTGGCCAGCGGGCCGATGACCGAGCGGAACGCCTGGGGCAACACGATGAGGCGCAGGGTCTGGCTGAAGTTCAGCCCGATCGCGCGGGCCGCCTCGGCCTGGCCGAGCGGCACCGTGTTGATACCGGAGCGGATCGCCTCGCAGACGAACGCGGCGGTGTAGACGATGAATCCGAGCACCGCGAGCCGGAAGCCCTGGACCTTGAAGTCGTCGGACGCGCCCATCGTCACGCCGAAGATGTCGGCGAGGCCGAGCGAGGTGAAGATGATGATGACCGTCAGGGGGATGTTCCGGACGATGTTGACGTACGCGGTGCCGAATACGCGCATCAGCGGGACCGGGCTGACCCGCATCGCGGCCAGCAGGGTGCCCCAGACGAGGGAGCCGAGAGCGGACAAGGCGGTGAGTTTCACCGTCATCCAGAACGCCCCTAGGACGTCGTAACCTTCAAGAAAGTCGAACACGATCTCCCGCGCTTCCGGGTGTGTGGCCGTGGGTGAGAGGGGCGCGGCGCGCCGCCGCCCTGATCGCGGCGGGCGGCGGCGCGCCGGTGGATCCCTGCGTTACTTGACGATGACGCCGATCTTCGGGGCGGGCTCGTTCTTGTAGCCGGCCGGGCCGAAGTTGGCGTCGACGGCCTTCTGCCAGGAGCCGTCGCTGACCATCTTCTCCAGCGCGGCGTTGATCTTGTTCACGGTCGCGGTGTCGCCCTTCTTGACACCGATGCCGTAGTTCTCGTTGCTCAGCTTGAGGCCGGCGAGCTTGAACTGGCCCTTGTACTTCTCCTGGGCGGCGAAGCCCGCGAGGATCGAGTCGTCCGTGGTCAACGCGTCGACGGCGCCGCTCTGAAGGGCGGCGACGCACTCCGAGTAGCCGGAGTTCTCGCGCAGGTTGGCCTTCGGGGCGAAGTCGTTCTTGACGTTCTGCGCCGACGTGGAGCCGGTCACCGAGCAGAGGTTCTCACCGTTGAGGTCGGTGGCCTCGCTGATCTTGGAGTCCTTCTTGACCAGCAGGTCCTGGTGGGCCAGCAGGTACGGGCCCGCGAAGGCGACCTTCTGCTTGCGCTCGTCGGTGATCGAGTAGGTCGCCGCGATGAACTTCACGTCGCCGCGGGCGAGCGCGTTCTCACGGTCGGCGCTCTTGGTCTCGACCCACTCGATCTTGTCGGCCGAGTAGCCGAGCTGCTTGGCCACGTACGTCGCCACGTCCACGTCGAAGCCGGAGTAGGAACCGTCGGGCTCCTTCAGGCCGAGGCCGGGCTGGTCGTACTTGATGCCGATCTTGATGCTGCCGCCACCGCCGCCACTGGAGCTCGAACTCGCGTCGTCCTTGCTGTCCCCGCCACAGGCGGTCGCGGACAGGGCGAGGGCGAGGACGGCTGCCGAGGCGGCGGTGACCTTGCGGAGCTTCATGGTGAACATCCTTTGGGTGGTGAAGAGATGAGAGCCGTCGGTGTCGGATCCGGGTGGCACGTCAGTGGTGCAGGATCTTCGACAGGAAGTCCTTGGCACGGTCGCTGCGAGGATTGCTGAAGAACTGGTCGGGCGCAGCCTCCTCGACGATCCGGCCGTCCGCCATGAACACCACGCGGTTTGCAGCCGATCGTGCGAAACCCATTTCGTGCGTGACGACGATCATGGTCATGCCGTCGCGGGCGAGCTGCTGCATGACCTCCAGCACCTCGTTGATCATCTCGGGGTCGAGTGCCGACGTGGGCTCGTCGAACAGCATGACCTTGGGGTCCATCGCCAGCGCCCGCGCGATGGCCACGCGCTGCTGCTGACCGCCGGACAGCTGGGCGGGGTACTTGTCGGCCTGCGTGGCGACGCCCACCCGGTCCAGCAGGGCGCGTGCCTTCTCCTCGGCCTGCTTCTTGTCGGCCTTGCGGACCTTGATCTGGCCCAGCATGACGTTCTCGAGCACGGTCTTGTGCGCGAACAGGTTGAAGGACTGGAAGACCATTCCGACGTCGGCGCGCAGCCGGGCCAGTTCCTTGCCCTCCTGGGGCAACGGCTTGCCGTCGATGACGATCGAACCCGTGTCGATCGTCTCCAGGCGGTTGATGGTGCGGCACAGGGTGGACTTCCCGGACCCGGAGGGTCCGATGACCACGACGACCTCGCCGCGGGCGATCGTCAGGTCGATCTCCTGGAGTACGTGCAACGCACCGAAGTGCTTGTTGACGCTCTTCAGGACGACCAGCTCGCCGGTCGCGGCCACATCTTCCTTGGCCACCGATACTTCGGTCATCGCTCTCTGGCTCCGTCCTCCTCGGTTTCGGAGGACAGTAGTAACCCCATGCGACCAGCGTCATCAGTCTTGAGGGGAATCTGAGCATCACGATCCGATAGCAATCGGACACGTGTCGTAGCAGTTACGACCAGTGCGCATATCGGCCGGGTAACGGAACCGCGGCGCAACCGGAACCCGCTTGACGCCGTCCTCTTCCATCAGCATGACTGCACGAGGCGCACGCGCGTGTGCACACGCGTGTTTGTAGCCATTCACTACATATTCAGATGGTACGTCCGATGGACCAAAGGGGGCCGGGGTGAGACTTCTCCTCGTCGAGGACGACAACCACGTGGCCGCCGCGCTGTCCGCGGTCCTCGCCCGGCACGGTTTCGACGTCACGCACGCCCGCAGCGGCGAGGAGGCCCTCCAGGCGCTCGTCCCGGAGGTCGACGGCTTCGGGGTGGTCCTCCTGGACCTCGGCCTGCCCGACCAGGACGGTTACGAGGTGTGCGGCAAGATCCGCAAGCGCACCAGCACCCCGGTGATCATGGTCACCGCGCGCTCCGACGTGCGCTCCCGCATCCACGGCCTCAACCTCGGCGCCGACGACTACGTGGTCAAGCCGTACGACACCGGGGAACTGCTCGCCCGCATCCACGCCGTCAGCCGGCGCACCGTCCACGAGGACGTCCAGGACGGCGGGGACACCGCGCTGCTCCTCGGCTCCGTGCGCATCGAGCTGCCGACCCGTCAGGTCACCGTGGACGGTACGGTCGTCCAGCTCACCCGCAAGGAGTTCGACCTCCTCGCGCTGCTCGCCCAGCGGCCCGGAGTGGTCTTCCGGCGTGAGCAGATCATCAGCGAGGTCTGGCGCACCAGCTGGGAGGGCACAGGACGCACCCTGGAGGTCCATGTGGCGTCCCTGCGCGCCAAACTGCGGATGCCGGCCCTGATCGAGACCGTGCGGGGCGTGGGGTACCGCCTCGTCGCTCCGGCGGCGTGAGCGGGGCCCGGACATCAGGGTTCCGGGCCGGGGACCGGCGCGAGGGTGCGAGGAGAGGAGCGGTGGCTGTGAAGGCGGGTGAGCGCGGGGCCGAGGGTGCCCGCGGGGGCGTCGGCGTCCGGCCGAGGCGGCGTACGCGTGCGCGTGGCGGCTCGTGGGTCCGGCGCGGCCTGCCGGACGAGTCGTAGGCGGGGCCGGTGCGCACACGTCTTCTCCCGCTGCTCATCATTCTGATGGCGGCCGTGCTCATGGCCCTTGGCGGGCCCCTCGCCATCGGTGTGGCCTCGGCACAGCAGCAGAAGGTCGTCGTCGACCGGATCGACGACACCGCGCACTTCGCCGCGCTCGCGCAGTTCGTCACCGATGCCTCCGACGAGCGTCTGGAGACCCTGGAGAGTGAACTCTCCAGCTACTACAAGGTCTACGGCATTCGTGCCGGTGTCTTCTACGACGGTGATGTGCCCATGGCCACCGCACCGCGCGGATGGTTCCTCCCCCAGGAGGGGGAGGTGCGCGACGCGTTCGGCGAGGCACTGCTCAGCCGGCGCAGCCAGGACCCCAAGCAGGTGTGGCCCTGGCAGCGCGGCCGGCTGGTCGTCGCCTCGCCGGTGATCCGGGACGGGGACGTCGTCGCGGTCGTCGTCACCGACTCGCCCACCGGGCAGATGCGTTCACGGATCCTGCACGGGTGGCTCGTCATCTTCGTGGGCGAACTCGCGGCCATGCTGCTGGCCGTCGGCGCCGCGCTGCGGCTGACCGGCTGGGTGCTCAGACCCGTGCGGGTGCTCGACGCCACCACCCACTCGATCGCGAGCGGGGCGCTGAAGTCCCGGGTCGCGGCCGCCGGCGGGCCGCCCGAACTCCAGCGCCTGGCCCGGTCGTTCAACGAGATGGCGGACAACGTCGAGGACGTCCTGGAGCAGCAGCGCGCCTTCGTCGCCGACGCCTCGCACCAACTGCGCAACCCGCTCGCCGCGTTGCTGCTGCGCATCGAACTGCTCGCCTTCGAACTCCCCGAGGGCAACACCGAGATCGCCTCCGTCCAGGCCGAGGGCAAGCGCCTGGCCCAGGTCCTCGACGACCTGCTCGACCTCGCCCTCGCCGAGCACACCGAGGCCGACCTGAGGATCACCGACATCGGCGAGCTGACCGCCGAGCGCGTCGCCGCGTGGACGCCCACCGCCGCGGCCAAGGGGGTACGGCTGGTGGGGAGTTGCCCGCCCACCACCGCCTGGGCCGACCCCGTCACCCTGTCCAGCGCCCTCGACGCGGTCATCGACAACGCGCTCAAGTTCACGCCGGAGGGCGAGACCGTCGAGGTCACCGTCGCCGCCGACGGGGACACGTCGACGGTCGTGGTCACCGACCTCGGGCCCGGGCTCACCGACGAGGAACTCGCGCGCGTCGGCGACCGCTTCTGGCGCAGCGGACGGCACCAGAACATCAAGGGGTCCGGGCTCGGACTGTCCATCTCCCGGGCGCTGCTCTCGGCGGGGGGTGGGGCGATCTCGTACGGCCGTCACGAGCCGCATGGGCTTGTGGTGACGGTGTCCGTGCCGCGGAGCCGTCCTACGGCTTGACCGGGAGGCAGTGTTCTACGGCTTGACCGAGCGGTAGTAGCTGCGGGCGCCGTCGTGGAGGGGCAGCGGGTCGGTGTAGATCGCCGTGCGTACGTCGACCAGCTGGGCGGAGTGGACATGGCGGCCGATTCCGTCCCTGCTCTTGAGTACGGTCCGGGTCAGCCACTCGGTGAGGTCGGGGTCCATGTCCTTGCGGGTGATCAGGAGGTTGGACACGGCCATCGTCGGGACGGTCCTGTTGTTCTGGATGGTCGGGTAGGCCGAGGCCGGCATGTTGGTGGCGCGGTAGTAGCGGGTGGGCTCGCCCTCGGCGTGCAGGTCGGCCACGAGGGACGGCTGGATCGGGACGAAGCGGAAGGCCGAGCGTTCGGCGAGCTGCTGGAGGCCGTCGGTGGGCAGGCCGCCGGACCAGAAGAACGCGTCCAGGCCGTGGCCGAGGAGGTTGGGGCCCGTGTCGATGCCCTCGGCGCGGGGCTGGATGTCCTTGTCCGGGTCGAGGCCGGCGGCCTCCAGGACGCGGTCGGCGATCAGGCGTACGCCGGAGTTGGGGACGCCGATGGAGACCCGCTTGCCCTTCAGGTCGGCGATCGTGCGGATGTCGGAGTCGGCCGGGACGACGAGCTGTACGTAGTCGTCGTAGAGGCGGGCGACGCCGCGGAGTTGGTCTGCGCCGGGGTCGCCGTTCTCCTTGTAGGTCTCGACGGCGTCGGCCGCGGCGATGGCGAAGTCGGACTGGCCGGTGGCGACGAGTCGGACGTTCTCCTGGGAGCCTGCGCTGGTCTCCAGTTTCACCTTCAGGTCCGGCATGTCCTTGCGGATCTCCTTGCGGAGGAGGTCGCCGTATTTCTGGTAGACGCCTGCGCGGGTGCCTGTGCTGAAGGTGATCGTGCCGCTTGGAGGGTCTTCGCCGAGGGGGAGCAGCCACCAGAGGATTAGGGCCAGGGTGAGGAGGCCGGCTGTTGCGGTCTGTAGGGCTTGGCGGCGGCCGAGGCGGAGGGGCGGCGTGGGCATGCGGTGATCCTGCCAGGGGTGGGGGGTGGTGGCCAGGTTTGGCTGCGGCGGGGCTGGTCTGGTGCGGGTTCGGTGGGGGCGGGCGTTGTGCGCAGTTCCCCGCGCCCCTGAATGCCTGCGGCGGCCCGGTTCGGCTCCGGTGGGGGCTTGGGTAGCGCGTGCGGGTGCGTTGTGGGTCGGTGCCGGGGTGGGGGGTATCCGTCCTCGGTCCGGCGGCTCAGCTGATTCATCAGTTCTGGGTGCCGGACGCCGGCCGCTGCGGGCGGACACCCCCCACCCCGTCCCCTCACCGCCGTACGCGACTAACGGCCCGTGC
>Ga0307508_10005721_pt1 | contig 11768 bp, 15 predicted proteins | sample 9_EM_MG_FD_203089 | JGI IMG/M metagenome (GOLD analysis project Ga0307508, IMG submission 203089) | Populus trichocarpa ectomycorrhiza microbial communities from riparian zone in the Pacific Northwest, United States - 9_EM | ecosystem: Host-associated > Plants > Roots > Unclassified | place...
TACAGAGTCCCACAGGCGTCACGCCTATCCCTATTGGGTAGTCTACCCCACTCGCTCCCGTCGCCCCTCCGCTCGACACAAAGAAAGAGTAACACTGAGCACCAAGCAAGAGAAGCCTTTTTCAACATCCAGCCAGATGCCTAACCACCGCGTCGCCTCCTTGTTGAATGGGGTGGTATTGGCACTACCTTTACCGTTGCCGTGGGTGGCGTCTTCCTCCTCCAAAAGATTGCCGCCTCGCTCTTCCCATGGTCGAAGGCCATTCCATTGCTCGCTGCCCATTCGATGGATGCCACTGCCGCTTCAGTCAGCTTCGCCGCTCTGCTCACCACCCAATGTCGTCCACAAAGGATAGGCCTCTGATGCCTGGTACCGCAGCTTCTACCTCGTCAAAGATTCCAGACAGATACCTGAAAAAGAGGATCGGAGCTGCCGGTGACCCCTGCGGGATGCCGGTAACCATCAGGCTCGCTTCGCCCGGCTTGCCATCGAGCACGAGTTTCACCTGGCGGTCCGACATGAAGCTGCCAGTCCACCGGATCAGATCCGCCTCGATATTGAGTGCCTCCATGCGTCTTCCCAGGTGCGACTTGCTGACATTATTGAATGCTGACTTGACGTCCATGAACAGCGCCCCCGTCACCTTCTTCTCCCCCCATGCCTGTTGGGTGCAATTCATCAGAATTGCCACCGCATCGATGCAGGACCTCCGCTTCCGGCACCCCAACTGACCACTGTGCACTGTGCAGCCCCCTTCTTCGCTCCAGGTGATCGGCAATCAGGTGGGCTACCGTGCCCGTGCGCTCGACCAGCTTGCTCATTACACCCAAGAGCGAGATGACTCGGTATGCCCTAACCTTAGAGTAGTCCGGCTTCCCTTGCCTGGGTATAACGACTCCCTTCGCCGTTTTCCACAGCTCTGGGTGATGGCCGAGCCGTATGCATGCCCGTACCAGTTGCGTGATCCGTTGCCTGTCCCACTGCTAGAACACCTTGATAATTCTGGCTGAGATGCTGTCGTCTCTCGGAGCAGAGGTGTTAGCAGCTTTTGCTAGTACTGAGCCGACTGGGAGCGCATCAACTCGTTCAAGACCGCGCCCCCCCTCGGTTCATAGCTTCTTGGTGGGCCCTTTGGGAAGTGTGCCTCCAGAATCGCCTGCTCTCTCTCCTAATGGCTCTCCGCGATATTGCCGTTCTTTGCTACTAGAGCTTGCTTAGCCTTGTTGATTCACGGCACGTGTAGCCAGTCGCGGCCCACACCTCCCTTCCCTTGGCCTCTTGTAGGAACCGGTTCCAGCATTCCCGCTTGGCCTGTCGGATGGCCCTGCGGGGAATCGCTGCCATGGAGAGGGAGGCTGTGCAGTGTGAGCCACCTCTGACACGCGTACCTAGAGGACTGCCAGCAAAGAGGATGAACAAAGCTACAATGAGGAGAAAACCGGGAGGACACAACATTGGAGGGCTCCCCGATTTTCCCGACCGAGCCCCGCCACGTTGCTCAACCTGTAAAGGCCATGGTCACTACGCACGTACATGCCACAAGGCACATACTTAGCTGTACTAGCTTCAGTCTTAGTCTTTCCAAGTAAAAGTTGATCGTAGCGAGACGCGAACCTGTGAGGCGCAGCGGCACGGGGTGCTGGAGCTGAGGGTGGTGTTGCTATCACTCGAGAAAAGTATTCTATCCTAGGTAACTAACAAAAAAGTCAGTGGTGTCGAGGAAGTCCAGCATCGCCTGGCTACACTTCTCGTCCGCGAACAGGTGGGCGGATACCAAATCCATCCTTCGTTTCTTTTCGTACGTCCGTCCACGGGACCTTCTGCTAACACTTCCATTTCGGGTAATTCTTAAAGAGATGCTATCCAGCGTCTGTCCTACCACCAACACTTGGCGGTGGTCTAGCTTCACGTCCAAGGTAGGTATTGGCCAGTGAGACAATTACACACCTCGAGGAAAGCCGCGTTTGCTGGCACTGAGACCGGCTTCTGGCGTACCGGTACTTCCTGTGGGCAGCCTTCACATCCGTCCACGTCTTCGCCTCCTTCCACTTGATCTCGGTGATCGAGCGCTCTAGACGGACGAGACCTGGGGGGAGGGGTTTCTTCCGTATCTGACGCCGTATCTGAGGAATCCCACTCCGTGGACGTGGCGTGCGTCCGGGCCAGCTTGGCACACTCGTTGGCTTGTTCGTTCGCCCGGCACCCCCATGGTGAGATTGGCGTCACCAGAGCTCTATCGTCATGGCCGGCTTCCTCTGCCGGAGCGTCGCAATATGCTTCCTGGCCTGGTGTGCTGGAAATGATTCTCGCGCGTTGTTTAGATTTGGCGCTTGTGCCTTAGTGTTTTTTGAGGACACGATTGCGTAAGGCGCAAGCTTTTTTTTTTTTTGTTTATTCATTACTCGCATGCGACCTATGGAGATCATGGCGAGAGTATGTACAGTCCGTTTCTCGTCCGCAGTCCGCGCAGTGGCAGCTCGTTGCAAGCACCCCTTTTGCCCTCCGCCCAGGCCTGTCCCAATGAAGAGTAAACGCGCCCAAGGAAAAGACAAAGGAAAGAACCAAAGGGAAAGCGCACCCCGTCCCCCTACTCCTCGCCTGCCGCCGCCATGAAGTCGGGCGTGGGTAGGAACAGCGGTAGTTCCCCCCCGGCGTCCTGCTCCTGGGCCCCCGCCCTCTGCTCCTCCAGCCACTCCCGCACCTCCAGCTCAGACACCGCGCTCACGGCGTCATCCTCCTCCACCCCCGGCACCCGCCTGCCCACGTTCGGTACCGGCACCACCAGCATTGCGGGGTGGGTCGGCTCTTTGTCCAGTTGAGGTACTGCCCCGTTAGGCAGTGCCCCGTCTTCAGCTGGCAGAACCACGAGGCGATCCTCTTGGAGCTGTTGGCCACCGCGCCATCGGGCTTTTGGTTGTTCGGCATGCGGTACTTCTTTTTGGAGGTTCGGCCCCCAGCCCACTGGCGTGCCTCCGCCCACTTCTCTGAGATCTCCCGCTTGAGGTTGGCGAGGGACCGTGGCAGGGGCGCCCCCCGCACCTCCGTTCGCGCTGGGAAGTTCGGCCACTCTACCCCGCGGGTGCCCGGCTTCTCCGCCCCTATCTTTGCCCACTCATCGGCCTTCTCGTTGCCAGCGACTCCTTTGTGCGCCGGGCACCACCGCATGACGATCCCTGGCCTGGACCGGCGCAGCGCGGCGATGTGCTTCCGTGCCTGGAGGGCATACTGTTGCCCAGGGCCTGGCTCGTCCGACGCCATCCGCCTAATGGCTGCCTGTGCATCCGAAAAGATGGTGACTCGTTCCGGGGTCGTGTTCCTTTGCGATGCCAGCTCCAGGGCGCGGGCGAGCGCAGCGCACTCAGCGTCATAGGCTTCTTGGTTGTTGCCCATGAGAACTTTGACCCCTGCCCAGGTTTGACCCGTTTTCCACACCACCGAGTACCCGGTCGCCCCGTCGTCCAGTCGTGACCCATCCGTGAACATGGTGAGGCCTGGTCGGGTCCCCTCCGCCGCCGCCTTCGCCTCGGCTTCCTCCTCCTGCAGTAGCTCCGCATCGAGAGTTTCCGGTTCCTCGAGCAGCACTGTCCTCTCCGTCTGCCCACCGTATGCGAGGGCGTTCTTGAGCCGCCGTCCGATCCCGGAGGGGGCTCCTACCACTTCCCGTGCCTGATCCCCTTCAGGCAGGCTCAGTAGCCGTAGTCCGAACCGTCGCTGTCTGTTCTCCAGCTGCGCTGTTGCTGCTCTGAGTCCCGACTCCATTGATAAGGCTCCCAGGTTGGTCGTCCGGAAGCAGCCCGTTGTCGCCCGCGCCTCCTGGTTGACCAGCAGCTGGAGTTCCTTCGCCCGGCCGATGGTGCCTTCCGCGAGGTCACCCTTCCACCACAGTTCCGCCCCAAACATGGCGACCGACTGTACGCAGGCCGTCATGACCTTCCTGCAGTTGGCTGGCGAGAGCCCCATTTGTCCAGTGAGCCTGCGCAGCCGTGTCATTGCCTTTCTGCTGCTCTTCATCCGGATGGCGTGGTGGTCCCTGAGGGTGAGCTGGGAGTCCAGCCAAAACCCGAGCCATCTCGTTGCTTCCTTGTTGAACCGGACCTTTCTGTCCCCTACCGCTACTGTCGCCTTGGACGTGGTCCTCTTTTTGTGGAAGAGTGCCGCTTCGGTCTTGCCCTGGCCGAACGCGATCCCGTTCCTGGCGCCCATACGGCCGAGGCTGTCGCTGCCTCTGACAGCTTGGCTACAACCTCCTCATCGTTCTTTCCCTCCGTCCACCAGCTGATGTCGTCAACGAAGGAAAGCCCATGTACGCCTGGGACCGCTGCCTCCACCTCGTCGAACATCCCTGACAGGTAGGTGACGAAGAGAATCGGCGCCACCGGGGAGCCCTGTGGGATGCCTGTGTCCACCTGTCTCTCCTCCCCTGTCCTGCCGTCCAGGACCAACCGCACCTGACGGTCCGACATGAAGCTCTGCGCCCCCCTGATGAGGTCCAGCACAATTCCCAGAGTTTCCATTCTCCTGCCTAGGTGCGCCTTGTTGACATTGTTGAATGCCGATTTGACGTCCATCAGCAGCGTACCTGCCACCCGTTTCTCCGTCCACGCCCGCTGGGTCCGGTTCATGAGGAGCGCCACCGCGTCCACACAGCTCCTCCGCTTGCGGCAACCGAACTGACCATCGTGGAGTCCACGTTTGCGCTCCAGGTGGTCGGAGATCAGGTGTGCTGCCGTCCGCTCGACCAGCTTGGCTGTCACATCTAGGAGCGAGATCACCCGGTATGCTCTGACTTTTGAGTAGTCAGGCTTTCCTGGCTTCGGAATGACCACTCCCTTGGCCGTTTTCCAGATTCTGGGGTGGTGTCCCAACCGAATGCAGGCTCAGACCAGCTGTGTGAACCGTGCTGGGTCCCACCGCCAGAACTCCTTGACGATGCCTGCCGAGATGCAGTCGCTGCCTGGCGCCGACGTGCTGGAGGCCTTGCCGAGTAACGAGCCCACTAGGCTTGAGTCTACCTTTTCGAAGGCCCGTCCTCCTTCTGCCGCGTCGTACCTGTCGTTGGGTGCTAGCGGGAAGTGCGCTTCGAGGATGGCTTGCTCCCGGTCCCGGTGCCCTTCGCGTAAGGCCCAAGCGGGGAAGTGTGAGCGGAGGATCTTTGTTCTTGCGGGTTCTTCCACTTCTTCCTCTGTTCAATAATCATCGAATATTACAACGAAGTTGTGAGCCATTCAAACGACCAGTACCCATAGACCTTGTGTATCCTCGTCCCATACGACATTCAGGCAGATCAAACTCCTATCGTTTATTTCCGTCTTCGCTGCTAACCGTATTATTTCAACAGAAGGGTTCACCCTAGTCGACAGGGCATTACCAACCGCGTGATACCCTATGACGTCGCAGTCACCACCACGGACCCAGCGCATCCGTTGGTTGGACCCGTGTCCTGTCTCCAACCTCTCGAGTTCTGGGTACCGGCGCTACTGCTAAAGCCAGAAGAAGTTTGTAGTAATTACTTTGTGGAAGTCGTTGAATGGGCGCTCTCCTGTATGTGTATGTGTACCGAGTTTGAAACCTACGACCTTACGAAAATATCCCCGCAAATCCTCACTCCAAACCCATAGCACATGAGCACGAAACGCCATAATTCCGGGCATCCGGAAATGTCAGTCCGTACGACGACCAGAGAGCCAGAAGTGGCTCACCAGGCACCGTCTCGGAGGATGGTCTCCCGTCTGGTCGAACACCTGGAACCCTTGTATACACAGAGAACCTGCTGTCCACGACGACGTTTCTGTACCTCTATCTGTCATAGTATTCTGACATGAAAGATCTTCCCCCTTGACTTTGACCGGAGGTTGTCGAACTGATGACGCATACCTAAATTGAATCGCAATGTAACCGAGAAACCATATTGCATTCCACGAAACCATTCACCACCCAAGATTCCGGCGCCAACAAGTCACACTGAATAGAGTCAGTCACTCGCAGTAAATTGGCTTATCGAAGAGCTCACCTGATGGAACCTTGGCTAGATCAAATCCCATAATAGTAACTCGACCTGACTTCTGCCCAATGGCAATGATGTTATTTCGTACCGCGAAACAAGCGTCTCGGTAATCAGGATGAAGCCAAAATAATCTTTTCATCGCGTAGCATATCCAGGAATCATCTACCCACAATGTAGATGGTGGATCAGTCAAGAGTTTATATGCTATGCCTTCCGTTGTGTCCACAGCCTGGTCTTCCTCTCCGGCACCAATACACCAGAAACGGGTCTCGCCGCAAATCGACCGAGATTCTAGGTACTTGCCATCTGGCGAGAATGTGATTGCGGCGACCCACTCCCGATGGCCCTCGAGAGTGCTGCGACAGATTCCTGTCGTCGGGTCCCAAAGCCGGATGGTTTTGTCGTAAGATGCCGACGCAAGGAGCCTGCCATCTGGTGAGAATGCCATTTCGTGGACCCACTCCTGATGGCCCTCGAGAGGCCTGCGACAGATTCCTGTCGTCGGGTCCCAAAGCCGGATGGTTTTGTCGTAAGATGCCGATGCAAGGAGCCTGCCATCTGGCGAGAATGCAATTGCGGTGACAGTCTTCCGATGGCCCTCGAGAGTGCTGCGACAGATTCCTGTCGTCGGGTCCCAAAGCCGGATGGTTTTGTCGTAAGATGCCGACGCAAGGAGCCTGCCATCTGGTGAGAATGCCATTGCCGCGACCCACTCCCGATGGCCCTCGAGAGTGCTGCGACAGATTCCTGTCGTCGGGTCCCAAAGCCGGATGGTTTTGTCGTAAGATGCCGACGCAAGGAGCCTGCCATCTGGTGAGAATGCCATTGCGTGGACCCACTCCTGATGGCCCTCGAGAGGCCTGCGACAGATTCCTGTCGTCGGGTCCCAAAGCCGGATGGATTTGTCGTAAGATGCCGATGCAAGGAGCCTGCCATCTGGTGAGAATGCCATTGCGGCGACCCACTCCCGATGGCCCTCGAGAGTGCTGCGACAGATTCCTGTCGTCGGGTCCCAAAGCCGGATGGTTTTGTCATAAGATGCCGATGCAAGGAGCCTGCCATCTGGTGAGAATGCCATTGCGGCGACCCACTCCCGATGGCCCTCGAGAGTGCTGCGACAGATTCCTGTCGTCGGGTCCCAAAGCCGGATGGTTTTGTCGTAAGATGCCGACGCAAGGAGCCTGCCATCTGGTGAGAATGCCATTGCGGCGACCCACTCCCGATGGCCCTCGAGAGTGCTGCGACAGATTCCTGTTGTCGGGTCCCAAAGCCGGATGGTTTTGTCGTAAGATGCCGACGCAAGGAGCCTGCCATCTGGTGAGAATGCTATTGCGGCGACCCACTCCCGATGGCCCTCGAGAGTGCTGCGACAGATTCCTGTCGTCGGGTCCCAAAGCCGGATGGTTTTGTCGTCAGATGCCGATGCAAGGAGTTTGCCATCCGGTGAGAATACCGCCGCACAAACGCCATCCCGATGTCCTTCAAGAACCTGCAAGGTGGAGTCCCAAACCTCAGGAACTAGCGGTAGGTTGTTGATCCAGCATGGAACACAGTTCCAAAATTGCTTCCTGACCGCACTCCTCTTTGGGCTCATGGTTAGGGCAGAGGAATAAACTTGGAGTGGTGCAATCTCCAAGACTGATCGGTAGCACTGTACGAAACGCACTGCATCACGAGCCAACTGAAGTAGATGATGATTAGCATCATCCTTGGGGTTAAAGTCAGCAAGATTCTTTACTACAATGCACACTGTCTCTTTTTCTGAAGAGAAATCGTCAGCACTGGGTGGGCAGCCGATTTCACAGCGGATCCCCAGTGGGCTCTGCAGTCCGAGATGTGTACTTATCAGACTTTGGCCCACCTGTATGTGCTAAACAGAAAAGTCTCGAGAAGCGACGGAGCTCAAGGGGCGGACCGCTCACCGTCAGTATAGTTACAAAGGTCTTCACCATGAGAACGCCGTCGGATATATTCCCCATTAGACTGAGAGCCTCCAGCCAGTGAAGGAAGTGTTCCTTGAGAAAAGTGTGAACTCGGTCATGCAACGGCGATTTGCCGTCATCGAGCGCGACGTTGCTTCGCTTAAGATGATCGATCCAATACCGGCATGCATACCGCAGCTCCTGCGGAAGGCACCGCTGTAGGATGCCGCAGTCCACCTCGTTGTTGAGAATACCCGGATGCTTTAGCGAGCATATATCCTGCTTCAGACAGTTCGACATCATCTCAATACAGCTCACCGCAAGTTCCATGTGGGCGCTGTGCGCAACAACGCAGAACCGCAGATCATTGCATCTCTGGTCGTCCAATAGAAAGTCTCGAAAAGACGGGTGCAGGAGCCTGATTTGAACGTCTTCGCTTTCGGAATATGCCAACACTGAACTCAGAGATTGTAGGGTTTTTTCCACCTCCCACTGTTCAGTGCCTAACACTTTGCCTAGCGCAGTAGCAGTCAAGGTGTCAGATAATATCACTACAGATCCGACGATCCGCCTGAAACGTTCTAACAGTATCGTTTTAATCTCAGAGTCCCGACCATCAACTACTGCATGTTGTATGATAGTGGTGTATATCAAGTCGAGTTGCTTCGTTGACGATCTATCTTCCACGCTATCTTTCAACACGAGATCAAGTCGTTGCGGTGGGTGATAGTCCTGATGTCCGATAAATAGGCACACCGTCGAAGCATAGATGAACAGCCCATCTGCTTTGTGAGCGAGGCTACCCAGATTTGATTCGCCAGGCCAGTCTTTGGGTAGACGGTGATGCTTACGCATCCTGTCGAACTCATACTGGAGAAGAGTAGAAACATCGTGATTGACGGTATCGTGATTGACGATACCATAATCGGCTGTTTGGCAGGAGATCTGGTGGAGAATGAAATCTCGATGTGCATCTTGCGATATATCGTCGAAACCATGGCGAATCGGGGTTTCTGGTCTGCTAGTTACAAATACCCGCAACCTGAAGGAGCCGAGACTTTTTGCTTGAGACAGAAGGCCGAGTATTAGTCCGGTATCCTTTGTATCGTCGCATTCGTCCAATGCATCAATAACCAGTATCATGGAATGCGCTGGATCAGAAGATGCTTCTTTGAGCTGAGAAAGCGGTTCAAGGATAAGGCGTTCCCACTGGTCACGCAGGCTTTGCCTAGGGACATCGGGATTGACACATATAGCCCTTCGTACCCCGGCGGCAAGGCCAGACTCCGCTGTCGCCAGCTGGTAGGCAAGTGTAGTGAAAAATTTCGACGCACGAGCGAGTTCTCCCTGGCCTCTGGAAAAGAAGAAACTCGCTCCAAGTCGTTTCTTCTTAACCCATTCCCGGGCGACCGTACGAGCAATGGTAGACTTTCCTGTACCAGCCATTCCGTTCAACCAAAACATGCATGCACCACTGGGAGTGTCCGACCAGCGCATAATTTCTTCAAGGAGGGCGACTCGAGTGTCTGGCAAGCACAAAGGTTCGTGTTCCAGGCGCCGCGAGTTGAAGGCTGCGTCATCCACCGAGTGCACTTCGGCTTTACCGCGCGATGCAGGTCAGTGATAGGAAAACATAGTAGATAGACATCTATAGGCACCCCTAGCTTACCAAACTTTCGAATCGCAAGGTCAGCCTCACCGGAGGTCCCTAGCGGTTTGTGTCAGTGAGAGTTCCCCGGTCTCAGCAAGTGATGGTTGACGAACCAAATCCTACGGGCGCATGAAAATCGGAGTTTCGGATTTCGATGTGCGTCGCCTCGTGATAGCTGTTGCTGATCGTTGCCGTTGCGCGACTGTTTGTTCGGCCAGCGGAGTAATCTTGTGAGGCGCTCGCTTCGATGTCGCTTGCCGGCTGTATAGATCACCGTCAACGACCATCAGAATCTCAGTTCCTTGGCTGGGGTGGGGGGTCTTGACCAGCACACTTGAGGAGCTACGACCTCGCCGATGGTTCTCCAGTACGTTCCTTGACGGATACAGTTGCCGGCGCCTTTGCCGATTAGACCGCTCATTTTGTGACTGATGTTCCTGCTGCTTTCCCCGCGGCATCTTGGGAAATGTTGAAGTTCAAAGGATCGAGCTAACCGCAAAAACCAAGCCGTCGTGTGTGGCTGCGAGGCAGTCGTCATGGAGCCTAGAGGTAATGAAGTCGTCGCCTACTGTCTGCGGGGGCGATTGTCTGCGGATTGGTTTGGTCCCCAAACGTGGAATCTGACTATTGGTTGGCTGACTACCTAGCAGTGGGAGAACGTAAGTAAGTATCCAGAATAGCCAATCAAACGGCCGGCGGCAAAAGGGTCGATTACGGCGGCCCGTAGCAACACGAAGGATCAAAACCCATACAATTACATTTTGACATTTTGCAATACTTGCAAGCGCCCATCGGCGACACATCAAAAATCGAAATGTCTAAGTACCCCAACAATAAAAGAGAGAGCGCGCAAAATTAAATAAGAGAGAGAGAGCCACATTAAATAAAAGAGCCAGCGCGTCACATCATTGCCGGTTGAGCCATGGTTGCTGCCCCGGGTAGACAATATCCTCCTCGAGCGCAGCCTCATCTGCGAGGAGATCAAATTCCTCAGCTCCTTCGGGAAATGCAGCAGCCGGTGGTTCCTAATCCCATGCATCGGTCACCCAAACGTGGAATCTGACTATTGGTTGGCTGACTATGTACCAGGCAGAGGGAGAACATAAGTAAGTATCCGAATAGCCAATCAAACGGCCGGCGGCAAAAGTAACTAGTCACAAATTTTCAGGGTGCAATTAGCCAGACACGAATTCTTCATTTTCAAACTCTACCAATGCCGAAGAAGAAAACAAACCAAAAAAGACCAACTTTTCATTCCATTTTATGCCCCCATCCCATAACCAAACGGTACAGTGTTGTGACAACTACTACTCCATCATCAGGTCGTCGACCTGCATCATCTTCTCCAGTGCCCTCGCCCTGCCAGCGATCAACTGGCGTCTGATCTCCGGCCCCATGATGGGGTGGCCCTTTACCAGCAGCAGGTCGAGCAGCACGTCTCGCTGGTCTCCGGTGATGCCGTTCCTATACCGCTCGGCGAATGCGAGCGAGCACTCGTACTACAGCACCAGTAGTTAGTCCTCGACGCACTTGAACCGCAGAAAGTGGAAGACGAGTCCGTTAACAACTTTGTAGGGCAGCGCGTACTCCTTGTCGATTAGCGCTTGGACGAACACGCTAGTGGGTCCGGTGTAGTCCATCTCGCACAGAGGGAGCAGCGCAGCGGCAAAGTGGAGGACCGAAATGGGGATGCGCGTCAGGACGGAGCCGACGGTTTGCGCTTCTTTCAGGGAGCAGGTGCCGCTCTGCAGGACTGGCCATCAGTTATCGTGGAAGAGACAGGAATGATACGAGAAACGATGACACATAACTCGGCCGGGGGGAACAGGAAGCTTTTGAAGAACGCCGCTGGCTTGTATAATGACTTTTTGATGCTGTTGTAGAGGTGGACGTTGAGTTTCTTACTCTCGTGGATTCCGTCGCGGACACCATCCAGGAGGATCAACGACAAGAATCAAGAATCTACAGCGTTCGTAGTAGCGATCAGTACATTTCACCTTACACACACACACAACACTTTTACTTCTGAGTCTGCGACTACTTCTGCAAAGCAAACAATTTTGCCGCCTCGTAGCATGCATTCTGCGTCCACTTGTCCGGTCCGGCGATGAACAGTATTTCCTCCCAATTCTGCAGCGACAGGATGATCTTGAATGCCTTCGGCAGCTCTCCGGATTTATATCTCGAGAGC
>Ga0307508_10005722_pt1 | contig 11765 bp, 17 predicted proteins | sample 9_EM_MG_FD_203089 | JGI IMG/M metagenome (GOLD analysis project Ga0307508, IMG submission 203089) | Populus trichocarpa ectomycorrhiza microbial communities from riparian zone in the Pacific Northwest, United States - 9_EM | ecosystem: Host-associated > Plants > Roots > Unclassified | place...
TGGGTGAGGATGACATTGCAAGGTTGAGTAGAATGGGGTGGCATGTTGCTGGTGTTCGTATTTATACATGCAGGTCGTAAGACTGCCTTGACTGTGGTGGCTGTTGCCCACAGCCAGCTGATAAATGTTGATGCTATGCAAACAGGATCCGCGTTCTATGCCCTTGCTTCAATTTTTTGGCTATTGATTGGTTTTTGTTCCGTAGCATAGCCCAGGAAGCCCCTCAAGCTCAGATCAAACTGAAGCTTCAGTGGAAATTTTTGGTGTGGCGTTGTCGGGAGGGCTGTGTCTCTTTTTGTACTTAAGCCGCATGAACTTACTGTCCCCACTTCAGTCTTCTTCATACATTGACCTGGCTAGCTCTCGGAAAGTGCATATAGCTCCAAATGCGAAGTCCACCTCGACAGGCCCTCAACCACAAGCTAGGATTTCGAAATCGACAAAGGAGAACGCTACTTATTGGGTCCAGACACGCCCTCAGGTGCCTTCAACTATGAAGAAGTCCCAGGCGACTGCCAATGGCTCTCGACCCCTCCAGACGTCTCAGGTTCCATTGCAACATGCGGAGACTGCTGCTCTGCTGGCAAGGATTGCAGAGCAGGATGGTCAGTTTTTTTATTCTATTTTTTTAATTACAATTATATGGCTTATATTTGTTTAGCAGTAATCAATTGACTACTGAAAAGCCAAGCTTTCAAATCTGTAGGGAAACCTTCCAATGAGATTCCACGCCCACAAAAAATCACCAACCTCCAACATGATATGGGTCTCACCGACAACAAAAAATTGTATTCACATTAGAGGGTTTGTGCTCGCCACGGGGAGGCCACGGGCCGCCCGATTCCCACGTCATGGCTTATTTTTGTTGTGCAAACAAACACGCCACGCTGTGGCCTCATTTGCGGCTTGTAATCTCATCGTATATTTCCATGCCGAAAAAGGGTCGTAAAAAGAAACCGAAACCCGTACCTGAATCCCCAACATGGGACTGTGAATCTGGCTCCCTTCCTGTTGAATCTTTTCCATCGTCTACCCAACAACCAGCCTGTTCAGCCAGCCCTCACCCTGATGACGGCACTTCAACCCCTGCACTCACGGAACCTGTCCCATCAGCCACTTTTCTCAATAGGCAATCACATAATGGACGCCGCACTCACTGGCAGGCCTGGCAGGATCGATATCTTGTGCAGGAAGTCCTTAAACTTCGCCCATTTCAACAACCTGCTGGGAAGCTGAGAGATGCAGCCTGGGATCAATTGGCCCAGGAACTCTTCAATGATAGCTCGAAGGTGGGACCAAAATCTGTCATAGACCGCACTGGAGATGCGTGCTGGACAAGGTTTAAGAAACTCCTCGAGTTTCACAAGGTATGTTTGGTAACTCTGCTTTGCTTCTCCCATGATGGTGACCATGGTATAGAAGGAAGAGACGCGCTCATTGCAGAAGACTGGAACAAATGAAGAGGTGGATGAGCACGTAGAGGTGAACCATATTCAGTTTCCCTCTCTGCGGCTTAACATTCACATTCTACCCATTCTACCAGGCCATGACTGAGCTGCTAGCGCTAGTCGAAGCTGAGTCTGCCGCCAAGGCAACCAAATCGATATCTGCAAAGGCAAAGATTAGTGCTGAAGAACAAGCTGCGCTTGAACTGCGTGAAGCAGCAATGAGAGGACGCGTTGACCGTCAAACGTTAGCTGACATCACTCAACTGGAGGACTCGAGTGAGAGAGAGAAAGCAGGTCAACGGGAGAAACAACTCAAGTGCATTTATGTTCTTATTTATGCCCTACCTACTTCTGAGCTCAACACTGCAGGCGGTCTCACACAGAGACTTCAATTTCCGGTGATAGTCATGTGGATGAAAACTTACAACCTGTCGCAAAACGATCCCGCACTTCAACACAAGCTCTTGGGATTGCTGTGGAGAACCACCGACGTTTGGCAGCTCAACAGCTGGCAGATGCCCGAGAGGTTGACCAGCATCGCCACCAGGAGTTGATGGGTGGATTCACTTGCCTTGCTGATAGTATAGCAGGGCTAACTGATGTGATGCGTGCTCACCTGGAGAACGATGCTGCACAGTGCCAGGCAGAAGCAGAAGTGCATGCAAAGGAAAGTGAGCGGCTTAATGATATGCTTCGTATGATATTTCTCCAGAAATCAGTGTAGACATTGTTTTGTATTATAATAATATTGAATCATCTTCACCATCTGCATTGCTATCCACTGGAATGGTTTCATCACCCTCATGTCCGTCATCTCATACATCAACTTCTGTCCAAGGTGAGTCCATACACCAACGATCAAGCTCTTCATCTTCAACAGGAGGTCCAGAGAAATATTCATGTAATGTTGGAGGTGAGCATGAGAAGTATTGTGGAATCTGAGGGTAGTGGAGAATTGTGTGTGCATTGCACAAAAGTAGTGAAACCATATAATAGAGTGCGCATGGCCCAAGGAGAATTTTTTGACTCCGAGAGAAATCCAAAAATTCGAATTGTTGGTTAACCTCTTTGAAGATCCATTCGACAGGTTCCCGAATTCTGCTCATCTTGTAATTGAATCGCTTTTGCTCTTGAGTAATGGCTGGGCCCTTAAACGGAGAGAGGATGTGCGGGCTGACTGAGTAGGCAAGATCACCATAAATGTAGAGAGGTTGACCACTGGGTGTCCAAAAATACTTCTCGAGAAGATCAACAAGACCCGATTCCTTGAAAACTGTTTCATCGTGTCGTCGACCATCGACTGGGCCATAAACATGGATCACAAGACCATCAGGCAAGAGTAATGCATGGTATTTGAGGCAATGGATTCTCTTCCACCCATTGAAGACAAGATGCTGGTTACGGACAGGATGTGCATTCTTCTGAAGTGTGCCATCGATTATTGCAACAACAAGGTCAAGAGGGGCACCTTTAGCTTGCACAACTCGTCCGAATTCAGCCAGTTTTGTCTTTGAAAGACGAATTGGGTCAAAGCGCAGGAGATGCTTCCAACGGTTCCAAATTGAGAGAGCAGTGAGATGGGTGACTCGAGAGAAACGTGATTTTTCCCAACCAAACTGCATTTCAATGTCGACAAGCCTCGAAGGATATGCTAGGCGACGCAGTAGCATGCATATAGCAGTCACACGATCTTCAGAGATGCATGAAACCCCACACCGGATGGCAGCTGGTAAGTCCAAGGCATCAACAAGTTGGTGGACCTCCTCCCGGGTAAAGCTATGACAAAGTGAATAAAGTTCATGAAGACAATGAGAAACCGCACCGAAATTGCTCTAACCAAACATTGTCTCCCATGTTATTCACATCTATTCTTCCACCAGGCCGCAGGCTCCCAGCTCCACGTAAAAAGTCGTCGTCTTGTGCCTTCAACAATTCCTCAACCAAAGTAAGGAAGGAAACGGAATCTTGCAATATCTGGGATGCCATCAGGGAATCAGAGCACAGATCAACAGATATCAAAAAGTGGTGTATTTGTAGTAAAATAATGAACAAGATGTGTTGTGTCAATCTCAAGATACGGTGGATATCAGGGAGAGGCAAAGCGAAAGCCATCATGTGGCTGTGTTGTTTGCACAACAGTCCAGGCCCCCCCATGGCCTCCCCGTGGCGAGCACAAACCCTCTAATATATGCTGCACTCCATGTTCCCAGATCCCCTTGTTGAAAGTGGCCCATAATGGCACCCTGTCATGTGGCTGTTATCAGTGAAATCAATGGTAATTTCTTCAATGCTTGTCCTTTTGCATTGGCTCTAGCTCTCTCTACTTCCAACATCATAATTGACCCTTTCATACTTCTTGGTCTGGCATCCAAGATGTTACATTTCAATTAAGAAGTGCTGAAAACAATGGGAGATGTGCCTTGAATGAGAGTGTGTAAAATCAAAGGCTGTGAAATGTTTTATTGAAGTTTGTTTCAAAGACAATAAAATAGGGTTCAAAAGTGCATAAATTGAGTTTGATTGGATGTTCTGTGACTTTCTGAAGCAATGTCAATGTCCTATGTGGATTGGCTCAATAGAAGTAGGGAAAGGTCAAAGTGCATTGAAATGTGTCAAAAGTGTGAATTACAAAGCCAGTGATGTGCTAGGTGCATCAACAGGTATGAGTTTATGTGGTTAGAGGTGCAAGTAGTCCAAAATTTACCCATGAATTACCCATAACATGCCCTAGTGACAGCTGGCAGCTGACTGATGTGTAAGGACCCTCACAGATGTACAAGGTCCTGATATTGTTTTGCTGTCAGTGCTATGCACACATAGGAAAGAGTAGGTACTAGCATGAAAGTGGGAAGCTATATAAGAAAAGCCAGAAGTTGCTAAATGGAGACACATTACAATCATATCTAATAGTACAGAAAGTTTGCAATATGCTTTGCATGCTATCATACATTCCATCAGATCCCAATGTGATCAGGTGGCAGTGTGATCAGGTGGCAGTTTTAGAATGGGCTGAAGATATATTAATATATATGAAATTCCAGTCCAAAAAGAAAAGACAGTGACTGGACTCACATAGAAGATTGTTAAGAACTATTTTTCTGTATTCAGCACACTCTTTTTCAGATGGGCTATGTCTCATAGTAAACCAGTCATTGCTGCCAATTGACCTCAAGTAGTTGTCCAATTCTTGATCAACCAGTGCATCCTGGGTTTTGAGATAAATTTCCCATGCCTTGATAAAGCCATCATTGGAATTGAAGCCTTGCTGGACAATCCAAAAGGAATGTTCAAGACAGATAAGAATGGCTGTCCATGTAGCAGTAAGGAAACATAAATATAAGAGGTGGGATTAATCAGACCAATGAAAGAATGCAAAGAAGGCACCTATGTAATTGGAATATATGAATAAAGAGAACTGAAAAAAATGGAATATGGTCTTACTTTGAATTGAGTGTCCACAAGACCCTGAACACTGTCTGCCTGAAAAATGCAGGCCTGTTAACAGAATAGAATGAAAGGAGTGGGTGGTAGAAGACAGGTACAAACTAGACAAAATGTGATAGTGGCATGTCAGCAATTCAAAAGAAGGGCAGAAGGCAAATAGAAATTCACATTCTGGATGGGATTTCATGGATGCATGTCAGCAAATCAAATGGAGAAACACAGCAACTCACTCTCTGGATGGGATTTTGTGGGACCATGTCAGAAATTCAAATCCCAGAAGGAATACAGCAACTCACCAGCTGGATGGGATTTTGTGGGACCATGTCAGCAACTCAAATTGAGCCCAGGAGGCACACAGCAACTCACAGACTGGATGGGATTTCATGGAGGCATGTCAGCAACTCAAATGGAGCCCAGGAGGCACACAGCAACTCACATACTGGATGGGATTTCATGGGGGCATGTCAGCAACTCAAATGGAGCCCAGGCGGCACACAGCAACTCACATACTGGATGGGATTTCATGGAGGCATATCAGCAACTCAAATGGAGCCCAGAAGGCACACAGCAACTCACTGCCTGGATGGGATTTCATGGGGGCATGTCAGCAACTCAAATGGAGCCCAGGCGGCACACAGCAACTCACATACTGGATGGGATTTCATGGAGGCATATCAGCAACTCAAATGGAGCCCAGGAGGCACACAGCAACTCACTGCCTGGATGGGATTTCATGGGGGCATGTCAGCAACTCAAATGGAGCCCAGAAGGCACACAGCAACTCACTCCCTGGATGAGATTTCATGAGCATGTCAGCAACTCAGATGGAGCCCAGGAGGCACACAGCAACTCACTCTCTGGATGGAATTTCATGGAGGCATGTTAGCAATTCAAATGGAGCCCAGGAGGCACAATAACTCACACTCTAGAAATCAGGTGAATCATTTGTGTTATCAATTTGATATCCTTCACATAACTTCCTTCTTACCCTCTATAATATCACTATGTCCAGAATTTGACTTTCTATCAATTTGAAAATTTACCTTTTCCCCCTTATCATTTGCATAATCAGTATATTGTCAAATATGCTTGATGTCACACCTACAAACTGAATATTGAGGTCAAAATTCATCACTGACAGTGGGTCATGATACTTACATCCTGAAATATTTGTTGTCACCATCTTTCCTGGCTCAGGCAGACGTGGACTCTCACATAATTCTTCTCAACTTCAGTTGCAGCACCAGAAAATGTATCCAACTTACATACCTGAAAATAGCAATGTCCAAACCAGGATGCAGCCTTGTAAATCAAGTCCCTCTTTGTTCATTTGAGTATTCATATTCCTACAATTCAACTGAAAATGTACCATATTGGGAGTATTCTCAAAAATATATCTGAAATAGAAAGATAAGTTGAAGCACAGCAGACAAGTGGACAACACACTTGTTCACTGCATATTCAATACAGACCTCCAGGTTATTCTGTTGGATGGTGATGAACAACATCTTCAGTGCCAAGTCATCAATCGATGCCACCGTCTGTTTGATTAGTTCCCCAACTTGTTCTTGATGATTACCTTTATCTTCATGGATAGCTGGACATGGTATAAATCCCAAGATCGGTCACGAAAGGAGAAGAGACATACATTCAAATCGCACATATGCACGAGGTGGAAACTTGTAACCCTTAAGCGGCTTCTCGAACTTCTCCTCCAAGGTGGCACAAGCGACTTCTCTATTCTCCTCATATTCTTTGTCCATATCATAGACCTGCGTAATGAGATAGTCGAATTTTGTGAAGATCGCCACAACCGGGACTGTCTCTGGTCAGTCACGATGAAGAGTTTGGATATTCTAAATGATCTTACCATTCAAGCCATGTTGCTCATTGAAGAACCTCTGTTCCAATCGCAATAACGGGCGAGATACGTCCGGATCGAAACAAAACCTGAATTCATTGTCAGTTGCGCCAGATCAAGGGAGGATAGCTTGAAAACGCACCATATCGCATGGATTTGATCCTTTACATCATTCACTTTTGCCTTTTCCTGTATGAAAGAGACCACCTTCCGAAGTTCCTGCTCGCCCCCTGCCTCGAAACCAGGAGAGTCGTGAAAGATAAACTGTGGGTTGCTCTTAAAGGAGAACTCATCATACACATCATGGATCCCTCGCTACGGCACCAGAGTCAACGACCTGATCAGAGAAATGCGCAAAGATCACCGAGTTCGCACCTCCGAGGTCGGGTTAATCTGTCGGTGAAGGGACGATAAGAGCCGAGTATCAAGCGAAGCTGATATCTTACCTTGCTGTAAACTGGATCCCTCTTTGTGTTGCAGACCCGCTTGAGCAGGGTCGTTTTACCAGCATTCGCCCTACCGATAACGAGGATGCGGAAGTGGGTGTACTTAGCTCGGAGTTTCGCAGCTTCTTCCGGGTCTGTCGTTATCGTTGATACAGTAGGTGCTAGATCACCTGGAGGCAAAGGACCGGCTGAAGGTACAGCAGTAGCAACGGTTGGAGGCGAAGCAACAACGGCAGGCGGAGCATCAACCGCTGCAGGTGAATGCGAGCGGCTAGGAGGCGTGCTCTGCGATCCGCGTCCGAACACCTTCTTCAGGCGATTGCGAAATCCCTTGGACTCTTTGGCGGTCTGCGGCGTGCGTTGGTCAGCCATATCGATGAGGAGATAGATACGCTTGAACCGATTCAACGATATGATATACCAGACAAACAAGCACAAAGAGTATGTCCCATACCGCAAGGAATAGCCATCTCCAGTTTCCACCATCGCCGACACTCGTATCTCATTTCGGCATGTCCTTTCCAGACAACGGAAACACTGCAACCTCAACCAATTGCTTCCCTACGTGGCAAGGATGTTCCTGCCACACGTCATGCGTCGCCCTCCCTCAGCGGATCCTCTTGTGCCCAAGCCCTTAGTTCGTACAACGCGCTGTGGAACTGCCAATTCAAATCGCCTTGTCTCTGCCTGAATGCTGAACGACACAACGCTGAGGACTCGGCCGAAGACCGAAGATCGTATGTCACGGTCCATTGTCGCTCCTGTTCTTCACCAATCCATCCGCCACTTCATCGATCGCCTGTGAAAGAACGGATTAGAGGAGCTTGCCCAAGTCATCGCACTAAACAGTGGCAACGATCTAACCAACGATACTATGGCAGAGACGACGATCCACCTCCAGCCAGAGATTTTCCCGTTAGGAATCCAACAGAATCTTCTTCTTCTCCATCAACACTCGACTCCGATGAAAATATGGATTCGGAGGAACCTGGCAGCTCGGACGATGAAGCCATGGAAGAGATCGTCATGTATGATGAACTCTCACCTATTCCCATTACAAAAGCCCTTCCACAGGTGACTCCAGCAGTGATGTCGTCACCTGAGGATACACCTTCCCAAGCAACGGAGTTTGTTGATCAAGATCCGTCAACAGGAAATCTCACATTGTTTGGCTCTAGTAGCGTTTCGAGTCTGGATTCCGACTCGACTGGTCTGACATCTCGTGCATCATCTGGAAAGGGATCTCGACGGGGGTCACGGTCGCGTAGAAGGGTGGAAGTCTCAGTAGAATCATTGCTGCCTATCGGGGAGCATCTCAAACGTCGACTTTTGGAGGAGAATGTGGTTGGGAGGATGATTGTGAGTTTGGTAGATCCGATTGCTGGCTAAGATTCTGATGATGTCTTAGGACTTGTTTTTCGAGTTCCCCTGGAATAACTTCTTGCACAGTACCGTCTATGATATTGTTCATCAAGTCATGACAGGGAATGCGGAGGGAGGATATAACCGAGAGTTAATCATCTCCCTCTTTCGCGATGCTAGAATACTTCATCGAATACTAGACGGGCAAGCTCGGAACGATGCAGAGTGGTATGTGCTTCGATCCAGATGTCGGAATACGAAATTAAAGTCGATCGTTCAGCTCAAAGCCCAAAGGAGTGCGTCTAGGCTACATGGGCCATCTAATGCTCATTTCCGAGGACGTAATCACCGCCATGTCACGCTTCCCTCCTGATCTCAGGCTGAATATTATTCAATATGCACCAGAACCAGAATGGGAGCTGTTCGTCAAACGAGACGAAGCAAGAGGATACGAGACTTCTCGGGGGAGGTAAACCTGTAATCAAATCTAATCCGGCTAGGGCGGTGAATGAGTGGAAGGTAGATGAAGGGGAATTAGACGGTGGCGTGTCCTCGAGACGGGATGAAGGGTGAATGCGGGAGAGTTGATGCATTGGATTCTCCACATTAAACAGACTGCCGATTTTGGCCCACCTCCGATGGCCGACGACGATGAAGATAACATTACTTCGAGCCGTGCACCTCATGTGAATTCTGTTCATTTGTGATCCCCTCTACTGTTCTTTGACCGAATTTTCATTTTTGGCAGTTTGCTCGATGTTTGGCACAAGAGATGAGCGGGTGCTTCAGATCAATTTGGAGACGACGAGGACGACGATGAAGGGTGGCTTACACAATCTACATTCGGTCTTGGCAGCGGGCCATTCCATAGGACTGAGCGGAGGCCTGTAGGACACGGGTTTGTGAAAATCAGGTTTCATGGGCGCCACTCATTTATGTGTGATATATCCAGGACACGTTTGACCAATATGGCACTTCATGTCCCAAGACCGATTTAACCCAGAGGATGATGTTCGTAGAGTTTTTTTTTTCATATCTCTAATGTCTAATATGAACATTTCATAAAAGGGATGGATTCGGCCCGTTTTCAGATCCAGCCACAATGAGCGATGGTTTTACATTCAACTCGTCGTTCTCCGACGAAGAACATTCTTTTGAGTCTTTCGGCGACTGAGCCCTGGGGACGGCGAATTGACTCCAGCGACTTCAGGGAGCTGGACATTTACATCGAAAATCGAGACGGTCACTGCCGAGCTAGAGAAAGCCAAACAAGATGAATTGAGGAATAGCTTGACCGCAAACCTTGATGTAACGAACTAAAGAGGCGGCTCTATGGCAAAAGTTTCTGTGTCTTTTGTTGTTGTACATTTTGTACGCTTTCGCGAGGCAGGCTTGTATCGCTTATTACAGCTAAATTCAAATCGATAGAGCAGTTCGGTTCTTGCTCCAGTACAGCACTTTTGTTTGGTTTTGATGGATTGCCATGATGCGGAAGCCAACCGAGCAAGCGGCTGAGCCTGCCCTTCAATATCTGTGTATTCGGCAATCACCCATCCATCAAAACCAAACAAATCACTGTACTGCAGCAGGAACCGAGCTGCTCTATCGATTTGAATTTAGCTGTATCATTCTCGATCATGCATGTATTTTATTCTCTGATGTATTGCTGATGACAAGAGTTTATTTATCTTGAAAGTGATAGCCACCCTCCCGCGCTACGGCCTCGAAATCCAAAGTCGCCAACTGCCCCCAGCTTGGCGTACTCAACGTGCATTCGACTCTGTCTCCAGGAGAAACAGGTCCAACTCCTGATGGCGTGCCAGTTAGGATGACATCGCCCTCCTATATGTAGACAGATGATCAGCAAGCAGAATGGCGGATTCAATGAGGCGAACATGCCTCCAGTTTCATGATGGATGACACATGTTCGATAAGCCGAGGAATTTTGAAAATCATGTCACTTGTTGTGCCGTTTTGCTTGATCTGTCCATTGATCTTTCATGAAAGTTAGCATCTGGTTTCGGATAGTTGAAGCACGCTGACACTTACTTTGAGAAGCAGCCGGAGATCATGGGGGTCTAAGACATCCTCTTTAGGGATGAAACGGCTGTAAAGGGCAGTGAAGGACAAGAACAGAATGTAAGTTATTCAAGGAACTAACCTAATCGGAGTGAAGGTGTCAAAACCCTTCACAGCAGACCATGGCAAGCCTGCTTTGCGCACTTTTTCTTGAATGTTGCGTGCAGTCATATCAACAGCCAGTGCTACGCAAAGGCAATCAGGATCAGTAATTCGTCCGCATGACCTGGAAGTATATGACTCACCATAACCAGAAACATGCGAATAGGCATTGGATTGTGGGATGTCCCGTCCTTCTTTGCCAATAACCAAGCCAAGTTCAACTGTCGAATCCGAAAAATCGGCACGGTGACAGAAGTGTTCAAGAGCGGCTGTACATGCATACCTTCGTGATGGGCTATGACCCCTATTGGAAGTTCGAGCTTCCCTCCAGAAGACAGGTAGGACGATGTTGGTTTCAGGAAGAAGAACGGCTCCTTTGGTACAGCATTGTTCAATTCTTTAGCATGCGCAGCATAGTTCCTGCCAATGCCTACGATCTTGGGTCATGGCTAAAGCATATCCCACATAAGGAGGAATTCCAAACCTTTTTGCCAAATCGAATAAACTGGGCCATTACTTGGGTTGGAACAAGCGAATACGCACGTCCAATAGCGCTCAGTTAGTTGGACAGACTCGGTCCGAAAAAGACCGAAACGATCATCGGGCCGCCAAATTAAGCGCCAAATATTAGTTGTTCTCTTCGGAGAAGGTGACCAATGCTAAGAACATAGAATTAGACCAGCGGAGATAATTGTTTGCGCAGCAAAACATGAACCCCATGATGCTTTCGTCTTCTTGGCAACATCTTTTGTCTCAAGCCTTGGACCAAACAAAAATGCTCAAAAACAAAGCATAAAGAGTTAATCGGACGACTTCTGGACCATGCTGGCCAAGCAAAAAGGAGATCGATAAGCAAGGTCCGAAAAAGCAAGTTAACTTTGATTGGAAGTAGCCCAAGAGACGATTTTTTCCGAATCTATGTGTCGGCGGGTGAGAACCCGGCCGTCCTGACACTGGGCTTGGCGCTGGTCAATGTTTGCCTATTTCAATCTGTTTCGGCGCTGCACCTCCAATGTTATAAAA
>Ga0307508_10005724_pt1 | contig 11762 bp, 9 predicted proteins | sample 9_EM_MG_FD_203089 | JGI IMG/M metagenome (GOLD analysis project Ga0307508, IMG submission 203089) | Populus trichocarpa ectomycorrhiza microbial communities from riparian zone in the Pacific Northwest, United States - 9_EM | ecosystem: Host-associated > Plants > Roots > Unclassified | place...
TACCACCCCTCACTTTCGGCCACCCTGGCCCACTTAGAAGCCGAGGTGTACGGAGATCATGCACATGAGGAATACTGTGGGTTTATTGAGCAAATCAAAGATGCTCTCATAGCGAGAGGGAATTGGCAATACAAATAGAACAAGATATTGGACGTAAAGCCCTTGATTACCGGCGCTGCCAGCAATCTCATTGACGCTAGGGCTTAAGGGCCAGCCAGGATCACCAGGTTGACGTCCATCTGTCGGCAAAATTCGACAGAGTGCATGCGACATGACGCCAAGCACACGATACGACGAAGTTGGCCGGCAAGTGCCCGATTTATGAACCGTTCGGTACCACTCGCTGACAGCTTTTGGCGTCCAGACCTTGCTTAAAACGCTCTCCTTATCATGAAGGCCCACAATACAGCGCGGATTGCATTCTTATTCGATCGTAATTTTCCACGACAGTCGCCTGCACCCTATAGATGTCGCACTATTCGTGATTCCATTTGGCGGGTCAAGGCCCGCGGACGAGGATTCAGGGTGAAGAAAGCGAGAAAAGCGAGGCAAGCAAGCAGCCTTCGAGCCATACGTTTTCGTGAATGTGAAGCCAGCGTTACGAAGAGTTTTCCGAACCCTGCTACCCTATCGGCGCGAGCTGGGGTAGACCCAACCTCGCTAGTAGTTGATTCGTTGCGCATAATTTCACAAGGCGACAGAGATAGTTTCGCGAGCACACGTGGGGCACGGAGACAAACCGATCAATAGTTTGGATATTGATTTGATGTTGTGCGGGACTGCGTAATCAGAAAACTGGCGTGGATGAAAGGGAAATCCTGGTGATTTCAAGAACCGAAGCAATGGGGAGCGTCAGGTTCCATTCATTCGTAACTCGGTGATGATGGCTAGCACATTCCCAGTGGCAACAGTTCCCGACTCAAGCGTATGATATCTGGAGGTTAAGGCTAAATGGTAAGGTGTTGGATGTAACAACGATCTCGTTGCCTGGTGGCACAAGTTGGGAGACTTTCTTCGTCAGGTTGGGCCGTGTGGCCTGTTCGAGTTGTGGGGGTGCCTGAAGGTAAATGGGTTTTCCACCGTGAGAGAGGGACGGTTTCTTCGCTTGGCTAGAACGGTGTGAAACATTGGTTGTAACATTGTGAATCGTTTCAAGCGGGTGACAACCCGCGACCCGGGAAATACGCACATGTCTTGCTTCTCTGTAAGCCATTCAAGTAATTCTTCGACAGTCATTTCACTTGATATCGTTGCGGGCTTCGAATTATCGCCGCAGACCGGGCAATCAGGTTTACGTTCATGCTCGAACGTGAAAGAATAAATTCCTTCTGTGCCAATTAGCATGAAATAATTGTTCAGATAGGGTGCCGCCGATGTAGCGATTTTCAAGGCTTCGTTACAACACGAAGCTGTAGATTGGACAAGTGTGAGCAAGGAAGCAGATAAAATATTCTGATAAATCAATGACCTGCAATAATTGCATTAGTCGATGCAATGGCTGGGATGATATTCTTGACCACTCCTTGGGCGAGCGACCACGTCACGCCTTCTATGCCAAATTCTTTCGCGCGCTCCGAAGCTGTTGCGTATATCCAGCTGATGTGTTCGGGATCATCGGTGTCGAGTTTGAGATCTAGATGGGACATTCGGCGGACCGTGAGTGTGAGGGGCCATGAATATACAAGACTTACTGCCTTTCACCTTGGGCCACTCTAGCACGCTCGCCCACTCAATGCAGTGTTCTGGAAGCCGTGGTGTATTGGCAATCGTGCATATGGGGAATGCTATAGGTTTGTTGAGCATATCAAGACTGCACTCATAGCAGGAGGAAATGGTGGGCAATATAACGCGTGCTTGGCCTTTGAAGCCCTCAGTGCCACCGTCAATCAGCGGTTTCATTGACTCTGGGACTTCAGGTTCAACCATGTTCACGAGAGTCGCATTCATCCATCGGCGAGCCTCTACAGAGTCCAAGCCGCATATGACGAGATTGAACTGCATGTAATAGTCGTCATCCTTGTCTTGAATCTTCCCGAAATACCTATCGCCCAACCAAGCTCAGATTACTAAGAGCTGCTCTGACGGATGGAACTCACGGAGTAACTTTAACACCAGGAACGCGGTCCATGATAAACTGGGCGGCAACGGTGGCTTTTGGTTGGCCCACATCTTTCTGCCTGTGGCACCAAGTTAATTCACAAGGTTAGGCTTCACAAGCAGCAAACTAACCTGAATAGAAATTGCCGGTTAAGATTGCTGATATCGATAGTGTCCATATCAATGACGTGGATGTCTCCGAAACCTGACAGCGCGAGGTTCGCTAGGATCTCGCACCCCAAACCACCAGCGCCGATAACCAGAACCTTGCATTGTGTCCTCAGGAAGTCTTTCACTTGCTGGACCTATACGATGAGAAGAAAGCCGTATTAGATACCTATCTAAGTGATGATGCGGTGTCCGTCGCGTTCAATGCGCGGGTCACCCACACATTGAATATACCAACCTCGTCGCCTGTAGGACAGCTCTCGTCGGTGCGTGGGCCAGGCCGATCGAGTATTTGATCGACATGGAAATGCCTGCCAGGCCAATTGTGCCCAGATTGAGCTGGCAGAGTGTCTGTCATTATGTTGATGAGAGTGTGCGCGGAGGTACTATCGGGCGCTTATTTGGCACTCTTTGGTCTTTGGTGCGCCGATCCCTGTAAACCGTCCTCTTGGCCGTGCAATCAGAAAGATCCATCACGCGGATATCGAAAACTCTTCTTGCAGCAGTGGGGGAGTTTGCCGGCCGGGTGCATCTGCTGCTCCTGCTGCTCCTGCTGGTTCTCCTCGGCTTGATGAATGATTGATGAATGATTGATGCATGATTGATGCACGCCCTGGATAGCTTGTCTGGAACGCCGCCAGCTTCCGCGCGCCGTTCGACCCTGCTGCCGTTTGATCCGTTTTGCTTAAGATGAGAGCTGCGCTTCTTATTTACTCGCCGCCCTGCTGGAACATCCCACGAGCCAGAAATGTTCTTTCCCATGCCACTCGCCTCTCTCTTTCGAGCCGACCATCGCATTCGCCCGAGAGCTTCTCTCAAAGGGCCGCCTAGTTCATTATTTTCAGAGTCAATTGCTTCCATATGCCAGTATAAGAAGCCTTGAAGGTTGTGTAATTATGGAAGCATATGCGACCGCTGGACGCCGCGCTCATCGATGTGGGTTGCACTGTAAAGATCATCCGGTTCCTCTTCTGGCTTCCTATACGCATGCACAGCACTGGTGATGATGACATCTGCCTCCACAATATTTGTATTTTAGTTGCGTCCGGCGGTCGTCCGCATTCGCATGCGGGGTGACAGTATGTTGGTTTGATACATCTATTCCGACATTTCCTTAGGACCTGCAAATTATATGGACGGGCGGTCGCAGGCGGTATTATGGAGATATGAGATGTGGTTTGAGTGCCAGGTCCTATATTCACAATGCATTATGACCCTTGTTACATCCGTGTGGGCATCTTCCTTTCTCGCAACACGAGAACTGCTCGATCGTCACCGCCAAGGTTCGATTAATGACAGAAACGGCCGCGCGCGTACGACGTTGCTAGTAATCAATCGTATCCCGTATTCGAGCTAGCGAGGCAGAAGCGTCCGGCGCCCCCTCCGCGAGCCGTGCGCAATCTAGCGCAACGATGTATCTCGTCGCGCCAGGATTGACTTCATTGGGCGCGTCGGGCCTGATTGCCATTTATGGCCGATTTTCATGTTTATGGAATGGCATTTACGTTTGAATGGCTGCCTCGATCTTGTGTAGCACTTGTGTTGTTTATTGAAAGGCATTCTCTTGGGTCAGGCTTATACACCCATAAAGGCGGGTGATGACTAATCAGGAGAGACAGCCGCGGGTGGGGATTGTTTGTTCCTGGCGACTTGATAATTACCTTCGCTCTCTTTCCAATCCTTCCTCTCCTCACCACCGTCAGCCCAGAGCAGGAAAGAAACATCACTTCAACGTCATATTGCATCTCTAGACGCTATGCGCTCATCGTATCTCATCCTTATTCTCACCACTTTGTCTGGACTTGCGTCCTCCGCTCCAATCGTCTTGCGCCCGGTTCGTCTGCTGCTTAGACTTCGTTCGCGTATATCCTTCAGGCTCACTTATCATGTCTAGGGTGTCTCTGACAAGTCTAGCTTCCCCGTAAGTGCGCTCGGAGATGCTCGGATCACTTGATGCTGATGGGCGCGCTGGTTTCGTCAACCCCCAGTCTCTTCCTCCTTCAAAATTGGTCGCTTTGGGCCTAGCAGCTGTAAGACTTCACAGCCCAAACTGTCTCATCAGATTCAGGGGCTGATTGATTATTATTTTTTGCTCGTTGTAAGATTAATCCAGCTCATGCTGTTGTCAAAGTACGTCCCCTATAGCCCGCGTGCCACACGGAACTTGTGTATCCTCACGCGAAACCTACCCTCCAGCGCGAACCGGATAACTCTCCCGAGACCCGCGATCCCTCTGAGGTAGGACATCACATCTCCTCGAAGGTGACGCTGTGTAGGACATGTGGCTTATATTCGCTGGCCATTGTAGCCAGAGGGTTTCCATCCAGACCATTTTAACCAGGAGTGGAAGGTGCGCGATCAGTAATTTGTAACTGCTCGAGGTTGACTGATTATTTGGCGTGCATAGCGAGAGGATCCCAAAGAGGATACTTATGGCAGCGAGAATTGGAAGGTGCGCGATAAGTCACTCGATAATACTCGTGAGGCTAACTGAGTGTCTGGTGTGGGCAGCGTGAAGATGTCACTCGGGACAACTCCCATATTGGAGGGAAGGTGCGAAATGAGCGATTGGGCAGTGTTTACCTCGTTGCGTGAGCCTAATTGGCCTGTTGGTGTCGTGATTAGCGTTCGGACGCCAATCTAGACATTGTAAATCGTGCGTAATCAGTCGTTTGGAAATGCCTCTTTTCACCACGAGGGATTAATTGGGGCGTGTTTGCGGTTAGCGATTCGAATTCCTTCGTGATTTCATCCAAGTAGTGCGCAACGAGTCTCTGGGTCGCTGATATTTCATTTGACTGAATGTATTTCTTCCTGTTAGCGAGAAGTAGCACGCTACGGTGACGCGGGAGTCAAGGTATGAGTGCGCGACAGAAAAGGCGGAATCACATTGCTTACCATCCTCGATGTGCTGCCATAGGAACAGCGAGGTTGCGCCTCGCACCATTCTACCCAAGCCCATACGCATATTTTCTCGAGCGAAATCGTTGGCGTCATGACCCGTCATCCCCATCCTACCATTGACCGACTCTCGAATTCCTTTTTATTTATGCCTTCCGAAACATCTCCCCCCGCCATTGCGGAGAAGGGTGCTATCCGAACTAACACTCCTTGTCGGCCCCTGGTTTCTTCGCCTTTTTTGTCCTACGTCTTTGTATCGCCGTGGCTCTGGCTTCCACAGCTTTCCCTTTTGATTGTTCGTCGGGTCTCCCTCGGTCGCAAGTACAAGGTGTCGAACTTGCCCCACACGCCTTCGTCTCCTCATTTGTTGGTTTCCTTTCAAACTGCAATCATTGAGCATACGCTTATCACGTTCATTATTGTTGTTTCCTTATCTACTCTGAACTCCTCAATTATTTCTGAACGTTACGGACTAACTTGTTTCGACAAGACCGGTTCTAGGATCGATTGTTACCTCTTTTGGCTATATATCTATGTGTAACTTTGAAGCCAGTTCTTGTAACACAGAAAATATGGCTGACTGAGGTCTCGTGCCATGCCGTTATCCTGCCTGACATTGACCTGGTGGTCCCATCGCTAGCTTCCAAGTTCGCGTGTTTCGGTCGGACGAAACCGCCAAACTGCCTTTATCGCTTTCATCATCGATCTTGGTGATAATTCAACTTGTTCGGAAAAACTGCACGGCCGCCGAGGACAAGGCAGTCAGTTGTTTTTGCCTCCCCCCCGCCGTGACCCCGGCTAGCCTTTGCAATATACTGAGCAAATCCCTTAATAAAAGCGGCGCTGAACCGTGCTGAACGCTTTGCATGCACTTTTTGGATTCTTGCGATTCGCCTATCAAAAGGAAGCGCAAAGTCGTCGGCGAAGTAGCAGGGCGAACCAGATAGAGCTTCACTCTTCTTCACTACAGTACTTCATGGCGTGGCTCTTGGGCTCAGCTGACAAGGTGTTCGAATTTTCTATGTTGTTGTCAAGCCGGTCTCGCATGACCGCGGTCGCCAGCACCGGCAGAAGCGTACCAGATGCCATATGGTGGGAGGCGTTGCAAAATAAACAGCCTACGCATCAAGGACGGGTTGTACCAGCATCATTTTAGCACAACATGCACCCTGCTGTCTCCCCTCGTATCATGACGACATTTTTGATCTTTGTTCTTGAACCCTTTTCTTTCATGGGGAGGCACCTTTATTATCCACGCCCATTGAAATCCCGACGATGCACCGGATTATCGAAGTATGAAGGATGTCCCCTTGGAGCGGGGACGAGATTCTTCGTTGAGAGCGGCAATAACAGGCACCACATTCATTGATTAATGGAGGGTGTGTCAGGCGGCCTCCGACCAGAACGCAAATGATACGAGGAATCTCCGACCCTCGGAGGCGATTGTCAATGGGGCCAAGCAGTCTTTATCAAGTTTATTTGCAGAATCAGATACATGTAAGGCTCATAACGGTAATGCCGGCTGCGCGGCAGAGCCCGCCACCTACAACCTTTGCACATTTGAACATTACTACTTTGATATATACAAATTAGGCACAGTCTGGCCTAAGTCAGTCAACAGGAATACTAGCAGGTCTGGCGCGTGACGCCACTTCGACGCGACAGTCACGTGTTACTTTTTGTCACGCATTTTCATGTCACACTTTTTGATATTGTCTTGTCACATTCGTTCTACTTACATAATGTATTGTTTGTTATTACTTACAGAACACTGCTCACTGAGCACTGAGCGGTCGCAATGTTAGGTTTGCAAGCCGGGCATACGGGTTTTCGTCAAACGGCTTACAGCTGGATGATTTATTGGTAGCTGAAAGTTACAAACGAACATGGCTAGCACGAGCCTCACAGTTTACCGCCCCTTCTGAAACTACTGCCCCGTCGAGCGGGCTGTATCAATTGCCTTTGAATAGCGCCGCGGCCTGGGACAAGTCAAAGTAGTTTCGGGAGTCGGCGAACTCATCGGCCTGCTTGATCTTCAGACTTCCGTCATCGTCGACAACTAGTGACACGATCCAGAGCGTCTCAAATTGTTTTGGGCCCCCTTCAGGCACGCCCTTTATGTCGGCGCTGAACTATCAACAGAGACATAACATTAAACAGACGCAGGGTTGGTCAGAACTGGGGTACGGACGTGAAGGACGACCTTTCCGGGAGCCTCTATGACGTTGTGGTAGGTTGACTGAAGAAGAAGTGTTTTAGCCAGGGCAAGGCTTTAGCAGCAATTGGTGTGAGCTTACCTTGCCGAACTCGGCGGGGGTGCTGAATAGCCCCTGAATATCTTTCACCCACTGCTCTGCGTTTACCGGCTGTTTACCGAGACTTCCCGGGTGAATAACGTGGCGAAAGTCTTTGTGCAGGTGTTTCGTGAGGAGATCAACGTCCTTGTTGTACCATCCCTGTTCGAAATCGACGACAACTTTCATTTGGGGGGAGTTGGAGTAGTTTAGTAGATCGGACATGATGGCGAGGCGACTGAATGTGGTTGTCCTTGGGGGTACGGAGGGAAAGAGAGCCCTCAAATAGTGGGGTTATATGTGCTAAACGCACGTTCCTGCCCAGGATGGCAAAGTCTTGTCAGGGGTACCGTACGAGCAAGGTCATGTTGTTGCTCGATAAGCACAGCCTTAATGCCAAGGATTACTTGTCAGCCATCGTACGACTCTGAAATGTTGGTCTAAGATCGAGATCGAGCGGGCGAGGGCACAGTGTAGTAGATCCGTTAGGCTGTTGGGTCCCAATACGTGAGGAGGGACAGGGAAATGTAGCTACTTATATACGCATGAAGAATATGACTAGCCGGTGTAGTACTCCGAAAGCGGAGACAGTGGCGATGTTACCTATCGCATATAATTACCATTTGCAACGATGCGCTGAATTTCCACTGAATTTCAACAGCAGTATTGCGTGATATTCTTCATAATCACGCCCAAGATCAAACGATTCTCTATCCGCTCACCACATGATTTGAGATCTAATAGTGGTACGTGAAATCGTTGAAATATCTTGCCGTAAGTCCCCACTCACACCACACGTTGAGTGGACGGACGGCGGAGAGAGACAGATATCGGACAACAACACTTCCATCTACAACGCTATCGATCCCAGAAACCCTTCTCAAAGACGCCGGCCGAGTCGGTGGTTGTTTTGTACCGAGAACAAGAATGAAATGCACTCGGACTCGTTTCACCAATTTTTCGCGGTTAAACCAAGGATCGTTATTATGCAGGTCTGTGCCTCGCTCGAAACACGAGGCGCGTTCGATGATGGGCCGGCTCGATTGCGTTCTGGGATACCACGGACTGCTGCTGTAATCGGTTTGTCAACCTGAGCTTTCGTATCATTCGAGCGAGGACGTGTCTTGTTGAGCCGGTGTCAGGAACTGGGAATCGTGGTCATGTGGGGCTGACCCCGGGGTTGTCGTTCAACGCTGAGGTTAGCGGGCCAGCTGGAGCTCCCCCCACGTCATCCTAGCACAATATTTAGCGACCAGCATGCGATTGGCATCCTCCGTACCTCGACAAGTAACATTTTCCTGAGCAATGAAGCTAGACCATCCTCGACTGCCGTGGGAGACTCCATCCGTTAATTGAGCTCGCCTGCTTGTCTATCCACAATAATATTATCAACCAGTAATTGGGACTGACTGTCACCTTTCTTCCTCTGCAATTGAACTGTCAGTCTCCAGGGGACAGCGTTCAACCTAATATATATATTATTCGATCTGTAAACGAAAAGAAATAGAACATAAATTACAGTAGCTTGCCTGACAGTGAGAATCTGTTCCCGCGGTCGTGGGACCGACCCTTGATTGTTTACGTCTATTAGCACAAATCAAGCACATCCCATCAACATGCCGGAATTTTCCGATAATCCAGCTCCGAGCCCTTCGGCAGGTTCCACGGGTTCCACGCCGGCAAGAATACGACAAACGGCAACGAAAGTAGGCTATCGCTCCAGTCACCTGGGCCAGAGTCGCGTAGCGGTCCTTTCTGATCTTGGACGTTCCCCAAATGCCTTTGGATGATATGATGGAGATGGTTATGCCTTCACTACTCTCGAAGGAAGAAGTAGATGCTATACTTGAAGACCTCAAAGGTCGCGGCATCGTCGCAAACGACAAATGGGCGGCGTTTGACCCAAACCCTTCAGCAACTCCCGAACGCGAGTCGGCTTTTTTTAATAGCCGTCTGCCCAAGCTACATCAGGATATCGTTGGAAGCGCACGCCGCGTTGCTGTCGGAAGCCTGCCGACGACCCTGAACACTGAAACGGAACTGAGAATGTCCGGGTCGCAAACTCCATTTAGCCATAGGAAGAACACGTCTATGCCGGATGGGTATTATGTGCTTCGTGGTGCACTTACGGTAGATTGGGATGATATCCCCATCCCAATTGAAGTCAAAAAGCAGGCTACGAAGTCTTCTGTCCAAGATGTGTGTCCATTAATATTGTGTTAATGTCCATCTCAATGACACCTACCGAAATTTCAGAACACCGCTAAAATTCTGTGGTCTGCATCACATCATGCGATCTAATCCACGTCGTCGCTTTGCCTTCGGAATCACGATCGAGGATTAACAATGCGATTGTAGTTTTGTAGTCGCGCGTTAGTTCTTGTCTCGGAACCCATCAATCTTCATCAGGTCCGAGTCGCTCTGTCCCTTAGCGTGTTATTGGTTCTAATATCTTCATTGGAAAGGATCGCAGAAGCCTGGTGGCCCTAATTATTGCCCTTGAGTTTGCTTCACGCACTGCATTAGGCTACGATCCGACGATCGAACGCGTCGGGCAGCTTGACTCCAAGGCGGTCTACCACATCAAGGTTCCCGTGGAACGCGAATCTCTCCGTGACGATGCTCCTAAGTTTCGACTGTTCGAAACTGAGAGTCTACTGTCCGACGCCGGTGCTGAAGCTTTCCGCGGTAGAGGTACGCGTGTATGGACGGTTAGGGAGGTGGTCAATGGCAAACCAGCTGGTCCCCTTATGGTCCTAAAAGATTCTTTTGTCAATAAGGATCGCCCGCGCGAGGGTGACACGACAAGAAAGATTGTTGGAGCACTCCCTGAAGGAGACGAGCGACGTCTCCACTTCCTGACAGTTGTTGTGGATGGGGATGTTGTCATCGACGGTCGCCCCGACACGACGGATGACATTCACCATAGTCAAATTTGTCCGACATCCTTGCCTTGCATCGATGTCGGAGTAATATTCAATCAGCTTAGACCTACCCAGTCTTATGCAGTTGTTCTGGCGTCAACCTCTACCGGCAGTGGCAGTGAACATCTCCCTTTTGTTCTCCCCACGGTGCCTCCTTTCGCCCCTAGCCGCCCCTATCAGAACCGCCAACACTATCGGATTGTGTTTAAAGAGGTTGGAGAGGCCGTGAGCAGCCTAAATAATCGCAAAGACATGTTCCTAGCCATACAGGGCGCGCTTGTTGGTGAGTGTATTTATATTCTTTCAGGTGAGCGCTTAGTGTTGGTCGGATTCATAGCTGGGATACGTCCACAGAGACATTAGCGCGGGAAATGTACTGCTTGTGGATCTGGAGGGATCATCATTGAAGCGCGGGGTCCTTAGTGATCTTGAATATGCGATAGAACTCGGCAACAAGTCGCCAGCACACGACGTCCGCACGGGAACTCCATTCTTCATGGCTTGTGAAGTTCTGGCACATAGGTATCTGGATTTCAATCGAGCGCGAGTAGGTTTGCTCTGGACGCCACCCCCTTTCTACTATAATCGTCTTCACGGTTTGCCCTTCATCTTTATCCCCATCCTCACTAACCGGTATTCACGGACTGCAAATGTAGATATTGAGAGCTTCTGGTGGCTCTGCATTTGGTGTGTCACATATTTCTGTGAGAAAGGCAAATTCCCTACGGAGCAACAGCTTCACGAAGTAACAACGACCCTGTTTCCTATGCGTGGCGATGCGTATAGTACAAGACATATGGTCCTCCAGGATTTCATTTACGACCTCCATGGCCTCCCCGAACCCGGGGCTCTAGGCATTCTATATAATTGGAGGGGCGTCTTGCATGACCTCTACCAGCGGGCGGAGGGTGCAGATGGAAAGATCAATGAACATGCGACTAAGAATGCTGTGAAGGAGATTCGCCATTTTGTGCACGACCTTTATTGGCAGGTTAATGATGTGCCAGTTGAGATGATCCCTTCCCGAATCACGCTGTCACATCAGTAATCTCGACAGTTTCATTAACAATATATTAATATTTCAGTCAATCCTACCCAGATACGACTTTGGGAAGGTCCTTATCCTACCAAATAGTCCTAGACCATAGGGGGTTTTGGTTGCATATATAATCAAATCCGCCCGCAGGCACGGAAAACAAACCTAGTGGCGTGTCTGGAACTTTTCACGCACACACTAGTGCACTTCAAAGGATATATTGTGGGGTGTCTAAAGCCCATTCAAATTGTGTACGTTCCCACGGTCAACACACCGTCGAAAAAGTGTCCAGACCTCCCCTACGTCGACACAGATACCAATGAAGCAAAGTGTGAATTAAAT
>Ga0307508_10005725_pt1:0-10000 | contig 11762 bp, 14 predicted proteins | sample 9_EM_MG_FD_203089 | JGI IMG/M metagenome (GOLD analysis project Ga0307508, IMG submission 203089) | Populus trichocarpa ectomycorrhiza microbial communities from riparian zone in the Pacific Northwest, United States - 9_EM | ecosystem: Host-associated > Plants > Roots > Unclassified...
AGCTACGTCGATGGGCAGCGGAGAATTCATGGTCAGTTAGCTGCTCGTGACCGATAGACACAAAGGAAAATAACAGGAAGAAAAGAAAAAAAAAAGAAAGAAAAAAAAAAGTAAGTTGAAAATAACTACGTAAGATATACATACCCATACGGTGCTTGTCTACCAAAGGTACATAGGTGTCTCCTCCTTCGTGCAAAAGAGACATGTCGAATTGCCACCTGCTCACCAACATCACTGACAACCGCCACAAACTGGCAGGCTCTGACTATTGTGCAATATGGCGTTCGTTTGCAGTTACGGAATCACATCTGACGAGACGGGCCCTGTCTGGCCTCCCAGAATCCATGGCACTTCTTCTCTCCTGTCCATGGCCACAATCTTGGACGCCCAAGACGCATCGATTTGTTGTCAGCATCCTCCCGCCGACGGTTCGGGAGCGCACATTGGAGTCTGCCGATTGCCACCGCACGTGCCACTCAAAGGCATCGAGCCTCCGGATATCTCCATTCGAGAAGTGGGCACAGATGTCACGTAGGACAATTACGTCATGACCAACACAGTTTGCCATCGCTGACATTCTCCGGAAGACAGTTCACTTGTGCGCCATATTCATACCAGTAATTTTCCAGTCCGCCTTCACTTCATCCTCTCCACATTCGCAACCCAACCGACAAAGTAGAAGGAAAGAAAGAAAACCCAGCCCGTAATCCATGATGCAACAAAGAGAAAGAGAGAGAGAAACACAGATAGGTTACTATGCACCGGCATCACAACTAGAAAAAAAATAAGAGAACACATGAGAAGTATCAAACCACTTCGCCCCATTTACAGCTCCTCCTTCGCGCGGTTGGACGCCTGAGTCGCCTTCTCCTTGACGGCATCGGCGGTGGCCTGCGCACTCTCGTACGCGCGGTCTCCGGCCTTCTGCACCTGCTTGGCACCGAGGCCCAACAGCGAACCAAGCTGACCCTGCACGTAACCGACGGCGGACCGGAACTGTCCCCAGACTCCCTGGTCCTGGCTTCCGTACCGGAAGTAGTGCGCATTCCGTCTAGCCATAGCGATCAGCTCGTTGCGGGTGGTTCCCTGGTAGGACTGGATGTTGTAAGTGTCCAAGTAAGACTTGATATCGCTGTCGGACCAGGTGTCGAAAGTAGCCTCCTTGGCCGTGGCGGTAGCCTGAGCAAGAGCAGATGTGATGGATGCGAATGCCTGGATGGAGGCATCAGTGACAGCCGAAGCACCAGCCGAAGCAGCGCTCGCGGCAGAGTCGGTGGCGACTGACGCAGCACTGGCAGCCGAGTCGGTAGCATGAGATGCAACTCTCGAAGCAGAGCTAGTGGCATGTCCAGCGGCATTGGTGATCCTGGAACCGGCAGAATAACCCGACTTCGACGCAGTCTTGGTAGCCCCATTGGCAGCAGAGGCAGCCGATCGGGACGCACTGTTGTAGTACTCGGTTACAGAAGCGTAGAGCTGATCGCGGGAAGCGGCAGAGCCAACAGACACCTTCTGGCCGCGAGCCTCCAGCCACGCACGCAGGTTCTCCTTGGTCCAGGTGTCGAAAGTCCAAGCACCGTATCCGGTGGCGGCCTTGTGCTTGTGCAGTCTAACCTTGGCCAAAAGCTCGTCGCGCTTGGATGCCTGGGGAACGGGAACGCCGCGGGAGTCGAGGTAGGCCTTCAGTCTGGTGTCGCTCCACTGCTCAATGACCGTGTCAAAAGCAACCTGGCCGTAGTAGTTTGCGGTGTCGGTAGCCTTGGAAGCCTTGTTACCCACGGCCGAAGTGGCGGAAGCCCCAGCGCGGGAGACGGAAGAAGCAGCAGACTCGCCGATGTAGTATGCCTTGTTGCGACGGGCCAAAGCGATGAGCTCATTGCGAGTGGAGCCCTGTGGAACCTTGACGCTATTCTTGTCGAGGAACTCCTTCAGCTTGCTGTCGGACCAGGTGTCAAAAACGGTGTCGGAGACGGTCTTCTTGGCGGAGTCCTTGCTCTTCATTGCCTTGAAGGAAGCCAGGCGGGAGTTGCGACGGACGGCAGCGATAAGCTTATCGCGAGACGAAGGCTGCGGTGCGGGATATCCATGCTCATCCAGCCAACGCCTATGCAACGATTAGCCTTCACGCATCCACACACATAGACGAGTGTTTGACTTACTTGAGGTCACTCTCGCTCCAAGACTCGTAGAGCCAGTTACCGGGATACGCAGAAGTCTCGCCGAGCTTGTCGGCAACAGCCTCGTAGTTGTTACGAGCGGTTTCCAAGAGGGTGTCGCGAGTCCGCGGGGTAGGGTTGGGGATTCCATGACGGTCAAGGAAGCTCTTGAGCTGACTCTCAGTCCATCTGTGTGTAACAAAGAAGACAACCAATCAGTATGACGTCAACCCAAACAAACACGACCACCACGACATTTTTCCACGTGCAAAGCGGCGGGGGGGGGGGGACACTCACGAATCGAAGATCCAGTTCTTGATGCTGCCGAAAGCGCTTTCGGCCGTCTTCTCGGTCTCGTGCCATCCAGCCTTGACCTGCTGGACGAGCCAATTCTTGTCCTCCTTCTGCTTCTTGTCCAGCTCCTTTCCGATGTCGCTCAGGTAGCTCTGGAGCTGGGTAGCATCCAAGGTCTTGTAGGAATCGACGATGCGAGTTTGCCAGTTGTCCTGAACGATCTTCTCGAGATCTTTACGTTCGGCAGGCTTGGGGTACGGGATGTTGTGATCGCTCAACCAGCGCTCGAGTTCTGTTTCGTGCCATTTGTTGTATGCTGTGCGACACATACATATCAGTATCGATCAATCAGATGGAAGGACCACGTTTTCATCGCTTCTCTCGAAGGTGGCAAAAGGGAAAAAGGGAAAAAAAAAAAAAGGAAAAAAAAGAAAGAAAGAAATCAGAGAGAGGAGAGAAAACGAAGGGAGAAAAACTTACTGGACTTGCCAAAGCCCCACGATGCCGCGGCCTGACCGGAAACCGCCACTACGAGCAGCAGATTGAACAGCTTCATGGGTGATGTGTTTGTTGCGCTTATGTGTGTAGTTGTGTGATGTTGTGTGTTGGTGTTTTGTCACGAGGAGGAGGAGGGTGGAGGAGGGTGGAGGAGGGTGGAGGAAGATGAGAGAAGAAGTAGGCAGAGGGTTTGTTCTTGGGCCGGAAGGTAATTTATGTGGCTTTGGATTAGCAGGTATGACGAAGCCTGCATCATCCGGAGCGTGACGTCCTTGGAGCCTAGATACCAGTAGCAGCTGCGTGGTTGGGCGGTTTGCTGTGTACACAGCGGCAGAGTCCTCCAATGATCGCCTATGATGTAATAAAGCGTCATGTCCTATCAAGTTGCTTTCGGCCGCCTCTGTATGTCTGACACGTGAAAGAACGTCGGGCGGCACAGACGTCAGGAGCAGCGGGGAATGGGGGATTTCGAATTTGGCCATCCCCCCCAATGCTCTCGACTTCCCCCATCGTGGTCTCACTTCCGAAATGGTGGGAGTAAGCTTGTGGGGAAAATTATATACTCCGTTTCAGCTTAATATACAGAGACCACACCCCACTGGCGAATATACATGCAATCCTCCACAGAACAACCCAGAGGCCCCAGCCGTTCGTTCTCTCACGAGTCAGTTCTTTACGACGGATCCCCCCTCTGACCCTGCCAAAACCGTAAGCTTCGGTCGCAACTCAACATCGAGCGGGTCGCGCTCACCTTTCCAGTACCCCTTGTCGACCTTATCGTTCTTACCGTCCTTCTCGTGATCGTACCTCTGGTCCATCTCGCGGTTGTGCTGTTTGGTGGCCTCGCTCTCGCGCTGCGTCGACTGGGAGTCGTCGAGGATCTTCGGCTGGGGACGGTGGTGGTGGTGGTCTCCGCCCTTCTTCTTGTCGCCGCCACCGCCGCCGCCGCCGCCGCCGCCACTCGCTGCCGCCTGCTTCTGACCGTCCGGCTCTGCGTCCGTCTTTTCGTGCCCGCCGGAACCGCTCCCGCGCCCTTCCTTCACGGGCTCGCGGCCGGGATGCTCGGCCTCTGTGGTCGCGCGCGACGATTGCCCGTCGAGGCTCGCGCCGTAGCCGGTTTGGTCGATGTCGCCGTATCCCGAGGCGGAGGTGTAGTTCCTCGTCCGCACCGCCACGGCAACGGCGGGAGTGCGACGGACGAGAAGGACGCGGGAGATGGAGGAGAGCATATCTTGATCTTGTGGGAGGTGGGGGGAAGGGATTTTATCTTTTCTTCGCTTTCTCGCAAGTAGGATACCAATTGAAGTGTGACTTAAATATCCTAAGAGAAAGGGAAAAAAAGGAAGAAGAGTGGGAGATGGTGTGTGGTTAACAAAGAACCAACCCTCTGATCGTTTCCTCCTCCACCGTATGTAATCGTTGCGTTTCTGGCCACCCCCCTCCCCTTAACCCGGACTGCCCGCTGGGAGGCTCCAGCACCCCACATGTGTGTACATGTTAGGTGGACGGGTGATGTCATCGCCGCGGGTGGAATTGGGACGCTTGATAGATAGATACATATCAAACAATGCTACATACGTATGCAAGTATGTATCTATCTATCTAGGCGAGCGAGACTAGATATGTATGTTTAAAGTGTGGATAGATACACATACATACGCAAGCCGCAAATGGAGATCGCCGTGCATACCTAGTCGAAACGCCGCGATCGGGGCACAAGGTATCACTCTCTCTCGTGATCCAGCGGCGGCGGTGATGTGAGGACGGTGGAAGCGGCCCGGGGGACGCGGGGCTCTGCCACGAACCCGTTACCATGGCTGCAGACGGGTCCTGGGGGCTTCACTTGCCACGATCTCAGCAAGCATGCACCCGGAACCGCAAGACGCGTACATAGTGACACAGCGGATGAGCGCAATTGCACCAGCTCCCGTGTCCACCAAGTGTCCCCCCGCAAGAGCCAAGGCCGTCCGTGCACGCAGGCAGCGACCTCCCTTCTCGGTGGCAAGCTGCTTAGGTAGGTATGCAGCAAACAGAGGCGACTTCCAGGCTGCCACGTCCGCCGTAGCCGACCGCACCTGCAACCGCGCCGAATAGCCGACACGCACGCGCTTGGGGGTCTGCCGCCACAGATACATAAGTGAGTCATCAGCAAGGCTCGAAATGTGCGGTCGAGCTGCAGCGCTCGCCCAAATTGTACCTACTCTAGATGCAGTGGCCTTCACACATACGTACGTATCGGTCTCCGTCGCCATCAGGCCCTCAGCCCCGCCTCCGATAGAGGCCCTGCGAGTAGTGCCCCGCTATCCAACGTGATCTCTCGTCGTGGGAGAGAAGATAATCACGACCAACAAAAAAAAAAAAAAGTTCGTACCAAAAAAAAAAATAAGCCCAAAGCAGAAAGTCGATGACCTCACAGAATACCCGGATAACATGTTTATCCAGGAACTGGGGGCGGGGGGGGGGGAGGAAAGATCGAGATTGCCGGTTCACCAACACATACATGCGCTTTCGGATGTGAAGATATCGGTGTTGCTTCCGCCAGGGAGAGGGAGATATTGTCGATACAGTACAGCGGATGCCCATGGTTCAAGTACCGTAGCTAATCCCTATCTACACCTCAACCGGAAAGCGTTTCGATGCTGGCGGAGACCGGGGGGGAGATTCAGTATGTGTCGGTAAAGTACATCGAGAGCCTCAATGCCAGCGAACACCATGTACTCAATCGAATCTCGCGCGACGGGAACCCGACAAACAACTGCGCAGGCGGAGGGAGGAGGCGATGTACAGATCGAAAACGCCACTCCTCTCCCCTCCCCTCGCTTCCTCGGCGCCACGGACCAGGTTTCCCAGGAGAGCGGTAGCGCCACAATAAAGTGAGCGACGCCACCTCTCCCAACCAGCCCAACGGCCGAAACCCGCCGTATCGTGCAGTTGCAGAGATCAACTTTTCTGCATGCACGGCGAGTATCCACTCTGGCTAGAGTAGGCGGGCAACCAAGAAAGAAAAAAGCCAGCCACCTTCCCGAATCCACCGCACTTGCAGTAAACGTCTCAGCTCTGCAAGAAGGAAAAAAAAAAAGCTCGTCTGTGCCCCACGGCGGCGGTCGGGAGTTCGTTCTGGCCCAGGCAGGCAGAACGGATTTCCGGCTCTCGCCTCTTTTTCTTTTTCTTTTTCATGTTTGTGTTCTTCATGATGTCCGTGGGTTTCCGACGTCCACCCTCTTGCCAAAGTGTTGGCGATAAGCACCCAGCTCTCGGGTCATAGCCTATGTGCATGCGATTCAGCGTTAGGTAGCTTTTGGTATGGGTAGAATAAGTGCTTCGTAAAAGACGAAGATGAAGAAGAGAAGAGATAGATGTCCAGCCGGCAAGCTCAACGCATGGCTCAAGTAAAAGCGAACCGTCGTAGTGGTCAGTAGAAAAGAGAAGTCATCGCTTTGTGGATGAGTAAGTCCCGTAAAGCCAACAAAACTTGAAGGGAAAAAAACAACAGAAAACCAAAACCCAAAAAAGATACCCAAAAGGAAGGGAAAGAAAAAAAAACCCTACTCCTCACCGCACCCAGGAAAAATGGAATCGCCCACAAAGGGAATATAATATATATAAAACCTCCATCACAGAGAAAGGTTCTGACGACAAATAAACACATCGGAGAGGAGATCAAAAGTAGCCGTCGCGGCTAAGCATGTGAGCGCCAGGAGTGTTGCAGGCGGTGGAATATCCGCCTCGTATAGCAGCACGGTTTGCGTTCTCGACGCTGGCGAGAGCCTTGATCGCTTGTGTGAAGTCGTGTGCATCTATTTCGACTGGTTAGAAACAGTGGGGAGGGGGAGGGGGAGGGGGAGGGGGAGGGGATGGGAGGGGCCATACCGGCAGACTGCAAGAATCTCAGCTCAAAGTCCGAACAACGCTCAGTATCGAAGAAAGAAGAGAACGAAAACTGCCTGATGTTGCGCATCCTGACAGTCCTAGGGCGGATGTATTGTAGCCAGCCGGTCTGGCAGATCTGCTGGGTGACTGTATTGGCAGTTAGATGTGATTGGCTTCGGAAGGATGGAATGGGAGAGGGCTTACTGAAGGCTGTCCACACTGTTACATCGTGCTCACCGTCCGCCTTGGCAGCAGCGAGGCGGATGCAGCCCGACTCGTTGTCCTTGAGCAGTCGCAGGGCGTGAGTGAAACCGTCATCGTCGATTTTACTTCATGAGTGTCAGTCCAGCTTCTTTCGGGCCGAATATCGAGGTGACATACGCGCTAAACACCAGGCTCTCTCCATCAAGCCAGTACTCCGTCTCCTTCGGAACCGGGGCTGACGGGGCATTGAACCTGAGAGCGAGGAATGCATGGTAGAACAGCGTCAAAGTCTCAAAGTCCGCGAAATACAGAATCGCCCAGACAAGATTGCGGCGCATGAGCTTTACGCCCGGACCGTCGCGGGATATGTCGAGCTTCGATGCGTTGACAGCCGTCTGGAAGGTGTAGCCATTCCGCCGGCCCGAACTCCAGCTTGCTCCGTCGCCACCCTTTGTGAATACGACTTTGGCTTCCTCGCTGGCGTCATTGCGGAACATCCGCAGCATCAGACCGTTGTCGAACTTTCTATTGGGCTATTAGAAAAACCCGAATGGCTTCTCGGCGGCGGTTAGGTGGAAACCTACACTCTGAAGATTTCATGCTCTTCCGGGGCCATGCTAAGGTTTTCCATCTGAGCACCATAGCACTCCGATTGGCTGCTCAACGTCAGCATGGATTCCCTCACCGGACAGCAGCACAAGGTACATACTTCGGAGGCTCGGACAACGAAGTGGAACCCGGACACATGCCGAACACCTGGGACCACCAGTGATCGCTGGTCACTTTCGACGGGATCTGGGGGTTGGCGACCCTCGACTTCGGCCTCGAAATCGGCGGCGTCTGCGGCGGCGTCATCTGTCCTCTCGAGCCCAGGGCTGGCGCGGGAGTAACCGAGTAGCGTCTCGGCACCATAGGAGGGGTGACTGGGGCGCCCAGTGGTGAGATGGGCGAGATCGGGGAGACGGGGGTCATCGGACGCTCATGAATGGCGGTTGGCAAGTAGCGGTAGGTGTCGACTGGGGGCTGAAACGGGGGCGACGGCAAGGGAGTGCTATAGGGGCGACGGGGAGGGCTGTCGTACGGCTGGGATACCGGGGGCATGGGCGTCATGGTCGGTGCTTGGTAGCGTGCCTGGCAGGCCTGTTCCTCGACGGTGCGGCGGTGGTGCTCTTCCGCCTCCCTCATCCTGGCTGCAACCTTCTGCTGCTGGATGGCCAGGAGGCGAATCTGCTCCTGGAAATGGTGGACCTCTGCCCTCTGCTCGTTCTTCTTGGTGCGGGTAAAAGCGAACATGCTGGCGCCGCAATCAGCAACCGTCCCAGACCCACACATCAAGCTGGGTTGCACATACCTCCTCAGCAGTCCCGCCAAGTTGTGCAGGAAAGTCTTGTGAACGTCCAGTCTTGCCTGCAACGACGAGCCCTCGATGTTCCTGAACGACAACAGAATCTCGCTCCACGACTTCCTAGCGCCTCTCGGGGAGGACCCACGTCGGGTCATACTGCACCGGAGAACGATGCCATCCAGATCCTTCAGCGACGAAGAGCAGCTCCCCATTCCCAGGCCAATATCGTCCTGCAGCTCACGGGACAGACGGCTGAACCTCGGATCCGCGAATTGCGAGTCGAGCTCCCGCAGGAGCGTCTTGATCTCGAAGAGGGTGCTGATGACGCTGCGGACTTCCCGTGCGGCCTCCGGCAGCTCGTCCACGAAGCGGTAAAGAGAGTCTGCCAAGTGACTGGCGATGGAGGCCAGGGTGATGGCACTGAGGGGTGCTGTGCGGTCGACCATAGCGGAAGATGTAAGTATATACCAAATGGACTGATGTGGGTTTGTGTATGTGTAAGTATGTGTTGTACAGGGTGCTGGGTCGTAATCGTGGTCGTGACGGTCGTGAGGGCGCACAATGGACAACGAGATTTAATTATATATTTTTTCAGTCCATCAGGTTTGCGGGGGAACAAGCCGAGGAGTTGTGGTCGCTATAGTTATACGGAAGCAGGTTGAGAAAAAGATCCGCTACCGACTGTTTTGTATCATGGAAGACCGACAGTGGGTATGGCGGGTGAGACGCTATGACGTCGGAGAAGAGTGAACGGCGGAAGGTTGAGCGGGTTAGAAAGAGGAAGAGGGATTATGGAACGGCGCCCCGGGGAAGAGCGAGCAATATTAACAGACCGAGAGACGAAGGCAGACGGGCGAGCCCCACGGAGGCTCTTCCAATCGAGAGGGCAGACGGCGACAGACGGGGTGGGGATGTGACGTGGTCAAGCTTGAAAGGCATCTGCACACCGCATTAGCGGGCATATTGGCAACCCTTCGGTGATCACGAAATGGAAAGCAATCCGAGGAACACCGTGCTACAGACTGCGAACGCACGAGGTCTTCGGATATTCTCGGCGTCGTGGTGGTGGTGGTGGTGGTGGTGGTGGTGCTACTCGGTCCTCAGCTCAGCTACTCCTTCTCCTCCTCCCCGCTCCCCACCCCACCACAGCCCAGCCCAGCCCGTCCTCCTCGCGGGGGCCGCCCCCAGCACAGCGAGATACCGATAGAGCACCCGCGCCGTGGGCCATTGCGATTGTCTCCTCCAGAGTACGACGCACGCCATGCGATGGCCCATTCCCCCGCTTCTCCTCGGTCTTCTTCGTCCTCCCGCCTCTCCCTCCGCTTCCTCCTCCTCCATTCCCCGCACTGATGCTGACCATTGCAGCAACAAGCAGCACGCGAAGGAGGCGACTGCTCACTGCTCTGGCCTTGCCAATGCAATCGCAGCGACCAATGAACGAATTGGCCCTTCGCGAGACCGGGGGAGTGGCGATACAATAGAGTGAGTGCTGTGCAGTGCGCACACCACCACCCCCTCGGGCGGGGGGGGCTCGGTGAGCACGAATTTAAATTTTTTTTTTCTTCCCAGTGCCAGTCGCAGTCGGATGTGCTGTGATTCTGCAATTCTGCAGTGCAGCGCACTGCATGACAAC
>Ga0307508_10005726_pt1 | contig 11761 bp, 12 predicted proteins | sample 9_EM_MG_FD_203089 | JGI IMG/M metagenome (GOLD analysis project Ga0307508, IMG submission 203089) | Populus trichocarpa ectomycorrhiza microbial communities from riparian zone in the Pacific Northwest, United States - 9_EM | ecosystem: Host-associated > Plants > Roots > Unclassified | place...
TGCTGGATGTGCTGTCCTCGGCCAATATCGCGTGCGGATTCCACGCGGGCGATCCGAGAATCATGGACGCCACCGTCCGCCGCTGCGCCGAAATCGGTGTCGCCGTGGGCGCGCATCACAGTTTTCCGGATCTCGTCGGATTCGGCCGCCGCGCGATGGATCTGACCCCGGACGAGATCCGCACCGACACGCTGTACCAACTGGGCGCACTGCACGCCTTCGCGACCGCGCACGGCACCCGGGTACGGCACATCGCGCCGCACGGCCGCCTCGGCAACCTGGTCGCGACCCGCCCCGACTACGCGGAGGCGGTGGCCGGTGCCGTGGCCTCCTTCGACCGGTCCCTGATCGTCCTCGCCCAGGACGGCGAACTCGCCGACGCCGCCCGCGCCCTGGGCCTGCCGGTCGGCATCGTCGGCATCGCCGACCGGGCGTACCGCGACGACGGCACCCTGGTGCCCCGGAGCGAGCCCGGCGCGGTGCTCCACGACGCGGGGGAGATCGCCGAACGCACGGTTCGGATGGTCACCGAGGGCGTGATCCGCACCGTCGGCGGCCGTGACCTCCCGGTCGCGTGCGACACCGTCCTGCTGCACGGCGACACCCCCGGCGCCATCGCCCTCGCCCACCGCATCCGCGGTGAACTGCTCACCGCCGGGGTGCGGATCGCACCGCTCACCGAGGTCCTGGACCTCAAGGCCGACGCCACCGCCGTCGGGAGCGTCTGACATGGCGGGCGAGGTCACCATCGCGGACTGCGGCGACTCCGCCGTCGTCGTCAAGGCCACCGGCCTGGCGCCGGAGCGGGCCTGGCAGACCGTCCACGCGCTGGCCGACGCGGTCGAGGCCGCCCGCCCCGGCGGGGTGTACGGCATCGTGCCCACGTACGACACGCTGCTCGTCGAGTTCGACTGCGCCACCACGGACCACACCACGCTCCGGCGCCTGCTGCGCTACGAGAGCGGCCGGCTCGCCGAGGGCCCGCGCCCCGGTCCCGCGTCCCGGCGCTTCGTCGTACCGGTGGTGTACGGCGGCGAGTACGGCCCCGACCTGCCCGTCGTCGCGGGTCAGCTGGGGCTGACCGAGGCCGAGGTGGTGGAGCTGCACTCGCGCGCTCCCCTCACCGTCCGCTGCTTCGGCGCCCCGGCCGCCGCCCCGATGATGGACGGCCCGGCGTTCCCGCGGCCGGTGCCGCGGCTCGCCTCGCCGCGGACGAGCGTCGTCCCCGGGTCGATCGCGGTGGCCGGGCGGCAGGCCGTCATCTCGCCGATGCCGTCCCCCGGCGGCTGGCCGCTGCTCGGCCGCACCCCGCTGCGGGTTCTCGACCTCGACGCCAGGCCGCTGACCCCGTACCGGCCCGGCGACACGTTCCAGTTCGTACCGATCGCCCCCGAGCAGTGGGACGAGCACGCGGGCGCACCCCTGGCGGCGTGTCATGACTGACACCCTCACCGCGACCGGCCCCCGCATCGCGACCGACACCCTCACCGTGCACCGCGCGGGCCTGGCGACCGTGCAGGACCTCGGCCGGTTCGGGCACTCCCGCTACGGCCTGCCGGTCAACGGCGCGCTCGACCAGCACTCCGCCCGCGTCGCCAACGTGCTGACCGGAAACGACGAGGGCGCGCCGCTGCTGGAGATCACCGCCCTGGACTTCGCCTGCACCCCGTCCACCGACATCCTCATCGCGGTCACCGGCGCGCCCGCCGACGTCACCGTGGGCGGTGTGCCCAGGCCGCAGTGGGAACCGCTGCCGGTACGGGCGGGCGAGACGATCGCCGTCTCCGGCATCCGGCTGGGGCTGCGCGTCTATCTGGCCGTCCTCGGCTCGGTGGACACCCCGTCCCTGCTGGGCAGCTGCGCCCCCGACACGATCCTCGGCTTCGGACGCACCCTGCGCGAGGGCGACGAGCTGGCGCTGCGGGCCTCCTGCCCGCCGGTCGACCACCCGGTGTTCGGCATCCCGCTGTTCCGGGTGCACGCGCCGGTGGCGCGCTTCGCCGAGTCCGGGCCCGACGGCGAGACCTGGACGATCGACGTGACCGACGGGCCCGACCTCGCCGAGTTCGGCGACACCGCCGAGCGGCTGTTCCGGTCGCCGTTCGCCGTGACCCCGCGGAGCAACCACATCGGGCTGCGGATGAGCGGCGACGTACCGCGGCGGGTGGCGACCGGCGAGGTGCTCTCGCGCGGTGTGCCGGTCGGCGCGGTCGAGGTGCCCGCGGGCGACGAACTGCTCGTCCTGCACCGCGGCCGCGGCGTCACCGCCGGATATCCGGTGCTCGCCGTGGTCACCGCGACCGGTCTGTCCGCGCTCGGGCAGGCCCGGCCCGGCCAGTCGGTCCGGTTCCGGCACCGGACGGTGGAGGAGGCGGTGGCCGCGTACCGGTCCGAGCGCCACGCGGTGCGCGCCCTGGCCGCCCGTGTCCGCACCGTCTTCGACGAGCTGCGCATCCCGGTGCCGTCCGACCGGCCCGCCACGGCCCCTTCGTAGCGCCGCTTCGTAGCCCCCGCCCTTCCCTCTCCCTCGGTTTCCGTCCCCTCCCCTCGTTCCCCCCCTTCGTCCCGTCCCCTTCCCCCGCTGTGAGTGCCCCGCCCCCACCTGGCTGACCCCGCCTGCAGAAAAGAGACATCATGACCGCCGTCGCCGCCGCTCAGCCGGCACCCAACGTCGTCGATCCGAGAACCGCGCGGAAGGTGACCCTCGCCGGATGCGTCGGGATCTTCGCCGAGCTCTATGACAACGGCATCTTCGGTTTCATGGCAGGCACCCTGGGAGTCGTCTTCTTCCCCGACGCGTCCAACGCGGTGCAGGTGCAGCTCGTCTTCCTCGGCTACGCCGTCTCGTTCTTCTTCCGCCCCCTCGGCGGCATCATCTGCGGCCACCTCGGCGACCGCATAGGCCGCCAGCGGATGCTCGTCTTCGTCATCATGCTGATCAGCGTCGCGACCGCGGCGATCGGGATGCTGCCCACGTACGCGAGTATCGGCATCGCGGCCCCCGTCCTCCTCATCCTGCTCCGGGTGCTCCAGGGCTTCTCGGTCGGCGGCGAGGCGTCGGGCGCGATGAGCTTCCTCGCCGAGCACGCCCCCGAGGGCAAGCGCGGGCTCTACACCAGCTACGCCCAGATCGCCTCGTTCCTCTCCCTGCTCACCGGCACGCTGATCGCCGCCGGTATGACCAGCGGCCTCGGGTCGGACGCCATGGAGTCGTGGGGCTGGCGAGTCCCGTTCCTGCTGGCCATCCCGCTGGGGGTCGCGGGCCTCTACATCCGCAAGCGCATCAGCGACACCCCGAACTTCAACCGGCTGCGGGAAGAGGGCGGGCTGTCGAAGAACCCGCTCAAGGAGGCGTTCACCTCCCGTGAGCACCGGCGCGCGATGCTGCTCGCCCTGTTCATCCCGCTGATGAACGGCTCGGGCTACTACGTGCTGTTCGGCTACATGCCCACGTTCATGAGCACCGAGCTGCACTTCAGCAAGGTGCAGGGGCTGCTCGTCACCTCGGCCAGCCTGGTGGCCATCTCCCTCGCCATTCCGTTCATGGGCAGGCTCTCCGACCGGATCGGGCGGAAGAAGGTCCTGTCGGGCGCCGCGATCGCCATGGCCGCCCTGGGCATTCCCTGTTACCTGCTCATCGGCACCGGAAATGTGGCGCTGGCCGTTCTCGGCGCCAGCGTCATGGCCATCGTCTTCGCGGGCCACACCGGCGTCATCCACATCCTGCTGGTCGAACTCTTCCCGACCCGGGTGCGCTATTCCGCCTACGGCCTCGGCTACAACGTCTCCTCGGCGCTCTTCGGCGGTACCGCGCCGCTGCTGATGACCTATCTCATCGCCCAGACCGGAAACGTCAACATGCCCGCCTTCTACGCGGTCATCACCGCCCTCGGCACGCTCATCGCCGTATCCCGGGTGACGGACAAGGCGCATCTGCCGCTGCGCGACAAGTAATCCCGCCCCCGCACCCGACCCCTCCGAAGCACCCGAACCCCCCACCCGAAAACCCCTGTGTTTGATCGAGGAGCGCAGTCACGATGCCCTTTTCCGACTACAAGACCGCACTGGTGACCGGTGCCTCCACCGGAATCGGCGCGGTGGTCGTCGAGCGGCTGGCCAAGCAGGGCCTGGAAGTCCACGCCGTGGCCCGCAACGCCGAACGGCTCGACGACCTCGCCCGGCGCACCGGCTGCGTTCCGCACGCCGTCGACATCACCGACACCGCCGCGCTCACCGAGGAACTGCGGAACGTCCAGGTCGACATCCTCGTCAACAACGCCGGGGTGTCCCGCACCGGAAACATCCTCACCGCCGACGAGTTCGCCATCGACGAGCAGGTCGCCGTCAACATCCAGGCGGTGCTGCACCTGGTGCGGCTGGTCATGCCGGGAATGGTGGAACGCGACCTCGGCCACATCGTCAACATCAGCTCCATCGCCGCCGTCTACAACTTCGGCGGAAACACCATCTACCACGCCACCAAATCGGCCGTGCACACCCTCTCCCGCCAGCTGCGGGTGGACGGATACGGACGCCGGATTCGGGTCACCGAAATCTGCCCCGGGCGGGTCGAGACGGAAATCTTCGGACGGCTGCTCGGCGATATGGAAGAGGCGCAGCGCCAGTTCTACGACGGCTACGAATCGCTCAAGCCGGAGGACATCGCCGACGCCATCGAATTCGCCGTCGCCTCGCCGCGCCACGTCAACATCGGCCATGTGGAGATCCTGCCCACCTTCCAGGTGCCGGGCGGGCTCAACTTCGAGCGGAGGGCCGACTGAATGAGCACCGCAGAGCGCGGCACCGCACAGCGCGTCGGCCGCATCAAGCCCTCGCCCAGCACCGCGGCCGCCCAGCGGGTCCGCGAACTGAAGGCCAAGGGCCGGGAGATCCTCGACCTCACCGTCGGCGAACCCGACTTCGACACCCCTGACCATGTGAAGGACGCCGCCATCGAGGCGATCCGTCAGGGCGCCACCAAATACACCCCGGTCAACGGCACCCCGGCGCTGCGCACCGCCATCGCCGACCGGCTCCGGCGGCGCCACGGTCTCGACTACCCCGGCGACCGGATCGCGGTGGGCGGCGGCGGGAAGCAGATCATCTTCCTCGCCCTGATGGCCACCCTGGACGCGGGCGACGAGGTCGTCATCCCGGCCCCGTACTGGGTGTCGTACCCGGACATGGTGCTGGCCAACGACGGCACCCCGGTCGTCGTCCCCTGCCCGGAGGCCGACGGCTTCAAGCTGACCCCCGACCGGCTGGCCTCCGCCCTCACCGACCGCACCCGCTGGGTCGTCCTCAACTCCCCGTCCAACCCGACCGGCGCCGTCTACACGGAGGACGAGCTGCGCGCCCTCGCCGAGGTGCTGCTCGCCCACCCGCACGTCCACGTCCTCACCGACGAGATCTACGACGAGATCTTCTACGGGACGGGCCGGGTGCACAGCCTCGCCGCGGTCGAACCGCGCCTGGCCGACCGGGTCTTCTACACCAACGGCGTCTCCAAGACGTACGCGATGACCGGCTGGCGCATCGGCTACGGCGCGGGCAACGCCGAGCTGATCCGGGCCATCAACACCCTCCAGTCCCAGATCTCCTCCTGCCCCTCCTCCATCAGCCAGGCCGCCGCCACCGCCGCGCTCAGCGGCGACCAGGCGTTCGTCCGCGACAGCGTCACCGTCTACCAGGCGCGCCGGGACACCGTCGTCAAGCTGATCAACGACATCCCCGGGCTGTCCTGCACCCCGCCGGACGGCGGCTTCTACGCCTTCGTCAACTGCACCGGCGTCCTCGGCACCCGCACCCCCTCCGGCCAGGAGGTCCGCACCGACGAGGACGTCGCCGCCCATCTGCTGGAGTCGCAGGGCGTCGCGGTGATCCACGGCGCCGCGTACGGCTCGCCGGGCTACTTCCGCATCTCCTTCGCCACCTCGAACGACGTCCTCACCGCGGCCTGCGAGGCCATCGCCCGCGCCCGCGCCGCCCTCTCCTGACCTCCCGAAGGGGACACATGATCCGCGTCAACACCTCCTTCACCCGCCCCGATCCGGACCTGGTGAAGCAGCTGAGCGGCTACTCCGCCGCCACCATCCACGAGGCCCAGGGCCGCCTAGGCGCCCTCGACTCGACCATCAAGCCGGTCGACCCCGCGATGTCCCTGTGCGGCCCCGCCTTCCCGGTGGTCTGCGCGCCCCGCGACAACATCATGCTCCAGGTCGCCATCGCCCACGCCCGCCCCGGCGACGTCATCACCGTCTCCGCGGGCGAGTACGCCGAGGCGGGCTCCTTCGGCGACGTCCTGGCCAACGCCTGCGTCGCCAAGGGCCTCGGCGGCCTCGTCACCGACACCGGCGTCCGCGACACCCGTGAGCTGCGCGAACTCGGCTTCCCCGTCTTCTCGTACAGCGTCTGCATGAAGGGCACGGTCAAGGAAACCGTCGGCCCGATGGCCGAGCCCGTCCTGATCGGCGGCGAGATCATCCGCCCGGGCGACGTGGTCCGCGCCGACGCCGACGGCGTCGTGGTGGTCCGCCACGAGGACCTGGCGGACGTCATCGCCAAGTGCCAGGCCCGCGTCGAGGCCGAAGACGCCTTCATCGCCGCCTACCGCTCCGGCAAGAGCGTCATCGAGGTCTGCGGCCTCGAACCGATCCTGAAGGCCAAGGGCCTGGTCATCGACTAGCCACCCGGTGGGCCCAGGTACGGCCGTTCCGGCGACTGCCGCCCGGGTGGATTCCGGGCGGTCCGGTGGCGTGGTGCGGGCCGGGGCGGGGGGCGGGCTTCTAGGGTCGGGCCCACGGCATTGGGCCGACCGTCCAGAAACCACAGGTGGGTGTGGAATGAGCCGCTTCTCCGTCTCCGTACGGCACCGACTGACCGCGCTGGCAGGAATCCTGGCGCTGTGTATGGCCGGACTCGTCTCCGGTCTTACCCCGGCAGCCGCGTCCGCTTCTGCCCCGCGTCCCGCACAGCTGTACGTTTCCGAGTACACCGACAACGCGGTGCTGAGGGTCGCCACCGACGGCAGCGGCCAGACCACCGTCCCCACCAGCGGCCTGGCCCGCCCCACCGGGCTCGCCCTCGACACCGACGGCGACCTGTACATCTCCGACACCGGCAACAACCGGGTAGTGACGGTGTCCGCCGACGGCAGCGGCCAGGACACGGTCCCCGCCACCGGTCTCTCCCGCCCGATCGGACTGGCCCTCGGCACCGGCCACGAGGCCGAGGACGCCGACGAGAACCTGTTCATCGCCGACAGCTTCAACGACCGGGTGGTGGAGATGCCCGTGGACGGCAGTGAACAGACCACCGTGTCCACCACCGGCCTGCGCCACCCGGACGGCCTGGCGGTCGACGCGTACGGCGACCTCTACATCGCCGACTTCGTCAACGACCGCGTCGTCAAGGTCCCCGCGGACGGCGGGCCGCAGGTCACCGTCCCCACGACGGGGCTGTCCGAGCCCACCGGACTCGCGTTCGACCGGGCCGGGAACCTCTACGTGGCCGACTCGGGCAACGACCGCGTGGTGAAGCTGCGCGCGGGCGGTGGCCCGCAGCGGACCGTCCCCGCGGTCGGCCTCAACACCCCGCAGGGGCTGGCGGCCGACGCGTACGGAAACCTGTTCATCGCCGACTTCGGCAACGACCGGGTGGTGGAGGTCCCCGCCGACGGCGGCGAACAGACCACCCTGCCCATCGCCGGGCTGAGCAGCCCGGTCGGGCTGGCCGTCCGGCCGTCACACCCCGCGCCCACCCGCCTCAAGGCGAGCCCGGCCACCGTGGAACGGCACACGTCGCCCGCGTCCCTGCGGGTCAAGGGGCTGTCCGCCACCCTGACCACCGCCGACGGCGCCCCGCTGGGCGGCGAGACGGTCAGGTTCACCGACACCACCGGCGCCCACAAGCTGTGCACCGCGGTGACGAACGCCCAGGGCAAGGCCCGCTGCGACGCCACCCTCCGCACCGGATCGCGGGCCCGCTACGACGCCCTGCGCCACAACGGCTACCGCGCCACGTACGCGGGCGACGCCCCCCACCAGCCCAGCTCGGCGGCGGCCGCGGTACGCGTCGCACGCCGGTCCTGAGCACCGTCGACCGTGCGTACGCTTCCGGGGTGACGCTCGAGGACTCCCCCGAAGCCGCCGTGCCGGGTGCCATATCGGACGGGGACCGAGGCTGCTTGCGGTGGGTCCTGGCCGTCCCGTTGCTGATCCTCCACCTGATCGCGGCCTTGTCCTGCTACGCGGCGCTGACCATCGTGCCGTCGGGCAGCTGGGACGACGACGCGTACCTCGGCATCGAGCTGGCCTGCGAGCTCACCCTCGCGGCGAGCGCCCTCGCCGCGCTGATCACGGTGCTGCCCTCGGTACGGCGCGTCATGGGCCCGTGGTGGCTGGCACCGCCCCTGGCGCTCGGGACGGTGGCGGCGGTGCGGTGGTCGCTGATGGGTGCGTAGCGCGGCCGGGCGCGGCCGGTCACGACGGACCGGCCGCGCCGCGTACGGAAGGCCCCGGGCGCGGCTATCCGCCTCCCACATGGTGGTCGCGCCACCACAGGCTGTCCGGGGCGTCGGCGCGGATGATCCTGGCCCGCTCCAGAATCCTGGCGTCGATGGACCACACGAGCACACGCAGTTCGCGGGCGCTCTTCCTGGGCAGGGCGTGGATCACCGCTTCGAGACGGTCGCGGAAGTACCCGGGATCGCAGCCGCACTCGGGGATGCCGCATCTCGGCGTCACGGACGGCTGCGTCACCCGCCGGAGCGGGCCGTACGCCAGCACTCTCCAGTGCCGATAGGCTTCCGCGATCTCCCCCGGCCGGAAACGCGCTCGTTCGAGACGGCGCAGAGCGGCGGCGCAGGAGCCGGAGAGACCGTCGATCGGTGGGTGGCGCGGGCGGTATCGGACACGTACCGGGATATCGCCCCGCAGGGCTGATGGGCGCCTACGCGGCACGGCCCCTTCGGTTGTCGTTCATGGGGGAAACGTACCGTCGCGGTGCCCCGTTCGTCAGGTGGAATAGCCCGTCACCCGGCCGATCCACGTCATGAAGTCCGCCGCGTCCTGGTTGGCTCCGTGTCCGGCGTCCCAGTACATGAGGGCGTCGACGTCGTCGCCCAGGTTCTCCAGCCCGGCGGCGAGGTTGCCGACGACGGTGAGCGAGGTGTCGGTGTCCTTGGTGCCGACGCGAATCCACCAGTGCTTCGCACGGGCGGGGTTCCGGCGCTCGATGAAGTACATGGGGTTCATCTGGTCGAGCTTGCGGGGCAGGTCGGCGTCGAGCCGCGCGCTCGCGTTGCCGGTGGCGTGGCGCAGGCTGTAGAGGGTGAAGTGGCGGGCCTGCGTGGTGCCCGTGCCGAACAGGTTGTTCTCTCCCGCGGAGAGGTCGAAGGGGTCGAACGCCGGGGTGTTCTTCTTCCGGGCCCCCACGTGGGTGAGGAAGTCCGCCCACGAGAAGGTGGCCCGGTCGCCGGACCAGGTGAGCCACGGGTTGTCGGCCAGATAGCCCGAACGGCCGGATGCCGAGAGGGCGTTGAGGTAGGTGGTGGCCGCCGGTTCGAGGTAGGTCTTCACGAGGTAGTCGTCGTAGGTGCGGGCCGTGAGGGGGCCGAAGCCGTGCGTCCCCCTCAGCTTCAGGGAGGCCTGGTATTCGGCGAACGCGGAGCGCAGCTCCCGGGAGACGGCCTGGTCGACGGTGTCGCCGGAACTCAGCGGGTTGCCGCCCCAGTTCCACTCGTACGCCATGTCGGAGTGTTCGAGGTCGGCGATGGGGCACCAGGCGCCACCGGCGAAGATGGCGTCGCTCGCGGGGGCCGCGCCCAGTTCCGTGAGGTCGGCCTCGTACAGGGGGCTGTCCCCGGACGCTCCGAGCAGGGCGGACAGCGCGCCTCCGGCGCTGGTGCCGGAGGAGACGATCCGGTCGGTGTTCCCGGGGATGCGGCCCTTGTTGAAACGTACGTACCGCACCGCGGCCTTCAGGTCCACGATGGCGGTCGGCGCCGTGCCGTAGTACGTGCCGTCCGCGTCGACGAGGGACCGGCCGCGGGCGCCCGGTTCCACGACGACGTAACCGGCGGCCACGGCCAGCTTGGCGTTGCTGACCATCGCCGCCTGCCCGCCGCCGCCACCGCCCCCGCCGCCACCGCCGGGCGGGGTCATCGGCGAACCTCCGACCCCGGTGGCGTCCGCCACGGACGACGGCATGTAGCCGCCCACCGAGTTGGCGAAGAGGATGGGCGCGCGGGTGGCGTCGACCGCCTTTCCGTCGATCTCGACGGGAACGCTGACGTTCAGGCACTGGTACTTCGCGTCCACCGGGTTGGTGACGTACGTGACGGCCTTGTAGAAGTGGTACGTCACGTCCCTGTCGCCGCCGTCCGTGGCGACGGTCGTCGTGAGGACGGTGTAGGCGTCCTCGTCGAAGACCAGCGCGTCCGGGGCTTTCCGCGAGCGGGCGGTGGCGGCGGTGCTGATCCCTGCCGTCGACACCGCGGTGGCCGCGGCGAGTCCCATGACCATGGTCCTGCGCTTCACTGACGTCTCCTCTGTGTCCGATGTGTCCGTGGTCCCCGTCCGTCGGTTTGTGAACGTATGGATCGTCCGCAATATCGTCAACAATTTCGGCGGCATTCATGGCGAACGCACAGCCTGCGCGGAGCTTCGTCTGTCCGGTCGATCGTGGGGGAGAAGGGCGTCGGCCAGCCCTGTCGGTCCCGTAGATCACTCGCTCCGGCGGTTAGCGTGCGATCCGGCCGTCAGGCGCCATTCGGTCCGCCGGGCCGAACCGGAATGGAGCGCACCATGCCTTCTACGTCGCCGCCTTCGCCCTCGACCCGGACCTTGACCCGGCCCTCGCCCCGGAACGGAATCCGGACCCGGACCTCCCTCCTCCTGATCGCGGCCCTGGCGGGCATCGCGGTCGCCGGAGGCTCGGCAGAGGTCGGTGCCACGCCGCCGCCCGAGGCACCCGCGCCCCACAGCCCGTTCCTCACCGAGGTCGCTGAACAGATCGCCCTTCCGGCGCGGACCTGGACGGCGTGGGGGACCCACACGGCCAAGGGATATACGACCGAGGCGGCGGACACCACGAACGTCGAAGGCATGAGGGCCGACTGCGAGAACATCAACCTCAACAAGAAGCTGGCCGCCGATTTCCGCAGCGATGTGTTCGGCCCCGGTGTGAAGGGGTTCTTCTACAGATGCGAGCGGATCGCCCGGGACACCAATAAGTACTGGTTCACGATCAGTTCCGCCGACCGAGACCAGATCGACGCACTCTGCGACCCGTACACCGAGTACCCGATCGTCTACGACGAGCAGCACGACACCTACTGGCTCGACGAACCCTTCATGTGCACAAGGCGCGCGGCCCCCGGCGACCTGCCGGGGCACCGCGGCGGTTGATCACCGCGGGGCCCGGGCGAGGGGCGAGGGATTGGATCGGATCAGCGCCCCTTGCCCTTCTTCTTCTGCAGCTTCTGCGGCTTGCTCCAGTCGCCCCGGTGCTTCTGGCAGCGGGAGTAGCCGATCATCGCGGGATTCTGGCACGGCCTCCCGGTCGCGGTCCTGGTCGACCCGCACTTCACCTGCTTGCCCATACGTCCGTCCCCCTCGTCCGGCCGACGCGGTCTCCGTTCAAGCGTCACCGGGCAGCGCGACGGTCAACCCCGACCCCGGACACAAGCGGCCGAATCCACCGCTTTTGAGGCCTGATCCCGGCTACTGGTCGCTCTGGGGCAGGTGCGCCTTGGCGTCGT
>Ga0307508_10005727_pt1 | contig 11760 bp, 9 predicted proteins | sample 9_EM_MG_FD_203089 | JGI IMG/M metagenome (GOLD analysis project Ga0307508, IMG submission 203089) | Populus trichocarpa ectomycorrhiza microbial communities from riparian zone in the Pacific Northwest, United States - 9_EM | ecosystem: Host-associated > Plants > Roots > Unclassified | place...
ATATCAAAAATGTTTTTTTAAAAAATAATTTTTTATTTTAAATTAATTATTTTTTTATTTGTATATCAAAATTAATTTTTAAAAAATAAAAAAAATATTTTAATATATTTTCAAACAAAAATACTTAAAAAAAAACACTACAAGCTCCTTATTTGTGATTTTATATCAATTTAAAAAATAACTTATTCATTCAGTTTCTTTCTAGGTTTTGTTTTTCCAGTTAATTTTCTCTAAATTGTTCGGTTATTTTTTTCATCACAAGTAGAGTTATTTTTAATATATATATATATATATATATCCATTAAAGTTGTTTAAAAAACATCCACAAAGTACATAAGTACATGGGCCAAGGGACAATATCGCTTGAGATCCTAATTTTCTTGTAAATTTAGAATAACATTATCAATTACAATTTACAAAGGTTCGGGTCCAATTATCCAATAAAAATAGGAAACTTTTTTTTTCAAAAAATGTAAGCATTCATTTCAGACAAAAAGGTTTTCTAAAATTGTAATAAAATTTATTGTTTTTTCTTTTATTGATAAAACAATTATTATTTTTTCTATTCTTATTCTCAAATATTTGAAACAAAAACCAGCAAATGATTTTAACCAAACATGAGGCACGGGACTAATCTGACTGAGCATTGATACTTGAAGGACTACTAGTGATTTTTATCCCACGATCATGTGTGCATTCTCTCGTAACTCCCAACAAAAATATCTGGATTTTGGACGCGTGGGTTCTCTGTACGGTTACGATGTGGATCACTAGGGACCCAATTGAGCTGGAGTTGGATTTCGGATCTGGCATCATAAAATAAAATAATAATAATAATTTCACTTTTTTTAGTTGTAGGATTGTCATTTTAGACGTCCCTTTCTCTGTCTCCTTCCCTGGAACTTGGTTACATAATAATTAAATAAATTATAACAATTAGGATTCAAATATGTTTTATTGAAAAAATTATTAATATAGTTAAATTGTTAGTTAAATAAATTGCAACTTAGTTACATAATGATTAAAATTGTAACTTGGTTACAATAGCAATTTCCTGAACCTCCAAGTTTCCCCTCGGGGCTGTCAGAAGAAGATACCAATTGCTAATTTACAACGCTAGTAAAGATAACCTGAAAGGCTTCACAGGAGGATTGAATGATTATCAAACCATCAACTTGTATGACTGGCACAATTTACTGGTAACTTATCCATGAAACATGCTCTGTCAAAAACCAAATCTAAAAATTAAACCCTTTTTTTTACCCCTTTCTTGTTGCAGAACCTGGGAGCTCAAGGCGCCATGATTCATGAACTTGTTTGGCAAATAACTAGAATGTCAATGTCATAGGTAGGGTTGTTAGGTAAGTTTTCCAGCTAGCAAAATGATTGACCAATTCAAACTATTTTCGTTTTGCAATCCCAGGCAAGGAATGTGGCCGCTGGATGGCATCTTTGGCACCATGGTCGGCGGAATGATATCACCGAATCAACTGCATTGTTGGAGAATATAAAATACATACACATCGTCTGATTTGATCTGCTATTTGGCTTGTATAATTTGATTGCTATGGCACCATGTACAAAGTAATAGCTTGAATTTCAAGGGATTTCCAGTTGAAAGTTTGCATCAATGGTAGTCCCTGTAACACTAGGCATGACCATGGCTAAAGCATAAAAGACACGCAACTAACGGAAACCTGTGAGGAAAATCTATCATTTCTCTTTAAATGACATGTCGTCAGGTGGATCCAGCTAGAGTGGAAAAGTCACAGGTGTAAAAATAGTATTGCTAAACCTACCACACGCTTCCCAACCAAACCTCAGAGAGCCATTCTGATACCTCAATCAAGTTTCTCCATGAAATCTTTCTGCTACAAAATTGAACCAGGTGCCATTATATGCTCTGATCAAGGAAGTTTTAAACTTAACATTTTTTTTTGTATATTCTGATGGGAGAAGAAGTAGGCGAATATTAAACGTCACAAGGTCAATTACAAACCAATCATCATAAATTTCTAACCTCAAAGACTCATCTCTATTCATTTGGAATCCTTTGTTAAGGCAGCTTGGCGTTCCTGACGGCAGCGTTCTCTCTAAAACAACAAATGCAAGACAAGTAAAAAACAAGAAGAGTGACAACAATCACCAAATATGATGTTCAACATGTCAAAAGAGATGTTTTTGTTCATTATTCTTTCAATATTTCAAAAGCTCACAAAGATATAAACAATGCTACTATAACAACTCATATGATTGATTAAAACTAAAATCAGCTCTTTACAAAGGAAACATTGTTTATAAAAGAGATTTTGCTCCACTTTGTAATTCCCAACACCACTTTGTGGACTAGCGTGCATGGTGCTACTGATTTAAGGATGTCTTCTTTTCTCTAAACTCCATGTTCAATCAATAAGCATTGGTAATACACGCTCAACATTTTATGATTTCATTTCAATAATTAACACAATAAATCGTTCTATCTACCAAGCTTTCATCTCACACTGATTTACAAATTAATGCAACAACGCTAAAACCCTATTCTCCACTGAGGAAAAAAACCTTTTCTAGTAACAAAGAAATGGGAATGAAGATTACAAACATACCCTTCTTTCCCAGTAAGGAAGGAAGCAAACAAAATCATAGACTGGAGTAATGGTTGATACCAAGACCACATTGATTCCAGAGAACACCAAGAGTGCAGTCATCGGCCGTGTTCTATGTGGCATCTTTCCTTCCAGTCAAGATTCTTTATCTGCAAACATGAGTTATTGCTGACATGTTAAAAATTAATAACTAAATTAAATTTAAATGAGCTCAATAATAGCCGGGAAAATCTCCCTCATCAAAACCATTCCCTACTCCCTAGCAGATCAAGCTAAAATCATAAGCAAACACAAATCCACCTCAAAGCTTGTTCTTTCGCTACTGTTCTGTTCTAAATTTCAGTTCTTTAAAATAAACCCATTTCAGTAATACAAAAAAAGACAGAAAATTTTGATCAATTAAAGGTTGTAAGAATCAAAATAGGCCCATCAAGCATGGATTTTTTTGGTCCCCCTAAAGCAGGAATGCTTTCTAAGGCTGTGTATATTGGTTCCCATTTTCCAATTTCCACAAAATCTCGTGTAAATAATAAATAAATAAGATATAAGCATTAAATATTTAGTTTTCTTTTCTTTTCTTTTCATTTCATTTTCTCAGCAATCAAACAGAAATAATAAATTTAAGTACTAGACAAAATGAGAAAACAGAGAAGCCATGTACCTGTTATACAAGGTAGCTCCACCGAAAACCAGAATCTTAACTTATAAAGACAGTTCCTTTGAGACCCAAAACCTAGGAGATTGAACGAGAGCCTCAAAGCCTGGTTATTTTTGTGTCGACCAAGTTGCTGCTGTGTTGTTTGTTGCAGAGTTGGATGAGCGAAGGGGGAACCTCAAGATGGCCCGTTTGAGGCTTGATTGCTGAAGTGTCTGGCACAATGAAGCCCATCATTCTAAGCTCAATGGGCTTAGAATTTATAAATTTGTGAACCTACAATTTTTTTTTTACATTTAAAAAATTTAGGTCCCTCGGGTGGCACATCATTAATTAATTTATTCTCTAATTAAAATCGTGATTGAGATCCACGTATAGTTGCAGTATGATAAACTTTGTATTAAATGCGTAGATTTCAATTATAAGGGTGTTTTTTAATATTTTTTGTGCATTAAAAGCATATGTATCCAATTCTAAGCGTGTCATCCACATTAAAATCTATGCAAATATATAAACAAAAATATTTTTCTATAACATTTCTTTACTCTTTATTTGCTTTCAACTTAAGAGTTTGGTTAATCACCATCAAGCTCAGTAATCATGATACAAAGCTCAATTATTACATGGGTCAAGCTCACCACTAATCACTAACATAAATTACACGAGATTCATCATGAAATGATTATACAACTCCCTATTTTACGAGGGTGGATGAATGATAATAATTTTTTCAAATTAAGAGAATGTTTTTGTTCCTAAATTGTTGAAACTTCACCAAGATAATCATGATCTGCCATATAAAACAGGTAAAAAAAATGCACCGAAGTCATTGTAAAAGACCAATGGGTTTGCCTTAAATTATGTGTTGAATGGGTGAATTCCATAAACTCTAGTTCTCAGTACTTTAAGCAGTAATCTTGAGAAAACATTTTTTAAAAGGTTAACAAAGCTAAAGATAAATTTATCATGTGTTGAAAAAATAATTAAATAATATATTTTTAATTAAAAAATATTTTCTAGAAGCCATCACGTTACCAAACACAAGCAAGGCAAGCACCAGTGTTTTCTACTTGGATCTTAATGAGCAAGTGCAGGTTCTCAAGAGGTGCAAAGAAGCAATTAGAAGATGTCAGCAAGTAGCAGACCACATAAAGAGTAACGAAGACGTGCCAAAAGAAAAATCTGCAGCACTCAAAAAACAACTATAATCCTGATTCAATTTGATTTTCTGGTATACAAATCGAGAACTGTAACCTATGTTACAAATCACACTCCTATTTCCCTTTATCAGTTCTAATAAACACCAAACATGATCGAATTATTGCCACCAATTGTTTTACAACAAGAAGATAAGCATACATCTGTGTGAGCAAACCTGGCGTTACAACTGCACATGAAACCCTATAATTACACCAACTATGACCTAACTGCACCACAATTGCCACCGGAGACGGCTTCAAAGACCAACAGCAGCAACCCACCCAATGGCAAGACGAGAACTGGAGGCCAAGCAAGAGGGTGGTGAACTGATAAATATTCATGTTGACTTCGCAGGGGGATAACATACAGATACTTATTCTTGTGGTCGGGCCAACCAGAGAGAACTAAGGGCTCGTAGCCTAGAGAAATAGTCGTTTATTGCCAGAAGTGCACGGGCTGATTGCCGAGTTGTCAGTATACGGTGCATTTGTTCTAGTGTTTGCTGCCTCAGATTATCAGCCTGATTATAACCAAATGAAAGATAATTATAATCAAATGCCAAAGCTATAATTACATTCAAAATGAGGGAAGATGACTGATGAGAGCAATGGTGATGTGGTACAAGTACAATGTTTAGACCAGCATATGCAAATCATGAGCCACATTGCAACTATAAAAATGAAAAAAAAGGATTATATCATGGAGCATTTTTTTATTTATTTACCTGACGAAGGAACCCCTCTAGAGTTCCTAGCTTTCCCATGGCCATGGCCATTTGACCCATATAGTTTGCCACATTCCCAGATGAACCTGATGAGCCAGGGTTGCCATTAGCCAATGTTTCCGCCAGAGATTGCTGCAGTGCTTCCATCCCTTGTGACAGAGCATCTTCAGCCTGTTGGGAAGATTGCTGCAAGTTGTAAATGCCCATCAGCTGTTGCTCTGTCAGAGGCTCCAATTGATTCACAAGAAGCTGCACCGATTTCACCAAATTCAATTCAGTTCACATAATAGACCGCATAATCACCACCTTCTGTGTATTAAAGAAGGAAAAGCATAAAACAAAAGCTATGGCAATGCGAAAAACACCTTGAGGAGTTCAGATGAGCGAAAGCCACCTATCCACATGAAACAACGCTCTGCTGGTGTTTTCCACATTCCTGATAAGATGTGGAAAACATCAGCTTTTGCAGCAGTGCCTTTCAGCCTGTAAACTTCATTGAAGTGTGCAACGACATTGTCAACAATAGTATGAAGTTCAGTATCTCCTGCATGTGAATTGACCGCAGCCCTCAGCTCACTTATGTGCCTGTTCTGTTCTTCTAGCCACCGTGAGTATTCTGCATCAAATGCCAAGGCACCTGTAGAACAATGTGATCAACATCATCTGTATAAGAGATCTACATCAAATGCCAAAACAATGGAGTAAATTGGAATCAGTAGCAACAAGCAATTAAGACAGCAAACAGATATGAATCACAATAGAATAATAATGGACAAAATGGTAAACCTCCAACAATGTCCAAATCACATAACAAGCTCGTGGCTAAAGAATCAAAAGCCTAAACACCAGCTGGCAGACCAAACTTTATACGACTCCCACTGCACTAGATGTCTAATTTGTAATCTGTGACAGTAACTACACAAAAGCATCCCATAAAGATTGTCTTGAGCACTAAACAAACAACCTAAAGCTGCTGAAGCAGCAGGTGTGATGATGAGATGGCCCATATGATTTGTGGTATGCAAGTCTAAGCAAAGCATTGTTTATAGTAAATATCCATTTATATATAGGGGACTGTGACAAGAACACAACACCTCTGTCATTTGCCAAGCATATTCCCTCCCAATTTTAGAATACTGCGCATCTCCAGAGACAATGCTAATTGCTTATGTTTTATGGTCAGCAATGAGTACCTATCATGAAAAGTCCCCCAACTTTATAAAGTAACAAATATAACAAGCACCCCAATGGTGGCTATAACTTATTCTATACAAGGCCTGGATACTGTTTATTGCAACCATGGAGCAAAATTGTTAATCCTAGCGTCATTGTATAGTCAGTAACTCAACACACAAACATAATGTTCACTTGATTTACCATAACATATTGAAAACAAAATCACTAGTCATTATTACTACAATCAGCTCTGCATCTCTACACACAAAATACATAACCAAACACACACAGCTAATTAAGTACCATTTCCACTCATTGAATGGGTTTGGTCTCCTGAACTTGAAATGAAAATTCCCTGCAGTCAAGAAATTTAAATACAGATTATAAGACAACATATAATCCTTGCCAAAATAAGACAGAAATGGGAAACAATAAAAAGCCAAACCTGTTGCCGGGCTCTCTGGAGCTCTTGCTCCAGTTGGGTCAGCTTAAGCCGGCTGCTCTCCAGTTGTTGTACATATGCCTGTAATGGAGATAAGAAAGACAAAAAGTTCCATAAACAACGCATAAAACAGTGTAAATTTGAAATTTATAACATATATAGACCTATCCTTTGCAAATGCAGCTTCCCTGATATAATAGCAATGAATTGTGAGGACAGACAGCAAAAAAACACACAATACTTACTTTTTTCCTTAGTCGGCTTTTTCTAGCAGCTTCACGATTTTGAGCAAGCCTTCTTAATGTCTGCGTGACAATAATTAAGAGAAAAACAAATGAAAATGTCATAATATTGGGTGGCAGCCATGTAAATAAAATTAACTTCATCTATGCAACCTTCTGATCCCCTGCCTTTTCCTTTGACTTGTCACTGGAATCAGATGCTACTATTGCAGTTGATTGTCCTCTTTCAAACTGCAAAGGGAAGTCACTAAATTGTCACCCACAACTGACCAACAGCCTACGTTCTACCAGGAAATGAAATTTCCTTTGCATGAGAAGGCAATATTGAGAGACATAGAGAGAAAAGAGTGAGATGCATAGATTAGTGAATTTTTGCAAAACTGAGAATACATTGCTTGAGAAAGTAAGAGACATCACCCTTTGATTTTTGTCATCTGTATCATCTGTCGAGGTATCAGTTCTAGGACTGGCTTCTGCCATACTGGTTTCTCCCCAATTCTCAGGATGGTTACCAGGTATAGAAACTGGATTTACTTGCACTTCTTTTTGTAGTGGTAATGACTGGGACCCCACAACAGCAGCTGAGAGATTTATATCTGAAGATGCAAGGGGCTAAATTACAAAAAAAAAAAGAGGAAAGGAAAATTGCTCAGTTAACTTTGAAGCCATCATCAGTATAAAAAGCAAAGAAATGTGGAGAGAAGATAAAGCTCACCTTATTCAAAGTGCCAAACTGAACATCAGTGCCTATTGCCTGCCCGCTAGATTTTAATTGATGAAAAAGAGGATCTGAAAGACAATATAAATGACTAAGAATACAAGAAACTATATCAATATCAAGAGAAAATTTAAAAAGATCAAGAGCATAATCATATAGCAGTCTATGCAATGTGAGCTCAATGGATCATGCTGCAAGCTGAAATTATCTGGTATGCAATCTACCTACAACGTCATGCATGGATGTGCTGATGATGTTTCAACCAGAAGATGACCAGATCAAAAATCAATGCTTTAAGTATTGTAGTTAAGGAAAGATGTTATAGAGAAAAAGGACCCATGTTGAGAACTCCACCCCAGGCTAAAAATCTGACCGAGACATGATGTCTTGGCAACTGACAGATTGACTGTATCCCAAATGGAAAATTGAGAATAACAATCAAGTACCCCCTAAGCTACAATATTTGATAAAAAGGTTAAATAGCTATGTCTTATGCATGATTTTGTGAAATTAGACATGCCATGACACAACGTTAGAAGGTTAAAAGAAACCAAAGACATGGAAATAAAATTAGAAGTCTAAGGATCACCAATACAAATAAAATCTGCTTTTGAAGGATGTCAAGATTTCAATTACATACTTCTGCTAAGATCAACAGCATCTTCTATGCGAAACCCAAGAGATTGCTCAATTGTTGAAAAGTCTGAAACTCTGGAAGAACGAATATTATTTCCTTCTGTGCCACTGAAACATATAATATCAGAACTATGAGAACCACACCAGTTATACAGAAGCAAGAAAAGGCAAACAACAAATCTGTAAATTCTAAAGGGTTGGACCAGTATTAATGCATTGGGACTGATTTTTTTTGTTACACATTGGGACCGAATTTAACTCTACTCTCTGTCCTCTCTCTGATATCAACACAAGAGCTTCATAGCACATAGCACAATCAAACAATACCTCCAAAATTACATGAACACAACTGTTCCCAGCATGCATTCTCTAAAGGAGAATTATAGTCACTCCAAGACCCTCAAAAAATTTCCAACTAAAAGCATCAATTGGGCTCCTTTTAGAAGTTAATCTTAGGTTCCATAAAATATTTAAAAATGCAAATATAAATGGTGCAGTTTGTGAGCCAAAAGAAAGATATAAGATTTGAGTTAATTCTCATTTTTTCTTTTCATTTAAGGTGCCAAGCAAACGATGAAATATTCCACACTTAATTTTCCTATTGCACACAAACAATTTCTCACTGATTAGCAGGAAGCTATCACTCAAAATTACAGCCTATATTACAACAACCCAGAAATAAACAAGCAACCACAATCAAATCTACAAAAATCATAGACATAAACTACAGATTAGCCAGATAATTCATCATACAACAGGAAGAATGAATTATACAACTCAAACTGATAAAGAATATTGAACTAAAAACAACTTACATGGGATTAGAAGTTGATATCTGAGGAACAAAGCTTGGCATCTCGGTCACAGCTTTATTATTATTATGTGTTCTACTCCCCATGAATCATCATAAACACTACCACCAGACTCTCTCAAAATTAACCAAACCCCCGTGTCCAAACACTTCTACTTCACAAAAATAGAAGTCAAGATTCTCTCTTTTATCACTCCCTACCCGGCTACCCCTTTTAATTACGCATAAAGTACTAACCTTTACCAAGCACTCAAGAGTCAAGACCAGACCAAAGAAGCAACAGCCCTCTATCCAAACACAACCCAAGACTACTAGAAGCACAAAGATTGTCCTAAGCTCGCAAAGCTAGAAGCACCAAGAATTGACATAACAAAGTAAAGCCTTGAACTTTATTCACGAAAGAAGAACCCAAAATAAAGAAAGAGTTATCAGTGCTAAAAACACTGAATTAATAATTAAGCAAAACCCAGATGGTGAAATGAAGAGAAAAGTTCAAACAAGAAACCCTAGTCAGAAAGACAGTCTTTTTGATTGTACAAAACATAAATATATAACCATACAAAATAGTATTTACTCAGAAAGTATTATTAAAAGGTAACCCTGTGGTCTGTGCAATGAACTCTGCTTCTTTCTCACTCTGTATAAATAAAGTAAGCATTTTTTTTTTCCAAAGCTCAAACTTTGAAATTTGAGTTCTTCATTTATTTTATGTCTTTTTTTTTTTCGTTTTTTTTTTTTTTTTTTTTTTGCTGACTTTGGTGAGGAAGAGAGAGAGATCGAGAGAGTGGAGGAAGCGTGACGTTGAGATTATTCCAATCTCCTCCTGATGTCTTTTTCTTATTTGCTGGTATTATGATACATGACCATTACCTCTCTCTTTTTTTTCTTTTTTTTCCCCTTTGTTTTACGAAGCTACTCATTATAAGAGCTCTTTTTTTCCTCTGCTCTTAGCAAAATTATTTTTAAAAAAAACCTGTTTTTTTTTTTATTTTGAAAAAACTGAGAAGTGACTAGGCTTGCTTAACATTAAGAGAGGCAGTATGGAAAAATGATTTTTTTTTTGTTTAAAATATTTTTATATATTTTTTTAATTATTTTGATATGATAATATTAAAAAAAAATTATTATTTTAATATATTTTTTATATAAAGAATACTTTAAAAAATAATATCTACCACAATTAAAAAAAAAACCACCCCCCTCACATCACTATGTGATTTTTTTATTTATTTCAATTATTATTTTTTTAATTTCATAATTTTCATGTTTCTTTTAGTTTTTTTTGTTGTCTTTTTTTTCTATTGTTTATTTTTATGTTTGGAATTGCTTAAAAATATGCCTGATTTGAAAAACTATTAAATTTAAGTTTTTTTAGTGTTTTTTTAATGATTTTGATAGATAAATATTAAAAATAAAAAAATAAAAAATCATTTTATTATATTTTCAAGAAAAATAAATATTTTAAAAATTATCATATATATATCACAATACCAAACATTTTTTTTTCTTGATTTTTATGTTGTTTTGGGTGTTTTGTGGGTTAATAGTTTTTTTTTCTTTCTTCCCATATTGTCAAGGAATAATGATTTTTGTAAGGTTTCGAAAATTGTATTATCTAAAAGCAAAATTAATTGAAAAAAGGCCCATCTTCATTTTGTAAACTAACAAGTTTTTGTCAATTTACAAGAGATGGATTAAGGATCAAATTAGATTGTTGGAGTAAAACTTTGGTGAAAAATTCAAAAATAAAACTTGTTAAAATCCATGTAATATTACTCATTTATTAAAAAATAAAATGGTAAAATGTGTGATTATCGTATCCAAATTAAGTTGGATTTGTTTGGGACGAGATAAGAATTGCTGCAAAAGAAATACATGAAGTGATGTAAAAACAGCGCATAGGACATTGAATCTTTATCCTAATCTAGCAGAAAGCATAAAATCTTTTTCCCTTCTGTTTTCTCTTTAGGATACCTCAAATCTTTTTCTTAATCCAGGGATCTTAGAATGTTTTTCATGATCCCATGAACGTGTTTGATTTTCTCTACTGTCGATAAAAATCGAAAACCAAGAGGGTTCAAACTGGAATATTATTCAACTGTATTCTCAATACAGTCAGGTCAAACTTCAGGGGTTAGGTAAAGACTCAAAACTCCTGAATGCAATAATAGCTTTAAAACAAGCAGAAGAGCAAGAAACCTCGTAGGAAGTTTCTCGTGTTCATATTATTAACATGGCCGGTCCAAATGAATTGAGAAACAGAAAGCAAATTTTTACTTTCGAATTCTGGCTCAAATTTCTAATTTATTCTCTACCTTGTTCACACCCGAAATAAAATTTACCTGATTCGGTGTTTCGTGACTTTATTAACCTGACCAATCTAGTCTAAACTCGAAAATAAATGACTCAAATTGATCAAATGACCTCCGAGCCGATGTGGGAATCCAGTAACCCAAATCTTCTATCGAAATAGATTTTGAACCGGGTCTGCAGCTATAATATATCCATCCCACAGATTATCTAATAACAGAAACTTCGAATTTAGTGTATGAA
>Ga0307508_10005728_pt1 | contig 11759 bp, 5 predicted proteins | sample 9_EM_MG_FD_203089 | JGI IMG/M metagenome (GOLD analysis project Ga0307508, IMG submission 203089) | Populus trichocarpa ectomycorrhiza microbial communities from riparian zone in the Pacific Northwest, United States - 9_EM | ecosystem: Host-associated > Plants > Roots > Unclassified | place...
GCGACATCGTGTTCGCCGGACCGGGGCGGCGGCGAGCGTTCATCACCACGGCGCACCGGGGCCAGAACATCCCGTTCGACCCGCAGCTCACGGTCCCGGGCGTGGGACGCGCGGACGTCTGGGTGTTCGACGCCACCGCGCTCGGCGACACCCTCGGGGGCGCCGCGCTGACCATCGTCACCCTGTTCACGGATACCCCGCGCGCGCTCGCGGTGACCCCCGACGGCACGCGCGTCTACGCGGCCGGCTTTCACTCGGGCAACCAGACCACCACCGTCACCGATCTGGCGATCCCGGACGGCTTCGGGCCGGATGGCGTCGCGGGACCGGCCACCAACGTCGAGGGCCACCCGGCGCCCGAGGTCAGCGTCATCGCCAGGTGGAACGGCGCCCACTGGGTCGACCTGCTCGGCCGTGTGTTCGATCAGTTCGTGAAGTTCTCGTTGCCGGACAAGGATGTGTTCGTGCTCGACGCGATGGCCAACCCGCCGCAGCAGCTCGCAGGCACGGACGGGTTCTTCCAGGGCGTCGGCACGATCCTGTACACGATGGTTGTCAATCCCGTGAACGGCAAGGTCTACGTCGCCAACACCGACGCAAACAACCTCGATCGGTTCGAGGGGCCCGGGATCTTCGCGGGCCACAGCCTGCGCGGCCACCTGCACGAGAACCACATCACGGTGCTCACGCCCGGGGGCGGCGTCACGACGCGGCACCTGAACAAGCACATCGACTACCACACGTGCTGCGCGCCGACCCCGAACGCCGAGAGCGCGCGGTCGCTCGCCTTCCCGCAGGGCATGGCCGTGACCGGCAACGGGGCGACGCTCTACGTCGCCGCGCTGGGGTCCGACAAGGTGGGCGTGTTCTCGACCGCGCAGCTCGAGAACGACACGTTCGTGCCGAGCGCGGCGAACCACATCCATGTGAGCGGCGGCGGCCCCACCGGCCTCGTCCTCGACGAGCAGCGCGGCCAGCTCTACGTGCTGACCCGGTTCGACAACGCGATCTCGGTGATCAGCACGACGGCGCGGACGGAGACCTCACACGTGCGGATGTACAACCCGGAGCCGCCGAGCGTCGTGACCGGACGCCGGTTCCTCTACGACGCCGCGTTGTCGTCGAGCCACGGCGACTCGGCCTGCGCGAGCTGCCACGTGTTCGGCGACTTCGACAGCCTGGCGTGGGATCTCGGCAACCCGGACGGGAGGGTGGGCAACAACCCCGGGCCGTTCATCAGCGCGCTGTTCAACCCCGCCACGGGGAAGCCGCTCGCACCGGTCTTCCACCCCATGAAGGGCCCGATGACGACGCAGAGCCTGCGCGGGATGGCCAACCACGGCCCGATGCACTGGCGCGGCGACCGCACCGGCGGCAACGACGCGCCGAACGCGCAGCCCGACAGCGGCGCGCTCGACGAACACGCCGCGTTCGAGAAGTTCCAGGCCGGGTTCACCGATCTGCTCGGCCGCGACACCATCCTCCCCCAGGCCGACATGGACGCGTTCACCGACTTCATCCTCCAGGTCACGTATCCGCCGAATCCGAACCGGGCGCTCGACAACGTGCTCACCGCGGACCAGGAGGCCGGTCGTCAGCTGTTCAACACCATCACCAGCAACATCCCGGCGTGCCTCGATGGCAACTGCCCGGCCCTCACGTGCGTCGCTTGCCACGTGATCGATCCGAACGGCAACGCGGGCACCCCGGTGCCGGGGTTCTTCGGCACGGCCGGGTTCTCCAGCTTCGATTTCCATTCGCAGCTGTTCAAGGTCCCGCACCTCCGCAACCTGTATCAGAAGATCGGAATGTTCGGCAGTCCGGCAACCATCGGGTTCCCCGGCGGGGACAACGACTTCATGGGCGATCAGGTGCGTGGCTTCGGGTTCGTTCATGACGGCAACATGGATACGCCGTTCCGGTTCAATCGCTCGGTCGCGTTCTCGCCCAACGTGGTGGGGCCGAACCCGGGCGGGTTCCTGGCGGGACCCGCCGGACAGGTCCAGCGACGCCAGGTCGAGGCGTTCGAGCTGGTCTCGCCCACCAACCTCGCGCCCATCGTGGGGCAGCAGATCACGCTCACGCCGGCGAGCTCCGCCGCGGTCGTGTCCCGCGTCGACCTGCTCCGCGAGCGCGCGGACGCAGGCGAGTGCGATCTCGTGGCCAAGACCGAGATCTTCGACGTCGAGGTCGGCTTCGTGTACGTCGGCTCGGGTCAGTTCCAGAGCGATCGGCGCGTGCTACCGCTCATCCCCGAGGCCGCCCTGCGGCTGCTGTCCAGCCGCGGCCGTCGCCCGGTGACGTACACCTGCGTGCCGCTCGGCTCAGGACAGCGCATCGGCGTGGACCGCGACGGCGACGGCTTCCTGGACGGCGACGAGCGCGACGCTCACGCCGATCCGGCCGACCCGCACAGCACACCGTGAACCCGGCCGCGGTGAACGACCGGGATCGAGATCGGCCGAGCGCGCGCGGCGCGGCCGCGTCACCGGCGGTTCGCGGTCACGAAGTCGCGGATCGCCTGTGCGGTCTCGGCCGGGTTCTCCTCGAACAGCCAGTGATCGCAGCCGTCCAGGACAGCCGACTTGACCTTCGTCAGCCCGGCGGTGGTGAGCTGCCGGTACAGCACGGTCGACGTGAAGCCCTGGCAGCCGATCGCGAGCACCGGCAGCGCGGCGATCTTCGAGACGTCGGCCTTCTCGACGAACGCCGCGTCGCGATCGAACGCCTCGTACTGCTTGAATGCGGCCGCCAGGCCGCCGTCGCGCTGGAGCGAGCCGGTGTAGCGCGCGACGTCCGCGGCGGCGAACTTCTTCTTCGAGCGCGAGTTCATGAAGCTCAGGACCAGCTCCTCCTCCTTGCCCTTGTGCTGCGCGGTCGCCTCGTCGACCTTCGCAAATTCCGCGAAGTGCTTGGTGCGCGGGTTGGACGGACCATTCGCCTTGAGCTGCGCGGTGCCCGCCAGGCCTTCGATGAAGGCCTCGCCGACCGTCAGGCTCGCCAGCAGCTGCGGATACTGGAGGGCGAACGCGTAGGCGACCCGCGCGCCGATGTCATGGCCGACGAGGTGGACGCGCTGGATCTTCAGGTGATCGAGCAGCTCCTTGACATCGCTGGCCATGGTCTTCTTGTCGTACCCCGCGGGTGGCCGCGCGGATCCGCCGCTTCCGCGCAGGTCCGGAACGATGAGACGGAAGTGCGCGCCCAGCGTCGCGACCGCCGGCGCGAACGCATCACCGGTCTCGGGGAAGCCATGCAACAGGACGATGGTCTGGTCGCCGTGGCCGATCTCGCGGTAATAGATACTCACGTGATTGACCACCACGTGGTCAGTCTTCACGGCCAGACCGGCGGCGCGAGCGGCGTCCTCGATCGAGATCTGCTGCGCCGCCGCCGCCGTTGCCGGTGCAGGGCCGAGCGCAACGCCGAGGGCGGCGAGCGCGGCGAGCGCGGCCCGCCGCGCGATCAACTCCGGATTGTGAGTGCTGTGGATCATTGGGTGATATTCACTGGTACATAGCCTCCCAGCAAGCAAGAAATACCTAGTTTGCACTCCCCGAGTGCTGGAGCGCGCTCCCGTGCGGGCCGCTCTCGCATCCAGTCGGGATATCGCCCAGACACCGCTACTCGGAGTCATGAGGTTGGATTCGGGTGCCAGGTGGGCCGACCGGCTTGGTCACAAGTCCTCGTCGGTGACGACCGGTTTCCGCGCGCTGCGCGAGGTCGACGCGATACCGATAGTGCACGCCTGATCCCCATCCTTCGCTGGGTCGAGCGCGACGCCCATGTCCCAGCGTATGACGAATCCCCAGAGGTCCAGCACGATGACCCTGGGGCGCACGCGTCAAGCTTCTGGCGCCCCGTCGACGATCGGAGGTCGCCCAGCTGTGCGGCCCGACCGGCGTGTTCTGATCGATCTGCTCAGAACGTGTAGGGATACGAGAACGAGCCGCCGGTCTGGGTCTTGGCGAAGGTCGCCTTCTGCATCATGCCGGCGACGCAGTTGCCGAGCCCGTCGTCGGGCGTGTTCTTGACCGCGACGTTCATGACGCGACCGTCGGGGCCGACCTTGACCGAGACCTTGACCTGGCCCTTGGCCGGCGACTTCTCGCCACACGACATCACCCGGGTCTTTATCTTGGCCACGCCCTCGGAGATCATGGTGCGATCGAGGCTCTCCGGCAGGTCGCTCTTCGCGCCGCCCCCCTTGTCACCACCGGCAGCGGCCGCCTTGCCGCCCTTCTTGAACTTCGCGCAACACGCGCCCTCGTAGTTGTTGAGGACACACGACACCTCGTCACAGCTACCGCCGCCGCTGTCACCCTTGGGGGCAGGCGGGTCCTTGGCGGCCGGGGTCGCCGGCTTGTCCGCGGGCTTCGCTGGCCGGGGCTGCGACGGTGTCGAGCCGGTCGCCACGGTGGCCTTGTGCGGCACCGGGGCGGGCGGACGCTTGGGTTCGGTGTCACCGGTCACCGGCCGGGGATCCTTGGCCTCGGCGGCCGGCTCGGTGGGCTTGCTGTCCACCGGCTTGCCGTCGGGGGCCTTGGGTTCGGCCGGCCTGGTCTCGGCGCCGGGATCGGCGGGCTTGCGGTCGGCGGGCTTGCCGTCGGCAGCCCTGGGCTCGCCGGCCTTGTCGGTGGCGGTGTCCCCGGCAGCCACCTGGGCCACCCGCGTCGCCACCGGCTTGCTGTCGCCATGCAGCAGCACCACCACGACCACCACCGCGGCCACCGCGAGCAGGCCCACCGAGCCGATCAGCGCGTACATCAGCTTGTTGTTGTTCGAGCGCGCCGCGATCGGCACGATCACGGCCGGCTCGGAGAACCCGCCGCCGCCGAACACCGGCAGATCATCGATCGAGCCGATGCCGGCCGACGCCGGCTTGGCCGGGCCGCCGCCGGGCCCGCCGAGGTAGGCGCTCGCCATCGAGCGGATGTCGATCAGCCCGGAGCCCTCGCCCCCCGAGCCGGTCGAGGCCGCTCCGGCCGACGACGCAGCGGCGGCCGAATGCGCCGCGACCGGCGCCGGCTTGTCGCTCGCGAGCTGAGCGAGGTTGTTGAGCGAGAACAGCACCGAGTTCTCGTTGCGCTCGCCGCGCAGCTTGGAGCTCGCCTGGTTCGACGGCGCGGCCGCGGGCTTGCTGCCGAACAGATCGCCGCCGTCGTCGTCGGCGCGGCCCGCGCTCGCCGAGGCCGCCGCGAACAGATCGCCCGGATCGCTGCGCGCGGTGGCGGCCTCCTCGCCGCCGCCGAACATCGACGCGACGGCGTCCTGGCCGCCGCGCGGCGCCGGAGCCGGGGCCGCGCCCGACGACACGAGCGCGGCGAACGTATCGACCTGCGCGAGCGGCAACCAGTCGGCGAAGCCCTCGCGCCAGATGTACGTCTCGCTGTCGATCTCGCCGCCCGCGAAGCGTTGCTGGACCTCGACGGCCGTCATCGGGCCGACCTGGTCCTGGTTGATCACGATGTGCCACACCGCGTCGTCGCCGGCCGGGGCGTGGTCACCGCCCTCGTAGCCGTAGTCGTAGACACGCGTGTCCTTCTCTTGCTGCGGCGCCGGGGCCGGCTCTGCGGCACCTGCACCGCCGCGAACGACGATGATGTTGCTGCACTTCTTGCAGCGAATCTTGAAGACCTTGCCTTGGACCTTGTCGTCAGAAATCGAGTATTTGGCCTGGCAAGCGTCGCAAACGATCTTCATGGGCGCTTCCTAAACGAGGGTTCTTGGGCATGGACCCCCAGGTCCGACGTACCTTGGAGAAAAGCGTAACACATTCACTGCTCCGGGTCCGGCCAGGCGGGCAGACAACCCGTGTTGCGACGGGCGCTTGGCTCAGGCGAACGGGTCGTGAAGGCGAATCGTCTCGGTGCGATCGGGCCCGACGGACACGAGGCAGAACGGCACCCCCGCCATGCGCTCGATGGTCTCGACGTAGGCGCGCGCGGGTCCCGGCAGGTCCGCGACGTCACGCGCATCCGACGGCAGCTTTCCCCACCCAGGGAAACTCGTATAGACCGGCACGGCCCGGGCGATGTCGTCGGGGTCGATCGGCGGTTCGTCGAGCTCCTTGCCGTCGACGTTGTAGGCAACGCACACCGCGATCTCGGGCAGGTCGGCGAGCACGTCGAGCTTGGTGAGCGCGAGCGAGGTCATGCCGGACAGCCGTGCGCCCATGCGCAGCGCGGGGAGATCGAGCCAGCCGCAGCGCCGCGGCCGCCCGGTCGTGGCGCCGTACTCGCCGCCGGCCTTGCGCAGCCGCTCGCCGGCGTCGCCGTGCAGCTCGGTCGGAAACGGCCCCGCGCCGACCCGGGTCGCGTAGGCCTTGGTGATCCCGACGACCGCGTCGATCGCCGTCGGGCCGATCCCCGCGCTCTGGCAGGCACCGGCCGCGATCGTCGACGACGAGGTCACGTACGGATAGGTGCCGTGATCGAGATCGAGCAGGCAGCCCTGCGCACCCTCGAACAGCACGTGCTGGCCATTGCGGATCGCCTGGGCGACATGGCGCCCGGCGTCTCCGGTGTGCGGCAACAGCTTGCGGCCGGCGGCGAGCGCGTCCTCGATCCACCATTCGACCTCCGGATCGCCCGGCGGGGTACCGCCGAGGTGCGAGATCAACGGCACGAGCTCGTCGAGGTTGGCCATGACCAGCTCGCGGAGCCGCGCCGGCTTCAGGAGGTCGCGAACCCGCACGCCCTTGCGCGCGGCCTTGGCCTCGTACGCCGGGCCGATGCCGCGCCGGGTGGTCCCGATCGCCTTGCCGGTCCTGGCGCTGCGATCCTCGCGCAGGCCGTCGATCAGCTTGTGGTACGGCAGGATCACGTGGGCGCCGAGCCCGACGAGCAGCTCGCCACGCGCCAGGAGGCCCCGCGCCTGGCACTGCGCGAGCTCCTCGAGCAGGGTCTGCGGATCGATCACCATGCCGTCGCCGAGCACGCAGCTCTTGCCGGGGTGACACACCCCCGACGGCACGAGGTGCGTGACCAGCTTCTGACCTTCGATCACCAGGGTATGGCCGGCGTTGGCACCGCCGCCGTAACGGACCACGGTGTCGGCGCGCTCGGTGAACAGATCCACGACCTTGCCCTTGCCCTCATCGCCCCACTGGGCGCCAACGACGATCACGACGGACATCATTCCTCCATGAGTGACGAAACCGAGGTTTCCACATCACGACGCGAGTCATCGGCCAGCACGACCGCGCGGCGGCCACCGGCGTCGATCACGAGCGCGGCATCGAGCCCCGCGCCGCGCAACCAGCCCGGCGTGGGTACGGCGGTCGCGGTCACCGCGCGCAGGCCACGCGCGCGCAGCGAGCGGGCGAACCGCGCCGCCCCCGCGCCGTGGACCGCGACGCCGAGCGCGGCCCGGGGCGCCGCGACCCCGACCGTGCGCTGGGCCTCGGCGACGGCCTCGAGATCCATGGCAAACCCGGTCGCATGCGCGGGGCGGCCGTAGCGCCCGATCAGCTCGTCGTACCGGCCGCCCAGCAGCACCGCGCCGGGCGCACCACCGGCGTACCCGGCGAACCGGACGCCGGTGTAGTAGTCGAAGCCGCGCAGGTCACCGAGATCGACCGTCATCACCGGCGCGGGTGGATCCGCCAGCTCGGCGACCGCCGAGAGCACCTCGCGCAGCCGCGCGAGCGCGGCGTGCACGTCCGGGGGCCACGCGAGCTGCGCGGCGCGTGCGAGCGTGGCCTCCGCGGGCCCCCACAGGGTGACGAGCGCCTCGGCGAGCGGCGCGATCGCGGGCGGCAGCGCCCGTGCCGCCACCCGCACGCCCGCGCGATCCTTGCGGGCGAGCGCCGCGGTGAGCCGGGCCCGCGCGTCGGGATCGGGCGCCGCGGCGACGACGTGGTGGACCGGCGCGACATGCCCGACGTCGAGCCGGGTCTCCGGCAGCTGGGAGGCGGCGAGCGCGGCGGCCGCGACCGCGAGCACCTCGGCGTCGGCGTCCAGATCGGGCGCGTCGATCAGCTCGATGCCCGCCTGCAACAGCTCGCGCTGGCCGAGCTCGCCGGCGAGCCGCGTCACCGCGCCCTCGTAGCACAGCCGGAGCGGCCGCTCGATCTCGGCCATCCGGGTCGCCACCAGCCGGGCGACCTGCGGCGTGATGTCCGGCCGGAGCGCCACGATCTCGCCCGTCCCCGGCTCGACGAAGCGGATCGCCGCGGCGCGCGCGTCGTGGCCGAGCCCGCGCTCGAGCACGTCGGCGCACTCGAACACCGGGGTCACGATCCGCGCGAACCCCCAGGCCTCGAACACGGCCATCACGCGCTCGGACAGCGCGCGCCGGCGGGCCGCAGCGCGCGGCAACAGGTCGCGAACCCCGGACGGCAAGCGGATCGGTGGTGGGTGCAAAGCGCTCTAGTCTACTGCGAATCAGCGCGTCCGCCGAGCTGCTGGCCACCCTGCCGCACCAGGCGATCCCGCGACCGGGCGTCGCGCCCCGGCCTTGCCGAGCGCCGGCCTGGCCGCTGGGGTGGTAGCGTCGGGTGATGCCGCCCGACGACCCGCCGGCCCCCGTCGATCCCGAGCTCACCGCCGAGCTGACCGCGCTCGCCGACAGCGTCGCGGCGCGCGCCGATCACGCCGATCTCGCGGCCCGCCTCGAGTGGCTGATCGACCTGTTGATCCTGCGCGGCCAGCTGCCGGCATCGTTCCGCCGGCTCGCGGCGAAGCTCACCGGCAACGGCGACCGCAGCGTCGTGCGGCTCGCCACGCTGCGCGACAAGTACGCGATCGCGAGCCCCGACATCGACTGCGCGGCCCGGATCCCGCTGTGCGGCGCGCGCTGCTGCTCGTTCGAGGTGACGCTGTCGGCCCAGGACGTCGCGGAGCGCAGCGTCCCGTTCGACCTCGCCCGGCCGTACGCGCTGCCGCGCGAGCACGGCCGCTGCGTGTGCATGGACCAGGACGGTGCGTGCACGATCTACGCGCAGCGGCCGGGCGCGTGCCGGGCCTACGACTGCCGGCGCGATCCCCGGGTCTGGATCGACTTCGAGGCCCGCATCCCCGCGGTCCGCGAATAGCCCCGCGGCGGCGAAGTCAACACCTGCGGACCGACATCTCGTCCGCCGCGGCACGGCGCGCCCGCGCGCGGTGCGCCGCCGGGTTCGACGCACCGCGTCCGCGGTTCGCCGCGAGGCCGCACCCGCAGTGACCGCGGCGTAGACCGCTGACATCACACTACCGATCGTGCATTGCGTGATGTGCAATCGTGACGCGCGCCGGAGCTTTGACGACTCGCAAATACGGCAATCGATCGACACTCCCGACCTCGCCGCGCGTGGCCTCGCCGGAGGCATGCAGGTCTCACGGTTCGATTCGCCCGCCATGCTTGCGAACCCGGCGGAGTTCGACTACATCGCTGCGAGCGATCCGTCCTGGCATCGACTCCCGGCGATGATCGCCCGAGCTTGCCGAGCTCACGGATCGAGGCAGCGCACTTTGCGCGGGAGGATTCTGATGAAGGCCAGGAAGGCTCGCTCCACGATTCTCGGCGGCGTGGTGGTCGCGGTGGCGGTGGTCGGCTGCCCGTCCGGGGAGCCGACGAGCTCCCAAGATCCGATCACCAGTGCGGCCGCGGTGACGTTCACCTCGACCGCGGTCGCCCAGCACAGCAGCCGCTGCATGGACGTGTTCGGCGCCCAGACCGGCGACGGCGTCAACCTCATCCAGTGGAACTGTCACGGCGGCAACAACCAGTCGTTCACGTTCACGCCGGTCGCCGGGACCACGGACACCTACACGATCTCCACCTTCACGACCGGCAAGTGTGTGGACGTGTCCAGCGGCGCCACCGCGGACAACACCAGCGTCATCCAGCAGGCGTGTAGCGGCAGCACCAGCCAGCAGTACCGGCTGGTCGCGGTGACGGTCTCGGGCACGGACAAGACCTTCAACCTGCAGGCGGTGCACAGCAGCAAGTGCATCGCGGCCAGCGCCGCCTCGACCGCCAACGGCGCGCAGCTCGTCCAGCTGCCATGCTCGAGCGCGCTCGACCGGGTGTTCCGGGTGCCGAGCTTCACCACCGACGCCACCGGCACCTTCGAGACGCTGCCGAACATGCCGATCAACGCGTGTAACGACAGCACCCTGCCGCGCAGCTTCGGGACGAACTTTCCGACGCCGCGAGATCCGTTTGCCTTTGGCTGGTTCGACCAGTCGGCGATCGGCTGGCAGGGCAACTGGTACCCCGCGTTCGCCTATCTCTCGGGCTCCTACTTCGCCCGCGGCGTGCCGACCCCGTTCACCCAGGGCAGCACGACCTACTGCGGCGCGATGTACTCGTTCAGCGCGTTCACCTTCGGGCTCGCGGCCGGCCAGGCACCGCCGGCGCAGTCGATCCAGTGGACCATGGACTCGGGCTACCTGCCGGCGCTGCGGACGTCGTTCACCCGCAACAACGTCGCGGTCTCGATCACCAACTTTGCCAATCGCACGGCGATCGGCGGCAACCCGTTCGTCCTCGCATACACCCGGGTCGTGGTGACCAACAACGGCAGCGCCGCGGTCACGGTGCCGCCCGGCGGGTCGGGGCCGAACCTGGTCCGGCTCACCCCGGTCGACGACAGCGTGCCGGCAGGTCAGTCCCGCAGCCACGACTTCGTGGCGGCGATCGATCGCTTCGGCGCGGCCGTCGCGTTTCCGTCCGCCGCGACCCTGGCGTCATCGGCGCCGGGCTATGACGCGGCGCACGATCAGATGGCGGCGTTCTGGAACGGCCGGATCAACGCCACGGCGCAGCCGTCGCTGCCCAACCTCGCGCTGCCCAGCACCGGGCTTGCCAGCCCGGGCACCGCGCTGCTCAATGCCTACCGGGCCGGCACCGCATACCACCTGACGATGCAGGTGGGCAAGGCGCCGTTCTCGGCCGCGAACAACTACGCCTGGCTGCTCAATCACGATGTGCCGGGCGAGCTGGCGTCGCGCTTCACCCTCGGCGAGTTCAGCGACGCCAGGAATCTGCTGTTGATCGGCCGGACCTCGGAGGCGCCCGGGTTTCCCTCGAACGGGGCCAACTGGTACTGGGACGGGGTGTGGAAGACGCCGTGGCCGTGGGCGATCTACCTCGCGAAGACCAACGACGTCGCGTTCGTCAGCCAGTTCTTCAACGACAGCCAGACCCAGTTCGGGCCGAGCCTGCGCACCATGATGCGCACCCACTTCGTGGCCCAGCTGGACACCGACGGTACGCTCAAGACCAACTTCGACAACGACTCCACGGGCAAGTGGATCCTGTCGAACTACTCGGCGCTGATCGGGCTGGCCGCCTACAAGTACATCGCCACCCGGATCGGCGAGACCGCGGAGGCCCAGTGGGCGCAGCAGGCGTATGTCAGCTTGCACGACTCGCTGAACACGGTGATCGGCAACAACCAGAGGACGAACGGGTTCAACTTCCTGCCGTGCGAGGTGCAGCGCCCCAACACCGCGAACCGGTGCAACACGTTCAACGACGCCAACTGGGCGCAGGCAGGCTGGTCCGGGCAGAACCAGTGGGACACCATGCTGATGGGCGGCACGCCGCTGACCGGCATCATTGGCGACCCCGGGCAACTCGACCGGATGTACACGTTTGGCTTCAACCGGCTCGCCGGGCGCGTTCCGTTCCCGTCGTTCGGTGCCTTCGTCGGGTTCTCCACCGCGTACAACACCGCCTACTCCGAGGGCGGTCTGTACGGCACCCAGTTCCGCGACCTGGCGATCACCAGCTACGCGTGGCAGATCCAGAACACCACCGGCGGTCCG
>Ga0307508_10005729_pt1 | contig 11758 bp, 10 predicted proteins | sample 9_EM_MG_FD_203089 | JGI IMG/M metagenome (GOLD analysis project Ga0307508, IMG submission 203089) | Populus trichocarpa ectomycorrhiza microbial communities from riparian zone in the Pacific Northwest, United States - 9_EM | ecosystem: Host-associated > Plants > Roots > Unclassified | place...
TCTTTTTGAAAGATGTCCATGAGAAGCAATATAGTTAAAAATTCGTAGTGATGGGAGGAATCGTCCGCCCTTGAATTGTTTGAAGAAAGTGCCCAATATGAAACCGGAACAATGAGAGATAGCTAACTCTCAGACATTCCGACTACAAAGCACAGTCGGCCAGTCGAAGGGTTAGGAAGAGATTTATGATGGACGCACTTGAACTGTATAATACGCCGCAAGTTCACAGCCAGGACCAGATGGTTCTAGCATCAAAACATCAATGTAATAGCCCCCTGCCCCCAAGGATTGAGACGCGACTTTCTAAGGAAGTCGAGTGACCCCACGAACTCTGCACATTTACCTGCTCGTCTTGTTTGCCACGCGGAATCCATCTTTTGGCTGTTTCTCTATTGGGCGATTATGGTGCAACCTCAACGTGGTGAAAAGGAACTTATTCTTCCAAGTCTCTGGACGGCACTGGTAGGGAACGCGAAGGAACATAATCGTTTGGTCAGATTGCTCGCCCAAGATTCTGATGTCACCCATTCATTCTTCAATCCCCTGTCGCCATTGATTGAGCAACTCGCTGCCATCCTTGTTGTGGATAGGCATTGGCTTGAAACGTCTGACGAGCGAAATCAGCCGGAATACATCAATGAAGCCTTCCAGCGGCTGATCCTCCAATTCATTCTTGACAATCATGACAAGGACTTTATGAAGCATCCTGTTAACCATCATCTTCGTAAAGTCCGACGTGTGGCGTACAAAAACGAACGGGGAAGCAAAACGGCTCAAAGGAGCCTTCGATACGTATCACATTATATACTACAAAAAAGGTCCGTGCACTATCTACCAAGTGTAGACTACGAAAGGTCCATGTCCAACTAATAAAGAAGGGAACTCGTCGTCGCGCCTCGCCCCTGCCAGTGAGAATCACCACACGCATCAAATCGGTGCCGAGCGCGCCGAGCTTGTGTCACGTTTGCATCTCAGATTCCAACACGACGTTCACCGAAAACAGAAAAGAAGTCAACTACGAGCCTCCAGGTGGTGAATGCAGAGGAAAATAGGAAACGGCCATCTCCAGAACCTCCGAATGAGGGCAGTTCCAAGCGACGACGTCATAAAAAAGTAGTTACAGAGGTATGCTGGCGGTCTTGGATTTATATTTTGTTGTTAATATTGTATTTTCAGGAATCGGAAAATGAATACCATAGGGTGCCAGATGAGAATTTGGACTAGCACTGAATACGTTAAATGTTTTTGAATATACTTTGTAATATTTATTGTATTTTGTGTAGAAAGCATAGAACTTGAGGCAAAAAGTTCATTTCCTAATGCCATGGCATTCCGGGCATTGATTAGCTGTAGGCATTAGCTGGCACTTACATGTACGTTGAATAATTAGGATATCCACCTTGCCAGAGGCTGCAATGGGTATCGGTAAATGTGAGGTTCTTCCGATGTTTCTCCAACCTTCCTCTCATGCTCAAGCTCGTGCCTCCATTCAGTACTCTGACACTTTGCTGTTTTCAAATTGAGAACCACTCCATTCTCCGACTTGAATTTCTGTGTTCGTGCTAGGTGCTTCAAAGTGTACGGTAAGGGACTAGCTGGTAATGCCGGAAACTCTGATTGGCCTTTTGGGAGTGGAACTTTCATTCCGAGCTCGACAGCCCGAGCAATGAAGAGAGGTGTTCCCTGAAAATAATCTAAGTAACCATAGTCTAAAAACAACAAATTTACTAACTGTTCGTGCTTTGCGCTCGTGTTCAGAACTTTGCTTGTCTCCTAGGTCTTCCGCGTGGTTGAAATCAATGACAAGAGCAGATGTCTCCTCAGGGTCGTCGCTTTGCTCCCCTCTCAAGTTAGCCACTTCCACCAACTCAACAATCATTACACATACCTCTCGCCAAGGAGACACTTAATAAAGCAGATCGACTCTCCTTGCATCCCCTTCTTTGCTGGAGCAGGGCCGACACGTGGTAGCAGATTATGTGGCTGCTCGATATACAAAATATTCCCTTTGCTGATATCCCGATGCAGGATTCTCCGTTCTAAACGTAAAAATCGTAGAACTTTCAAACATGTGAGCCACAAAGACGTCCGCCGATATAGATTAGAACTACCTTCAAGCACATCGAACAGCGTTCTTAACATTTTCTCCACTGTCGGAATGCTTAGGAACGGGTTCCCAGACTGGCGCAATCCTAACCGTGTCTTCTGCCTTCCCTCCGATAGAGGCAAATCAATCGTTTCAGTGTGGACCGCTTCCACGACACTTGGCACCTTCCCTGGACCGTGAATCCGAGCAAGGATCGACCATTCGTCGAAACGAGTACCGCGTCGACATAACTGATCCTTTAGTACCGTCAAAGGCTGTCCATTGACCTTCACATCGGATGATGGATTCGAGAGAATGTGAGTCCGACTTCCAAATGGACTACTCGCATATATCGGGAAAAATCCAGGACAATCGATCGTATATCCTTCGCCGCTGTCTCGGGTTCCTGTGATGCGGATGGTATACTTGACGAACGTTTCATCATCGGGTTCCACATGCAGATATGAGGGGTCCGCAAAATGACCTGGCTCATACAGGCGATACACGAACACGTACATGAGCTTGTAAATGTTCGTGCTTTCCCAACCAACAGCCAACTCCCATACGCCAACTCCCCCAACCCCTAAAAGAAAGTGGACACCGTTCTCGGAAATCAACATTCCTTGGCCGACATGCAGGTCAGGCCGAGCCAGGAGCAGGTAATAGAGGTATGATACAGACTGAATCTTGTGTTCTTCCTTCGATTTTTCTTTGGACGCGTCCTCGCCCGCCAATCGAATGAGTGGCCACGTCGTGTTTATGCCCTGCCAATGATCCCTGAAAGCGGCTGTAATATCAGGTCTGCATATTGTGTCGGTGACGTGACCTTGTGGTATTTGGTTTGCGGTATTCTTGAAGACCAATAAGGGCTTCTTGTTTTTAAAGTCTAACGTTAAGATAATACATCAGCAAGAAAAGCCAAAACACAAAACAGATGCTCACACTTCTCCCAAATGACACCAATGGCCTGAAAAAATTCCCCCTATTTCTATTCTTTCCCGAGTCAAGCGTCGAGTCGTCGACCCGGAAAGAAATAGAGATATGATCTATGTTTACATTCTTCTGTAGTGACAAGAAGCTTCGAGTTCTTGCTGTTGAGCTGGAGTGAGCAGAAGAAGGAGGCGAATGGCAGGTGGACTTTGTGAAGCAGGCTGCAGAGTGTTTGGACGGGTGAAGAAAATTAAAGCTTAAAATTTATTGCATCCAATCCTCCAATATATTTTTAAGTAGCATTAATGTGAATAGGAAATAGGGCAATATTCTAGCCCTTACCAATTGCCCATCAATTCTCCGAACTGAGGGGGATGGCAGAAGGAAGCGTCACTTAATGTCAATGTTGAATTCAAAATGACAGCTTCTAAACTTCCTGAGGCAAGTGGGAATACTGCCAGTCGCCCGTGTTGATGGAGTCCAAATCCGTTCGCTGTGCCTGTTGACCTAATGTTAATAGGATCAAGCCCTTCCATATTGCGGTCAAGGGCAACTTACAAGACAGTCGACGATGGGGCCTGATGGATTGTGGTCTTGGTCGCGGAGGGGGAGGAAGAGAGGTGGGAAGACATCCTTCCACATCAACCTCCGAGTCTACCTGCTTGTCACAAGCGCCACGATAAGTTCCAAAGAACTTTTGGCTTTGGGAACAAGGGGAGAGATTACTGCCGCCAATGGAATTGTTGGCTTCAACTGAATGAAAAATGGCTTGGATTGAAGTTTCGAGTGCTTCAACTCGGGTGTTGAGACGATGTATTTCAGATTTCAGATCTGATACAAGCTAATAGGCATTATAAATGGTTAACAATTCCGTAGCAACTTGGCAAATTACCTGGTGCACCTCTCTCGGCCCGGGTTCATCATTCAGAGAAACGTCAAGCCAACTTTCCTCGATATTGTCGAAAGTAACTAGACCAGTGGGCTGAAAAGCACAATGTTGTGAGTCGAACACATAGTTGTCATAGCGAACATTTGGACTCACCTTCATAAGTACGAAATTGTGTGATTCAGCAAATTTCAAAATTATAAACATATCACGTGTGCGTGTCTCACAGTTGCAACTTGTTACTTGATCTATTTGTGGACGAAAATTCATATGGTTGATTTCGTCCGAGGGAAGTGACTACTCCTCACCATACTACGCGACCATGCCACAGTGTTCTGAGATCAAACTCCTACCCCCCTAAGGGGCACCAGAGTTCCAGGCCCGAATGGTAATAGTAATAGAAATTTGTACAGATGGCGAACAGGGTATGCACTGCGATGTCCTCGTCATGGTCATTGAAGATAAATCCAGGACACAACGCCCGAACAAGAAGTCTCCAACAGCAGACGTCGAAGAATTTTTTTTGGCAAGGTACCTCCTCATCGGGAAGCGGAGAAAGGGACGCAAAGATGGTACGTTCCTTCCATATCTCTGTGCCAACCACTTCTAATTCATGGATAGAAACGGACGTGCTTGCACCAAGCCAGAGATTCTGAGAGGTGGCTGCACAACTCTTCAACGACACATGGAGTGAGGTGGCCTCGCTCTATAAGGTTCGATTTCTTTTATTATTATGACTGCTTATACTTATCATTATACCAACAACAGCCATATCGGCACTGGAGCAACTCGAATGACTTCGTTTCAATGCTGCCCGAAGATTCAATTGTCATGCTGCTGCTGTCGAAGCCTCCGACTCCAACAAACCGAAGTCGATGACCACTTCCAGTTACCACTCCGTACACAGCTAAGGTTTTCAAAGAAGCTGGGCTAGTTGAAACAGATCGGGTAAGTGATGCTTGCTGAATGATGATTAGTGTGCACATCTAATTAGTCTGTCATTGCCCCTCCCGCGGTTGGCGCCTAGTGATGCACAGGCTCTAAGCTACGCCCTGTATACTCAACGGGGCTTAAAGCTCAGGCTTTGCCAGTGCCATCTCGAGCTACATCACCTGACAATTGAGATGCCACACCTTTCCCTCTTCTTCAATAACCACCATGGTGCCCGGCGAAGATGAGAGGGACGGTGAGGACGATGAACAGCAAAGGGTCAACAGCAGGATGAGACAGCAAGGAGGGCAATAAGACAACAAGGTATGCTGTTTGGTTTTTATTTTCTTGTTGCTAACTATGGTACAGACGACGAACAGCAAGGGCGAGGAACGGCGAGGATGAGACAGCAAGGAGGGCAATATGGTAACAAGGTGCCCTCCTTGTTTGGTTTATACTTTCTTGTTGCTAATAACTATTATACAAACAACGAACGGCGAAGGGGTCAACAACGATGACGACGAAGATGAGACGGCTTGGAGGGCAATATGACAAGAAGCTATGTCCTCCGTGTTTGGTTTCTTACTTTCTTGTTGCTAACTATTATTCAGACGACGAACGGCAGGGGCGAGGAACGGCGAGGACAATGAACAGCAAGGACGACAAGGAGAGAACACCCCTTCTCCCCGTCTTTAGCTTTTGAACAACTCGGACAAGGAGGCCATGCCTCCTCCCAACATGGCAAGGCTTTGTATGCCCATGGGTATGCCCTTATTTTCGATTCTTTGAATTTATTATTAACACATTTCTTGATGAGAAGAGCACCTGCTCCCTCCATTCAAACGCCACCTCCTTTTTGGTACTAACCATCCTTGCCTGTTCAATTGAACGCCCGCCCTCTGATTCTCCATCACCCTTACCAGACAGCAGACGGAGGACAAGGACTATGACTAGCAGGGGAACAAGGTGGCAACAATTCGATCTCGTTTTTTATTCTACTACCCCTGAGTGCTCTACTAGTGATGAAGACCCACCAACATAATGCCCCAGAGAAGCTCAACCAGGACGAGGTGGGTTTTTAATTTTTTCTTTTGGCAATTACAACCAAATCTGTTTATCCAGTGCCTCCCTGTCCTGTCGGTCGGTCGACTTGGCGTCCATGGGCACAGTGGGAACAATGAGGGTGGGGTGCCATAGGTTCGAAGTCCATCTCTTCCCACCAACTCGAATGACACAGCTGGAGGTGGGTATTCATATGTAACTTGTTTGTCTTTTTCCACTAACCGTCATGCCAGACCAGTGCTATGGCTATTAAATACATAGCATTTGAGAAGGCAATATGAATAGGAATTAGCTGGCACTTACTACGTTGAATAATTAGGATATCCACCTTGCAATGAGTATCAGTAAAAATGTGACTGCTGTGGTTTGGAATCGACGATCTAAAAATACACCCTAACTTATCTGTCACCGCCGCGCTCTCCTTATGCCTTGGAACGCTGTTCTAGAGAATTCATTTACTTCCTCGCCAGTCCAGTTGTCAATTGAAGGTCTGCAGGTTGAATCTCGGAATCGAGGTTCAGAGGCAACATGATACTTGCCTCTGAACGTTGTTTCTGAGACTGGCACCATCACTGTCTCTTCTGACTTCCAATAGCACGTCATCTCCCCCATCCCCCCATCTGACAGGGCAAGTCTTCCAGCAGACTCAAAGCCATGTCCATTGCCTGTCGATCTACTTGTCTCACACACCGTTTATTTTCAGGGAGCTGATTGTGCCAAAGGCAGGTCAGATGAAGGTGAGATGTCTGTGGTACGGAAAATTGTGTTAATTAACCAATTCACGTCAGGTTATCTCCTGCTCTATTCCTCTCGCAATGATTAACACAGTCGCACGCCGTAAGGACCATCGGATTCATGACTGCGGACTTGGAAGGCTCAACAGAATACATTTTTGACCGAACTTGAGAAACTCATCACAGAAGAACACCTCCAGCTGGTTGATGAGATGCGCGGAGACCCTGGTTTACTGCAGACAACCGTTATATTTGAAGATGTAACTTTTTTTGACGATCTCGCAGTCAAGCGCTCGGTGCTGGGCTGTCATATGTGCCCAGAGGCAAATTTGGAAAGCCTAACACTCGGAACTGCTGACGGCACTGCATCGTTGGCTATTATTTGAGTTCACAATTAATGTACTAAAATACATGATGTACGAGTTGAAAAAATGCAACAATGGGGGTTCCCCTCATCATTGCCACATTGCGTTGGAAACGAAAGAACTTAGAATGCCCTGAACACCCGAAGGTAATAAATGTAGGCACTAGTGATTTTTTACTGAAAACATACAGATAAACTACACCTAACAGAACTTGGCATGGTCCCATAAATCATTTTAGAACATTCATTGTTAGAATTTGGCGGAATGTATCAAACGAGAAGTGGCCACCCAGCGTCTCGTGATGGAAAACCACAGACTGAGTATATTCTGTGACCTGTGTAGCTACTTCCACCGACTCTTCATGCTCAGTACGGGCATTAATACCCGCTCGCAATGCCGCTCTCAACCCTGCAATCCAGATGACAAATTTTGAGAATTTGGGGGTTCTTTTCGGTAGCGCTTCGTTTAGAAATCGAGTCTTCACCGATTTCAAATTGTCTTCACCGAGATCGTCCCAATGTTGCAGCGGCGGATCATCTATCTCTCGGCCGTTGTGGTATCGCGCTGTGATATAAACAAGGGTGTAGAACAGGGACTCCAGATCGTGACGGTATCGGTGCAGATCGGTTGGATGGCCAAGAAGATCAATGGCCATGAAGGGCTGAGTACCAGTGCGTGTCTTTGAGCTAGGGCTGTAGTTTTTTGATGTGAAAATAGCAAGATCATAGTCGTTCAAAACGCCAAAGATGTTGCCATCTTGCTTGCGGTACATCATATTATTAAGGCTGATGTCGCGGTAAAAAATGCCTGGCTTTGTGTAGAGCCATTCATAGCCTGTTGTGGAAGGGGTAAGATTATTATCGTAAAAGAAAGACCAATTGCCTACAGTCAAAAATGCCGCGAAAGGCTGTCGCTAGGCATAGTGCAGTAGCGAGCTCCGTGATCGGGGTGAGCTCCTCCAGGACAAGAAGCCGAAGTACGCGAGGCTCGTATCTATCGCCGAGAAGCTCCACCAGGCCCTTGAGAGGCTCTTCGGACGTTCGGTCGATGTCCTCCGCATGCAGCACATTCGGGAGGTGATTAAGCACCCACAGATCCCCACAAGCTTTCGCATGGCTACGAGCTTCGTTGACGATTATATCTTCGGATTTCCTGGACTTTGGTGACCAGCTTAGCTTGACAATGAGATCTCGATCCCATGCGACATCATCGCTTTGCTTCTGCACCTTCGCTCTGACCACCCATGTGCCACGACCGATGAGGCCGTGCTGGTGGTATACGGTGGTTCCCAACTTGAGGACCTTTCCGTTGCACAGTGTGATCGTCTGACCTTGAAGAATGCTGAGAGAAATACTGAGGCCTGCGCCTAAAGGTGGGGGACGAGAGATGTGGGGAAACTTCACGAGCGGTTCATAACCCCACTGGCAGGGGGTAAGCTTTGCAAAGCCCTTCAACATGGCTATAAAACGTGAGTCATCATTGACAAAGTCGATAGGAAATGATTTAACAATGATAGAGCGATCATAATACAGCAGCTCGATGGTTCGATCCTGTATGGCAGCGGCAATAACATGGTTCCGTAGGCTGCCATGCGATAATAATTCCAATGCATAACTTGCGCACTGTAGATCTAAATCATCTTGGACGCTGGATATAACACTAGACGGCTCAGAACTCTTTTTGACACGCTTCCGAGGCAGGATATCAGAATTGCGGTCCGTTGGCGGCACCCTCTTGGTTGATGACCTTGTAGGATAAGCGCTGGCCCTAGATACGCATTCGGACGGAGCAGAGGTAGCCTTGGAGCAGCGGTTTGTCGATTGAGTTTGCTTACAAGTTTGGGACGCTTTCAGTATTGGTGGCGGACGAATGATTGAGCTAGGCTCTGCATGGTCTGAGTAATTGATTAGCATACAATAATAAAAAGCAACAACAGAGCATACTTGAAGCTGGCAAAGTCTTTTCCGCACTCAAAATAAACAGCTTCACTTTGAATTCCAAAAACGATATCACATCAGTCCAAAAGAAGGCATTTCCGACTGGGCCCTCTTTAGAAAGGTTATCAACACCTCCTCTTTCGCCTTCATTCACGACGTCGTTTTCAACGCCTGTACTATCAGGTTTTCGCTGTGCGCAGGAACCTTTGACAATGATTGGGTCGTTCCGGCAAAAAGATACGACGAACTCCTCCTGGCCACGTAACTGTTCCATCGCATGATTGACTAGTTCGGTGAAAGGATGATAGCACTCCGTTTCGTGGTGAATCTGTGAGGTGTAACACTGTAGCATATCTTGGTATCGTTTCGAGTTGACGATCTTCTCGATGCTGGACTTTTCCTGAAGTCTCCACTCAGGGGAAACGTGTAAAATATGCTTCAAGAACGCGATCGACGCTTTACTACATCTCAGGTCCTCTTTGAGATAGGGTTTATAGTCGTCCTGTGTATGTCGGTTACGAAATCCAGAGTGACTGCCTGAGCCTTTGCTCCACGGCGTGTCTTGGAAGGAGCTAGTTCGTGTTGAGTTGTTGACAACTCGAGAAGGTGTAGAAGGAAGAGCGGAGGGCTCAAACACCGGAGACATTGTAAACGTGCGAGAACGTGTTGTTCAACTTGTTGGTGTCTGTTTACGCAAAAGGAAATGCTTCTGGCTATCTCCAACTTGCGCGACACTGCCCGACTTTCGAATATCTGCCATTGGGCAAGAAGCACTGGCAAAATTGCCTGCCATAACCAAATCCACCGTATCATGCAAATTCCTGCTGTCAACCCAGCTTCGGAGCTCTAGTAGCCCACAGGCGATGACCAAGACTGTGCTGCCGACGATCAAGTTGGTTGTTTTGAGTGTTAGGTGAGGTCCCGCTTCACATTCCAATTTAACTCTCCGTTCCCTCGAATCAGCCCCCGACGGGAAGTTAGAACTTGGCTTTACTTAATATTGTGTGCATCTAGCTCCTAGTAGTGTTTCGTAAGTGAATGTCCCAGATGAGTAAAAATGTAACAGGAGAGAAAGAGATACAGTTATATACATCAGCGTCTGTCAGATGCCAGTGTGAGGAAATGAAAAAAGGGGGGAGAATTTGGAAGGTGTCATCAGTGGCCAACTAAATTTCATGCCTCTTCTCTCTGTCTACAGCAGTTCCATCTTCGGCAACCTTGAGAAAATCCAGAGACTACCGGGGTTTCGAACTTGGAAGAGGTGTGAAGTCCAGGTCAATCGAAGTCTTTGGACAATGATCGTTGGTGTTTTGCTGTAAAGCAGCAGAAGGTGGAGGAATCAATCTTGAATGATGGAAGCTGGAAGAATTTGAATGTCGGCCGATGGAAGGTAAACAGGCATTTTCGGCGGTTCCGGAGATAAAAGGGAAGTGATGGTACGCAATAAGCCGAAGGGACGACGAGGATGAAAGAGTAGTGTTGGCTATCCTCAACTGAAGTGAATTTCTGGCCATCGTATTCCCGAAAGTGTACTGGAAAGAAGGCGATATTACCGCGTATCAATTGGCAAGGCTCAACAACGTATTTGCCCCACTCGGTATTCAAATTGTTGACATTGACGATGGTCCCATGACGAATACTGAGGCCCACACGACACTTGCTAGGGTCAATCAGGACGCGATAACGATAACCCATAAATTCATCTTCGTCGTGGAAGATGGTGGTCCGCAGAGTGCGAGACTTCGGGATGCACAGCTCCACCACATGCGATAGGTCATTGAGATTGACCTCACACCTCTTCCACATCTTCTTCCAGGCTTTGCCATTGAAACGAGAGACCGGATACTGCCCAAACGGTAGTTGTCCTTCAGGGGTGTGTGGCTTTGGACGATATGCAGTGAGAGAGCGAGGGGGGAATGGCGAAGTCTGAACAAAGGAGGGGACTGAAGATGATGGTTCAGCGATGACTGATATAAGTTCATCGTCTGTTATCATACTTCCATGTAGAGTCCAGGTTTCGGAAATAGAGCATGAATTAGCGGTAGGAGGATGGACATTAAGTGATTGGCTGGAGGGTTCTCGGGAGATAATGATCCCACATCGTGGAGCCGGATGAGAGAGCTGTGGCTGAGAGGCGATTTGTCGAAGCATGGGCCGTACCACGCTGGTGCCAGTCAATCCATGGCCCTGTCGATGTCCACCGTGTTCTTCCTCAGGATCAGCGGGCATTGGCAGGATGATAGGACGGTGTTCTTGCTGCATAAGGACTTGGAGTGGCAGGATTAGGCTGGATAGAGATCGACGTGGAGTCTGTGGCCAGAGAGTTCTGCGAAAGCTCAGCGCTCAAAGACTATATCGGCGAGCGAATGTAAGTTAGCCCATGAGGCATAGGGCAACAGAACAATGAGGAAATGGCATGGGTAATGTTTGTTTGGCGATTCTTTGACAGGTGACCAGTGACACTCTGGCGGGCAAATTCAAATTCGATACCTGTCCTATGTAATAGGGACGTACAAAGTTGGCCGCAGCTTGCATCTCGTATCTATTACATTCTCCTCTCCGTATTTCTTTTTTCTTAGTGCGCGGCCATGTTTTCGGTGTGTACCTTTGCGGTTTGTGTTTTCTACTTGCTAATGATATAACTCATGCCCGACATGTTCACTCAAGGGGGCACCGGCCCGGGAATCCCGTACCGGGGGTTGGTTAGTTAGTCCAAGAATATCCCTCGAAAAAAATTTTTAGACCCCTCGACAACTTGGTCTCAAAATGATATTTTAAGGTTTACTGGAGCATAAAAGTATCTCATAGCCTTATACTCACTCAAAAAA
>Ga0307508_10005730_pt1 | contig 11758 bp, 9 predicted proteins | sample 9_EM_MG_FD_203089 | JGI IMG/M metagenome (GOLD analysis project Ga0307508, IMG submission 203089) | Populus trichocarpa ectomycorrhiza microbial communities from riparian zone in the Pacific Northwest, United States - 9_EM | ecosystem: Host-associated > Plants > Roots > Unclassified | place...
TTGTATTTAATTTTTATTAATTAAAATAAAAAAAATTAGTTTTGAATTTAATAACTGCTTGGTTAGTAAAATTTTAATATTATTAAAAAAAACAACCTCAATCCAAATATTTAATCAAATAATCCATTATTTTTAGCTATTTGTTTCTCTCCTCAATGTATTTCTTCCCTTTGTTTTCATCTACCTCTCCTTTCAAAATAAAGGGACACTGCCAACATCTTTAAGGGATTTTACGAGCTTTTTTCACAAAAATATATATTTTGAGTAAAATATGTTAAGATATTAAAGAAATTTTAAAAATATTTTTATATTATTTTCTAAACTATTGTTTTAAGTAAATTGTTTTTTATATTCATTCATATTATCTTGAATTTAATTTTTTTAATTAAAATAAAAATAATGAAATTTGAATTTATGATCTCTTGGTCAATAATACTCTAATACTATTTTTTTAAAACAACCTTAATCTAAAAATTTAAACAAATAATCCATCATTTTTAGCGATTCAACATATATCATATATATCCACTTCGAAGCCTTTGTTTCCACAACTAGTTTGTTTGCAATCAAATCTTTTTTGTTACTGTATATATTAGCAGCTAACAAAAACTAATTTGGTTGAAATTAAACCGCATGCTTTACCATTAGCCCAACTATCCCCGAAAAGAAAACTAAGACGTGGATTTAATTTTTTATACCATTAATTCTACATCATTTCATTCTAAAATTAATTTTCTCGGAGGGGTAATCTAATATATTATTGTTTATTGTTACTCTCCTTAATTGCTTGTAAGAGTATGTTAAATTTCTATTTGATTTTTCAACTTTAATTTTCTTTCTAATTGTTTGTTCAAAAAGAATTGGGGTCTAAAGTATTGATTTTGGTGTTTTTCTTGTTGGGTAAATATAAGCTGCTTAATTATTTCATTTGATTTTATTTAATTTTTATCCATTTTTTATTTGTCTTATATTTTCAAAATTCTCGGATTCTTTAAATTTTAATTAATTGTATTTTTCGTTTGTTCATTTGTACTTACTTTTTGTTTTTTTATTGAATAATATAATTTTTTTAAGCAGTTACATGCGATTCATATGCATAATCTGTTATTATGGATGAAAAACTTAACAAAATTAATAAAATGACTTGATTTCAAATAAAAAAGGAGATATTCAAAACCCAGATTGAGAAATTGATTCATATATGACCATCCATGTCATAATTGACAGACACACACACACATATGGTTTTAATGGATGCATTAATTGTCACAACAGTCAATTCATAGAGGATTGATTACCTGTATCTCTGCAAAATTTCCTTCATAAATGTCCATGGTGCTTAGCTTTTGCTTATTAAGACCATATATTCCTTCTCTATGCAAAAGAACAGGTTTCCAGTTTTGGTCCTTGAGTGCTAAAGCAGCAATTAGATGGAAGGGCGTGTTTCCTTTGTCATCCTTCTTCGTTCCAAGTCTTGCAAGCTCTGGAATCTCCAGACATTGCTCGAACGCTTCTATATCTTTACTGGCCACAGCATAGTGAAGGGCATTCCAACCTCTGTTATCAACTAGCTCACAACAAGCTGGCCATCGAGAAACAATCTCTTTCACTGTGTCTACATGTCCTTGAATGGCAGCAATGTGAAGAGCTGTTCTCTTCTTCTCTGTTTCAGCAATGCAGGCCGCGGACGCATCATATTCTAGTAATACTTTCACTGTACGAGCAGACCAGTCATAATAGGCACCGTAGTGAAGTGGTGACCAGCCGTTCTCATCTGTTGTTTTCGTCAACTTTTTTTCTTTTTCTAACAATTTTCTTGCTGTCTCTGAAACTAACAAAACAAGGAATAAAAGTTATCCTTCATGAACAACAGAGATTTCACATAGTCTATGTGTATTACTATATATCCAATACTTTAAACTCACAAAGAATTTTAGTGGTATAATTTATTTTATTTTTTTAAAAAAAAGCTAATTATGAAGCAATCACGGATATATAAAATCAAATATACGTGGCTTTTATATATAAATTATTTAATTATCCAGACTTAAGCGCAAAATCCTACCATGATCTCCCGTCTTGCTTGCCGCATGGAGAGCAGTTCTACCATTAGGGCCGCCATAGTCCACTGAAATGCAATTAGTTAGGATTTCATCGATCACCTTTTCTTGACCCCAACTGGAAGCAGCAATATAAAGTGGAGTTTCTCCATGAACATTGGCGGAATATGAAAACTCAGGGTCCTCTTTACTCCGCTCTCCGGATCTACAGGTAGAGCTTTTGCACGGTCAATGAGGACTTTTACCGCATTGGAATGGCCATATCTTGCTGCCAAATGGAGGGGGGTTTCTCCTCTCTTATTGGCTTGGAATAACAGTGGTGGACACCTTTCAAGAATTTTATCAACAAAATCAGTGAATCCAGGTTCACTGCTTTGGTTTCTTAAGTAGACATGAAGAATTGTGTTCTCGTCTGGAGTCAATAACTGATCAAGGCGGGTTTGATAATTCTCAAAGGGACCGATATTGCCTTTTTGTGCTGCCTTGTACAAGACAGGATCCATATAGATGATGCTATCCATTTTGTAGCCTAGAGAAACTCACTAAATGAAATGTAAACAGATGAAAGGCTAGATAACAAAGGGAAGAGGTTGCACTCAGCTGATCACAAGACCTTTTTTATTTCTTCAGTTTTTAAAGAAAGAAAAAGGCTAGATAACAGCGTTGACATTATTACATTTATTTTCCTTCTTGACTTTTTGATAATATCTCGATGAATCATGTTTAGGATTTTTTTTAAATCATTTCCACTCTATTATTAGAAGGCTAATATTCCACGAATTGTGCACTACATTATTTTTTATCTAAAAGAGATGCATTAAAAAAAGTTTGCAGGAGTGGAATCATGCTTTGGAACCTTTTACTTTTCTGGGAAATTTGCAATGTTGGTCATGTGTTATGTTTAATTTAGAATCTTTTGTGAAACAGAGAGAAGAGGAAGACAAGGAGTAGAATACTGGACAATATCATATCCTTTATTGAATTCAACCGGCTATATAAATAGCCATTACAACTAACAGAAATAAAACAACTAAGGATAATTTGCTGCAGAATGAAACTGCCGCTAGAGAATAGAAACCGCCTTTCAACTGATACAATTCCTCTGTATTATTGAATGAAAGTAACTGAAATGCAATTAATATGCCCACGTCTGCAAAGTAAATAACTGAATGCAATTAATCTGTGCCCACGTTCCTGCCCCCGTCTGCACCCACGTTTAGTGCACCTCTGGCATGCATGCGTTGCATGCATTGAGTGAAGCACGTAACAATCCTGCCCACTCAAACCGTCCTTGTCCTCAAGGACGAAAATGGGGGTAGGACTTAAAAAACCGTCACTCATTTTCCCAAGTGGCATCATCCTCTGATGCACCCACCCATTTCAATAATACCTCTGCCTTGGGACGATATTTCCCCTTCTGAATTTCACACCAAGCCAATATGGAAGCAGGTTGAGGAAGAACGGAAGAATCGTCTGCGAGAGGAGGAAGTTGGGATGATAGAGGCGTGATTGATCCCAAATGTTTCCGTAACAAACTGACATGGAAAACATTATGAATTTGGCAGTCTTTGAGGAGGTCCAGTCGGTATGCCACGAGACCGACTTTGCTCAGTATCTGGAATGGTCCATAGAACTGAGGGGAGAGTTTTAAAGAACTTCTGAAGGCAACTGTAGTCTGACGATAAGGTTGTAACTTCAAGTATACATAATCACCAACCTCAAATGAGACCTCTCGCCTCCACTGATTAGCATGGCTCGTCATTCGCTCTTGAGCAAGACGAAGATTTCTACTAAGATCACGTAAGAGGGAGTCTCGATCTTGGAGGTATTCATCAACAGCTTGAACCTTGGCAGTCCCTGGAACATAGGTGAGCGGGTGTGGCGGAGGAATTCCATAGACAGCCTCAAAGGGAGTGATTTTAGTTGACGAATGGGTCGACGTATTGTAGCTAAAATTTAACCAAGGAATCCAGTCCATCCATGTCTTTGGTTGTAGGCCGACAAAGCAGCGGAGGTATTGCTCCAGGACACGATTAACAACCTCTGTTTGTCCATCGGTCTGGGGATGATAGCTGGAACTCATATATAACTGCATCCCTAGTAGCTGAAAGAGGGTCTGCCAGAAGGAGCTAATGAAAACCTTATCTCTGTCGCTCACAATGGAGGTGGGAATACCATGTAAACAGACCACATTGGCCACAAATGTCTTAGCAACCGAAGCAACTGTAAAGGGATGCTTCAGGGGAATAAAGTGAGCATACTTGAAGAGACGATCTACCACTACCATAATGACAGAATGACCATTTGAAATGGGAAGGCTTTCAATGAAATCCATTGAAATATCTATCCAGATTCGCGTGGGAATAGGCAGGGGTTGAAGCAACCCTGCAGGTTTCATGCAATCTGATTTGCATTGTTGGCAAACAGCACACATTTGCAGGTATTCCTTCACTCTCTGTCATAGCTTTAGCCAAAAGAAGTTGTGGCTGATCCGAGAAAGGGTCTTATGGAACCCGAAATGTCCCCCCACAGGAGATGAGTGACTGTCAGCTAGAATCAATGGAATCAAGGAGGAGGTTGGACTTAGAAAAACTATATCATTGTGGAACCAAACCCCATCACGTAGAGTCATCGATTGGGAGGTATTCTTGCTGGTATACAAAGCATAAAAGGGATCTTGTCCCGATCATCCATTCATTTGTCCCGGTCATCCATTCAAATGCCATTAGCTGAAGCTAATCAATCGTTTGTCCCGGTCATCCCTTCCGATGCCATTAGCCGAAACTAATTATTTGTTTGTCCCGGTTATCCCTTTGGATGCCATTAACCGAAGCTAATCAATCATTTGTCTCAGTCATCCATTTGAATGCCATTAGCTGAAGCTAATAATTCATTTGTCTCGGTCATCCATTTGGGGTCATCCATTCGGATGTCATTAGCCGAAGCTAATCAATCATTTGTCCCGGTCATCCATTCGGATGCCATTAGCCGAAGCTAATCAACCATTTGTCAACATTTTAAGCATTTGGCAATCTGATATCTGAATTAACACAATACAGTAACATTCATGATAAAGTATTTTCATTATTCAACATTATTTAAAAGGAAGGTGAAAGTCACCTACCTGCAGTACAAGCTCTACTCATGCTCCTCTGTTGCTGTTGTTGCACCATACCGGTGGTCCCTCCTCAAACTTGCAGACCTATTGTACGAGATACACAACTTCTATATTGAATGTTTGTTTCAGACTCCACCATTCAGAATCTAGACAGAATCAGGAAGAACAACATATCCAAGTTATAGCCTAATCCAACGGTGGCCGAAGGAGAAAACAGACAGCAAAGAAGACTATTAAGAAGTGTATTTTCCCAGATATTTTCCTCCCTCGCTATCTCTCAAACGGGGACTGATATAGAAAATCCCTATGGTGACAATGTACACAACATGGATGAGAACAACATATCCGAATATCGTGTTGATCCAACGGTGGAAGGTGGAGTTATAGTTGTCGGTTGATCTGCCATCAATATATCTTCTCTCCAGCCTCTCTCTAAACTCTCTCTTACTCTTGCCAGTCCCTCCAAGAGAGAAAATATAATGATATTTATAGTTCTAACATCTTTTTAATTGCACATTTATCCCCATCCCTTTTTATCATTTGTACATAAACTCCCAACCTTCTGTTATTTGAATATTGACCTCTCTTGATCTTACGTATTTATTTTATCTTCACAAATGTTTTTCTTTTCAATGATTTAGTACAATATTCACTTTTATTTCATTAATTTCACTATTTTTATCTTGATTTAGGTTTTTTTAATTTAATTTAACCCATTTTACTATTGGTTAAATTTCTTATCTTTTAAATACCTAGAAAAATTATAACCGGGGGTTCACATCTCATCGCAGGGAGAGTCCTCTATCATGAACAATTGTGGCCGTTCACAACCATGGCCTATAGAGTATTTCTCATCACAGTAATAGCAAATTCCCTTTCCTCGTCGTTCCCTGGCTTCCTGATTTGTAATTCTTCGGAACAGGGTAGTTCAAGGTGAGGATCCAATATTTGCTCGTTGATTAGGGGACGAGCCTAGAATCCCAGGAGAAGGATTGGAGTGCCCTCTCTGAATTGTCGTTACTAGTAGTAAACGATTATTCAAAAAAGTCTTGCATTGCAGTTGGTTGCGCTCTTCCACCAGTCGTGCCACTCCAATTGTGTCTATCAAGGTTTTGGGTTGTTTAATCTTGAGACATCCAATCGAATTTCATCCCATAATCCTACAATAAAACACCCGATTAGGAATGTTTCGGGGAGGCCATCCACCTTATGGGAGAGCCTTTCAAAGGCTTCCTGGTAAACAGCAACAGTTGATGTTTGTTTCAATCCGGTCAAAGCTTCAGAGGGATCTTCATATTCAGTTGGACTGAATCTCAGTGAAATGGCCTGTGTAAGTTCCTCCCAAGTGAGTGGCCCATGGAACTTTGTTAGCCAACGAAACCATTGTAACGCAATGCCTTCTAGATGGAATGCAGCTAACTGTACGCGTTGTGCAGCTCTAATGTTCTGAAACTCAAAGTATTGTTCAGCTCTATAAAGCCAACCAATTGGGTCTTCTCCATTGAACTTTGGAAAATACAGCTTGAGTTGTGGTGGATGTGGGTAATCAAAACTAGCAACAAAAGAAGGGCCGATTGCTCGATGGGAAGAAGATTCCTATGTAAATGGGTTGATGTCAGGAGGAACGGCTTGCGTACGTTGGGTGGTACGATTGGTCTGTAATTCAATGAGAATAGTTTGTAAGGCTGCATTGAGTTGATCAAAGCTGGCCTCGTGCCTAACCAAAGTCTCATTGACTTCATTGCGGAATTCAACATTAGTTTTCCCACGGGTGTCCATGGGTTGAACTGCTCTAATACCAAATATTGTGTGTAATTTAGAATCTTTTGTGAAACAGAGAGATAAGGAAGACAAGGAGTAGAATACTGGACAATATCATATCCTTTATTGAATTCAACCGGCTATATAAATAGCCATTACAACTAACAGAAATAAAACAACTAAGGATAATTTGTTGTAGAATGAAACTGCCGCTGGAGAATAGGAACCGCCTTTCAACTGAAACAATTCCCCTGTATTATTGAATGAAAGTAACTGAAATGCAATTAATATGCCCATGTCTGCAAAGTAAATAACTGAATGCAATTAATCTGTGCCCACGTTCCTGCCCCCGCCTGCACCCACGTTTAGTGTACCTCTGGCATGCATGCGTTGCATGCGTTGAGTGAAGCACTAACATCATGGTACATATTTCTTGAAACTATGAATCGATAAATCCCAGCATACAAACTCAAACAAAGATTCCCTCCTCCTTTTGCCCATCATTCATGCCTGCAAGAGCAAAAAAAAATCATTAGTATATGAATAAATCATAAATTACTTTTCACATTTTAATTAGTATTGTTTTATGATACAATAACTTCATTAATGGGTATAATTAGAAACTAAAAATATAATGATCATGGCTACCAATCTCTTATTAGGATAGCATAGACTTCGGAGGAATCATTTTCAAGCAATTTAAGAAATCTTTAACAAGTCCCGTATATGAAGGATCTGCATTCATTTATAGGAGTCAATGCGAATTGTTTAATGTCTTAAATTATAATAAACGTTTCTTAATTAGCTGGCGTGGACTCTGTGCCTAGAGTCATTTTTAATTCTCATACTTAGCTGGCGTGGACTCTGTGTCTATAGTTGATGTGGAGTCATTTTTATTGACTTAAATTATAATAAAATGCATTTTCAAACAAGTTAAGAATTCTTTAATTAATAATTCCTATTTATAAAGGGACCTGCATTGATTTTTTGGAGTCATTTTTAATCTCTTAAATTGTAGTAAAGGTTTCTTAATTAGCTGGCGAGGAATCTGTCTGGATTCGTTATTTATTCTAATAAAATAGCATGCAATTTAGTCTCTCTCAACCAAGTTGCAAATTGGCTGTGACTTTTCTAAATCAATTTAGATTATAAAGTAGCTATCTGACGCATGCATTATAGGTTAGATTTTTTTTCCTATAAAAAATTGTTTATACTGACCTTTTTTGACATGTTTATATATATTAAAAATATATATAAATTGAGAAGTTGATGCAAAACAAATAAATTAAGAATTATATGTGTTAATAAATAATAATAAATTATTAATAATAATTAAAAAAAAAGCAGATATAGACCAATACATTTAATCTTACAAGACAAGATATTTACTCGATTGTGCTTGTTGAATTTTTTTATTAAAATTAATTCTTTATTCAATCAAACGATAATAGAAATAGATATGCACATTAAACAGATTGAATAAAATATAAGAAAAAAATTATACAATGTTGTACATATTAAAAATATTATCTGAAAATAAATATTTTTTATTTTAAAAAATAAAGTTCATCTATATAAAAAATTTAAAAACAAATATAGATGAATTAGAATAATCTTTCCAAAAACTAAATACACACAACACCATTAAAAAAATCTTTATCCAAAAAAAGTTAAATAAAAAAATCATAAAGGAGTGATATTAATTGAATTATAAATATAAAAATTATTTAAGAAAAAGAGACATTCAAAGAAGATATCAATTAAAAACAACAAGATTAGAAAGAAAAAAAAAGCTCAAATGTTGTGGCTTAACTCGTCAAACATGTATTTCGAGTCATGGAATCAACTGGGTTCAATAATTGTTTTTCTTAAATTTTTATTTAACTCTTAATTAAAAAAGCCAGAAAACAGCTCAGGCTCTCTTGGGCCCATGGCCGAGCACGCCTGAGTCATTGCAAGGAAAAGCCCAAGCGTGTGGGTGGGCCTTCAAGCCCAACCCAGCATGCTTGGGCTTGATTCTATTTTTTAAAAAGAAAAAAACACAAATGACGTGTCATCTGCGAGCCTAGATTTACCATAGTGGTGCCCAGAAAATCAGGGCAATGCCTCTTTTGGTAAAAAAAAACTTGATTTTTAAGTCATTCCATCCCCAAAACACTTCACCAACACCCTTATAACACCCAAAAATCATTCTATGAACTCCAAATACCAAAAAAAATAACCTAAAAATCTGAAATCAAATTGGGTTCGTTTTGATTCTCTCGGCTTAGATCTAGTTTTTATGCGAAATTGAGGTTCTAAACAATAACTATGAAGCCCCTCTCATATCTAGGAACTCGTGGACACCAATAAAACCTATTTTGGTGGTCGAAAATACACTAAATGGTGATGTTTTCTTTCATTGTTAGAATTCGACAACACTTCTCTCTCTCTCTCTAACCCTGAACTGAAAAATAACACAAATAAAATTGTGTATCAAAAATAATTTTTTAAAATTTCAAGAGATCTAAATTGTATGAATGACATTATTTTTAAAGATTAAGGACCTAAGTGTATTTTGTTTGAAGTCTCTTGTACGCTACTTATATTTGGTGTCTTTTTTATTTTAGTTCTCATTTTTTCAGTTTCAATCTTGACTAAAAAATCATAATAATTAGCTTTCAATTACGATTAAATCATAGAAAATAAAACTTTGAAGATGAAAATAAATTATTATTAAAAAACAATAAATCTGCGGTGTTTTATGAATGTATATAATAAACAATACCCAATTATAGCGTGTGTATATATATAAAACCACACCGGTTTTAGAGTTTTTTAAATCCCTCATTTAGACTCTAATTAATACCTCACAGAAGAGGACAGATTTATCGCTGGATTTCTGTCTCTCTCACAGAACAACTAATTATGACCTCTCATATTGTCTAGTCAAGTTTCATCTAGTTTTTACTCACTAATGCCATGCACACCAAAATGGAATTTCAACGGTTATTGATTACCTTTGAAGTGAGGCACGCATATACAGATGGTTTTTTCTTATTGGGCAAGTGTAGTGGATTTACACATCATTTATACGAGTAATGACTCGCTGCGAAAATTTAACAGCATTCAGGATATACTATATATCTCTCCCGTTAAAAAATAAATTTATCCTGAAATAAGAAACTTTTCAATATTAAGTTAGTATTTATAGAGAAGAAAAAAAAAATATATAGAAAAAGAAAAGTAAAGGTATGTTGTGTGCAATATCTCTGGATTTAGCCTATGTTTGGCTGTGTAAGAAATTGGTCCCTCCTCTACTACCCTTCTCTACTAGATGTATTTATATACTATATATATCTCTCTCGTTAAAAAAAGTTAATGTCTTGATAAAGTAATGTTGGTTCTAATTGAAAATCTGATCATGAACAAAAATCATAGTCACTTTCAAACTCATAACCAATTTTTTGAATTTTCAAAAAACAATTATAGTAAATAAATAAAAAATAAATGAATGAAAAATAATTTGATAATTGGGTTAAGACAATACGAATTTGAGTTTGAGGACTAATAAGAATGAAATTATAAATTTAAAAGTCAATTTGATCAAAGAATTGGAAGAATCGATAAGTTTCAGGATTTAATTAATCTTGAAATTAATTTAATTAATGAAATCAGGAGTTTAATGGAAGAAGTAACAAGTTTGGGCTGATTTAGGTTGAAATTGCAAGACATTAAAGTACAAGGACCAGAATGAATAGATAATAATATCATAATGAGGTTAATTGATTTTTTCAGAAATAATTTTAAAAGCATTAAAAATTAAAAAGTCAATTAAGAATTGAATTGCTGAACCTGCAGCAAAACCTTTCGGGTCACGTCTCCTACCAGCTGCCCACCTCACCCCCACGATGCCATCTCCAAATGCCAACATGTCGTGACCAACAGTCTTGCAATGGCAGGACTGTTGGTCCCTGTTTTTTCTCATAACAAAGACGAACATGCCTCATTATCTTGAGGCACGAACGCACGGCATTCTCTAGCTTTATAAAAGCCAGAGAAAGGCCAGAAGAGTGGGGAGGACGAACGAACGAGAAGAAGAGGACAAGAGTGGAGGAACGAACAAAGAAAACCAGGAAGACAGAAAAAACGAACAGAGACTCAGAAGCGAAAACAAAGACAGAAAGAAAGACAAGAGAGGACGAAGAAGAAAAACACACAGGACAAACAAGAAACAGAGAGCAGAGGAGAAAGGCAGAAGGGGAGAGACCGAGAGAAAATTAAAAGAAGTAAGACCAGAAGAGAAGCACACGAAAAACAGAAGTACAGGGAAGAAAGTAGCTTTGGCCAGCCAGTACACCTTCGCCATCGTCTTCGTCCCCAAGCACCAGAAAAACATAGAGGACAAACAAGAAACAGAGAGCAGAGGAGAGAGGCAGAAGGGGAGAGAACCCAGAGAGAAAAGAAACAAGACCAGAAGAGAAGCGCACGAAAAACAGAAGCAGAGGGAAGAGAGTAGCTCTAGCCTGCCAGTACACCTTCGCCATCATCTTCGCCCCCAAGCACCAGGTAAGCTACGTACGTTTTCCCTCCGCTTACATTTTAATCACTCTTTGACTATAGCAAGCGTGCGTGAACAATTCACGCAGGCCTGCGAGTAAAAGTCGGTCTGGTTAGGCACAACTCAGTCCATCTAACTAGGCTAAATCCAATCTAAAAAAAAAAAAAAGAGCACTTGAGACTGGGCTGGACCTGGACGTTTAGCAAAACATATCTTTATATTTTTATTTTGATATCTAACTAAAAAAATCTTTTTAAATATCATAAAATTATAAAAAAA